>Ga0208030_1000681_pt1 | contig 22408 bp, 29 predicted proteins | sample MalvirDeepMed_M9_FD_184246 | JGI IMG/M metagenome (GOLD analysis project Ga0208030, IMG submission 184246) | Marine viral communities from the Global Malaspina Expedition - Malaspina viral metaG DeepMed_M9 (SPAdes) (version 2) | ecosystem: Environmental > Aquatic > Marine > Oceanic | place...
CCCAGAGCCCAGAGCCCAGAAGATCCCACCAAGGCCCACGCCATCCCATCATGGCCCGGGCCTTCGAGCGTCTCCGGTCCTTCGATCGCTGCCTTCGATCGCTGCCTTCGATCGCTGCCTTCGATCCCCGTCACCAGCCCCCAGGTGGACAAAAACCCATTCCCTAAAACTGTCCACCCGGTCCCTGGGCCCTTCGATCCCTGTCTGAGCCCGTTCACCTCAGCTCGCCGGACATGGCCCGAGGTCGCAGCGTAGGGCCTAGGGGCCCGCGAGCCTGTTTCCCCTGATAGAACAGGCACTTACAGAGCCCACCTCAGAAATTTTCTAGGCTACCTCCGAACATAGTGACCTTGACCTTGTTTCGCTCAAATAATAGGGTTAAAAAACAAACCAATTAACAAGTGTGTTTTTAAGTGTTTCACGTGAAACATTTATTAATAAGCTTGCTTACTAACTGGGTCCCCCGGAGGTAACTTTATGGATGGTTTTGAAACGCCACAGGTAGCAGAAAGAAGATTGAAATTAGAACTTAGACTGGCACAACTGGATGAGACTCAGGGTTGCCGTGAAGACTTCATTAAATTTGTAAAAAAGATGTGGCCTGATTTCATTAATGGGGCCCATCACACCATGATTGCAAAAAAGTTCGAGGACATTGCAACAGGAAAGAATAAACGCCTGATTATCAATATGCCTCCACGGCATACGAAGTCAGAGTTTGCAAGCTATCTCTTTCCGTCATGGATCATTGGCCGCGCCCCTAAAACAAAAATCATTCAAACCACCCATACGGCAGAACTTGCAGTCAACTTTGGCAGAAAGGTTCGTAACCTTCTGGACACAAATGAGTACAAAAAAGTTTTTGATGACGTGCAACTTCAGGCAGATAGTAAGGCTGCGGGACGATGGTCCACGAACCACGGAGGGGAGTACTTTGCGTCTGGTGTTGGAGGTGCCATTACAGGCCGTGGTGCAGATCTGTTAATTATTGACGATCCGCATTCGGAGCAGGATGCACTTTCTGATACTGCAATGGAACATGCCTACGAATGGTATACTTCGGGTCCCCGGCAGAGGCTCCAGCCGGGTGGGGCTATAGTTGTTGTAATGACCCGTTGGTCGTTGCGGGATCTGACTGCAAAAGTAATCAAGGCACAGGGCCAAGACGAACATGCGGACAAGTGGGAGGTAGTGGAGTTTCCTGCTATCATGCCTTCCGGTAACGCCTGTTGGCCGGAATACTGGAAGTTGCAGGAGCTGGAGGGAGTACGTGCGTCTTTATCTGTTGGAAAGTGGAACGCACAGTGGCAACAGAACCCTACTTCGGAAGAAGGGGCGATTATCAAGAAGGAGTGGTGGAAACGCTGGGAGCATGACGAGGTTCCGCAACTGGAGTACGTTATACAAAGTTATGACACGGCTTTCAGCAAGAAGGAAACAGCGGACTATTCTGCCATTACCACCTGGGGTGTATTCCATCCCAAGCAGGAGGGACCCCCGAACCTTATCCTACTGGATGCAAAGAAGGGGCGGTGGGACTTTCCCGAGCTAAAGAGTACGGCACTGGATCAGTATAACTTCTGGGAGCCTGAGACGGTAATCGTGGAAGCTAAGGCATCCGGGATGCCGCTGACGCAGGAGCTTAGACAAGTGGGAATACCTGTTGTAAACTTTACTCCGAGCAAAGGAAACGATAAGGTAACGAGGGTGCATTCTGTATCTCCACTTTTTGAAAGCGGCATGATATGGGCACCCGAAGAACGTTGGGCAGATGAAGTCATCGAAGAGTGTTCCGCTTTCCCCAATGGGGAATACGATGACCTTGTTGATAGTACCACGCAAGCCCTGATGAGATACCGTCAGGGGAACTTTGTACAACTGCCCAGTGACGATTGGGTAGACACGGAACCGTCCACGTATATTCGGAGCTACTATGGCTGACCAAACTATTCCCGACGAACAGAAAATTTCTTATGAGCCGTGCCTTACTTGTGGCTGTACAAAGCCAAAGGTATTTGTGCATGGTCATTACCAGTGTGAAGACTGTAAGTGTGTAGGAGACGGCGACTGCTGTCAGGGATCTTCACATGGCTGACCAACAACATAGACTTGGGGATCTGGAATACAGGGTAGAATTGGACCCAGAACTTGCAACCACTCCTCTGGGCCAACTGGCATACTGGGATATAAGAGAAAAGTCAGGAGGAGATGTCTCTCAGTACATCAAAAATATAATGGGCAACCCTGAGACAGACCCTCCGTATGTCATGGGGGATGATCCAGATAGACCTATGTATGGCAGGGGTACTAGAGGTAGGTTCTATCCCGCAACAGGTATAGTTCGTGCAAACGCTACAGATCTGGTGGATATGTTTGGCCATGAAGCCAGAGGGATGTTGCAGCAGGATGCAGGAGACAGGGTTATGGCCCATGAACTGGGTCATGCTGGAATACGACTTCTTAAAGAGGCTGGAAAACTACCAGAAGGATCTAACCGTTTCTATGAAGAAGATATATTGCAGGTGTTAGATTCAATAGGATTTGGAACTAGGGAAGGAGATGTAGACCCTCCTTGGGAAATGGGGGATTTGAAGCTTAATTATGCTAGTAAAGGCCCTATAGGTACATCAGAAAAATTCGAGCGTACTGAAAAAGACCACGTCAACTATGGGAGAACTGCTACTGGAGTGATGAGCGGAGAACTAGGTGAACTTACTCCCTATGAACAGAAACTAGCTGCACACATAATAGAGTTAAATAGAATAGCTACAGAGGAACTAGCCTCCAGAAAGCAATCGTATGCACCAAAAGTAGAAAAAGCCGCAGGTGGTTTTGTAGACAAGCCACTTTATGATAGGAACCCTTATGGCTACAGATAGATGGCTTACTCCTAGAAAACCGGGAGATCTTATTCCAAGAGCCGGGGCCCCTGTTACACGGCCCACGGTCCATAGTCCCGGAACAGGTTCACTTCCTCCCACCCATGCAATGCCCATTGACCCTTTGGCTGCAAGACTTCCTATTGGACCTCCTTCCAAACAGACTATGGAAGAGATACGTGCGGAGAGCCCTCCGGAAGATGTAGCATGGCGTAGAGCGTACCATGGTTCCAACTGGGGTGAGGAAACAATGGGGCACCCCGATAGGTTTCCTGTGTCAACAGATGTAATCCAGCCTATGCAAGCAAGATACGGGGACCTTGGAACGCATTGGGCGGCAACACCCCGTGTACCAAACAGATTTGCAGCTGGAGTGTTAGGGCAATATAGGGACAGTCCTTTAAAGGGCGAACCGCGAGTGTATCCGGGGGACATACCTACAAACCTGAAAAAGATAGACCAGCGTGTATATGACACTGCGTTGCGGCGACACTACGGTGATCTATCAGATAAGCTTATACCGGACCTGCACCTACGAGATATTATGGAATTTGATACAAGAGCCATACAGAGAGACATAGCTCAGGTAGTGTTTGAAAACGACAAGGATCTTTTCACAGAGTTTATGCGGTACTCCAGAAAAATGAAGAAGAATGATGCACACAAGATATTTGACATGCTGCAAAGAGGAGAGGCTCCTGACACTGAGGACATTCCAGAACACCACAGATTCTCGGGCAAGGAAGTAAAGTACACAACTCCTAGAGGAAACAACCCGCCTGAAACGGTAAAGCATGTGTCTATTGGAGATTACATAATGAACTTCGGATGGGTCCCGCCTTCTTGGTCCTCAAGGGTCATAAATAAGTATAGAAGTATACTACAGGACCAAGGCTTTGCTGGAATAGAGTACGAGAACACAGCACTTGCAGAAGTACGGGGTCTGACAGAAGAGGACAGACGGAGCTTTGTAACATTTAACACCAGAGAAGAAACGAAACCTGCATTTGGAGAAGTTGGGGAGTGGCGAAAAGGTGGCCTCGTAGACAAGCCACTTTATGACAGGAACCCTTATGGCTGAAATTGACCAAGACATTGCGTCCTTACTTCCGGAGGAACTTCCCGGTTGGGTACAAAGGGCCATGGACCCTGAAACACCGACCACGGACCAGAAGGAAACTATCCGCAGTTCTTCCAGCTATGTGGACTCTCTGGGCGGAGAGGTTCTGTATCCAACTATCCGTATGGGGGAACAGGGGCTCTACAAGCCAGAGGACCCGTTACAGGAAGCAATGGACCGTGGTGACTATATACTGGTTCCCGGACCTCCCGGCGCGGAAACCGCAGCACGGGCCACGGCCCTTTCCAAATATATAAGTGACGTAATGATAGGCGGAGCAAGGGGCAGTCTTATGGACAAACCTCTGTATGACAGGCAGGACTAGTAGTGGCTGGTAAAGACAAAAAGAGGGGCAGTGTTCCAACTGTTATTAACAGGCCTCAAGTGGACGTACCCTACCGTATTCCTGGGACCGGGAGAACTCCCCGTTCAGACATACCTGAAATAGATATTATGCGTAACATTGTTCCCGGAGGAGCCGGACCCTCTCGGGAAATTCTGGAAGACCTTGAAAGAGAGCAAGCAGCAAAGGAGGCAGCTGCTCTTGCAGATCCGGGGCCTATCATAGAAAGGCCTGAAGTGGACGTACCTTACCCTTCTCGGGAGGACGTACCACAGGTTGAGGAAGATCCTCAGATGGTGGAAGAACTTGGAAGTATTATAGATCCGAGCATAGCTATTACGAGAGATGCAGAACCTGAGTTTGAAACTACGGGGGAAGTAGAGACATTTGAAACTACTGTGGAACCAAGCCCCACGGACCTTGCTAAGTCTTCTCCTAATAAACTAGTGGAATTTTTTAGGGAAGTAATATCCGACGATCAGGACTTTCGTGAGGGGAGAATGAAAGATCCGAATTATCGCAAGCACGATGTAAGATACGGTATAAACTGGGATGTGCCTACTTCAACAACCGAAGGAATACACTTTAAGATGAAGGATGGCTCTAATCTTTCTGTAGTACCAACAGAGAACGAAAACGAGGCCCTTATTAAGGACTTGTATCAAACACACCAGACTCGAGAAACTGAGTGGGGGACACTGGAGGGAGTTGATAGGGACACTTCAACCGATGACCGAATAAATCAGCTACGACAAATAGCTAGGATGGCAGACAAGACTGGAACTACTCTTGTAGCAGAAATAGATCCTAAACTTATTTTCACAGATCCTAGCTATTTATATCCGGCCAGCTTCGCACCCATACCTCAAGCCGAATATATTAGGGATGCTTATCAGGGCTTGGAAGATCCTACAATTGATGGTTGGGAATTTGTGTCGTCTGAGGAGCACTTGGCCCGGTATGTGGACAGAGGGGTAGGGGATAAGACAGTCATAAAACGCAAACCCCAACCGTTTGACGATGAATGGAACATGCCTGTTACAGAGAAAGAGGAGATTATCCAACGTCAGAAAGACTGGAAAGAGGGGGGCGAGCAAGAAAGTCAAGAACGGGAGCAAAGAATAGCAGAGGAAAAGAGAGCAGAAGCCGCTGAGAAAGCCGCACCTCTTGCAGATCCGGGACCTCTCACTTATGAAAGCCGGGTACTGCAACGAAGCGACGACGATATTGAGAATATACGAGGCCATGCCCTTGCTGACTTTAAAGTGACGGGAGGTTCTCCTGACTCGGAGGTCAACCAAATGATCTCCCTTATGCCAAGAAGGAGCTATTATTTTAGAACAATTCCGTTTTCAGGAGTTACTGAGTGGGGCAGAAAACCCGACCAGAATTCATTTTGGTACAGAGGATTTCCAGTACACCGACGTACCACAGGAAGCGCAGGGTTGGACAAATATTATACAATTTTTGCTCCCGATAATGAAACACTGATTTTCCAAGGTTATACTACAGAATACACGGAACCCGGTACGGAGTATGTCCCAAACCACGAACTGATGTACAGTATGTCACGAGCAGAGCCTGTTACGTCAAGAAAGGTTATTAAACGAATTATAGACGAGTACTGGACGAATTATGACAAAAATACTCCGGATGGTGCGCTTTTGACAGATCCCGAGAAATCCGTTGGAAAAGATTATACAAAAGGGCAGTTTAAAGCGGACATGGAGGCATTAAGGCTGGATGAGTTTCTGGAGGCCCCTCATATAGGATCGGTACAGCAATTTCATGCTGGAGGGTTTGTCGAGGCATCTACCCTATCGACTGCCAGTCCTTTTATAGTATAGAATTAACTGGTATGTTGGAGAGGAAACTATAGTATGATTCGTAAGATAGGTAACAAATACCGCTTGGTTAGTAAGGCGGGAAGGAACCTTGGCACGTATTCCAGCAAAGCTGCGGCCAAGAAGCGGGAGAAACAGGTGCAGTTCTTCAAACATACGAGCAAGAAATAATGGCAAGACTTCCGGGAGACATTCTGAGAGACATCCATCTTGGATTGGGTGCGCTTTCTCCTGCCGATAAGGCGGAGGTTGCGGAAGTCCTTGTGGATGACCTTTCAGGTATGGGTCGTGTTAACGACAGGGATCTGGCTCACATAACTCCAGCGGAAGCTATAATGCTAAGGAAAGCCGGAGGAGCCGGAACCATTAATCCTGAAACAGGTCTGCCTGAATATATGGGACCCGGCACTGCTCCCGGTGTTAGCCCCGGTGTTGGGACCAGTGGTCCGGGATCAGCTAGTGGTTTTGGTTTCGGTCCAGCGGCAGCGGCAGTTGCTACTGCAATGGGTCAGGCAGCAAGCACTTCTTCGGGTCTCGGATCATCAGGAGGCATGTTTGGAGGGTATACATACGGGGGACCTCCGGGTTCGTCCTTATCTCCAGGTTCTGGAACCTCTCCGGCAGCAAGCCCTTTCGGATGGACCCCCGCAGAAGCTCAGAATATAGCGGATAGTATGGCTGATAGCGGTGACGCAGGTACTGGCGAAGGCTTTGTATTTGCAGATACAAGAGGAGACACACCGGCAGATTCACCTGCGGATTCAAATGTCATAGTAGATAAAGACAGCACACTATTCGATGCGGACAGAATAGCGGAGAGAGTATTTAGACGGGACATTATCCCTAAATTTGATTTTAAGGATTTTGATGTTGTTTTAGATAATCAAGATTTTGATTTCGATAAACAGTTAGCATTGCAAGAGTTTAATGACCAATACCGACTGGATACGCTGGAACCTCATTATCGGCGACAGAAGATGATGCAGCGGACCAAGGATATGGCAAAACTGATAAATAAGTACAACCTGGATAAGCCTTTTGATCTTACTAAAAACATAGATAATCCGTATCTCCCGGATAAACTAAATCCTGAAGATCGCACAGTTATCACAACTGAGGACGGAAAACCTATTTTGACTAGGGACCTTAACCCGATTGACGTTCCTAACCTGTCGATTGAAAATGCGATTCACAGGTACGTAACAGAAGCAGCAAAAAAGAATCCCACCATGTATGGTCTGGAAAATTATTTTAAACCCTATGAAACAGTATCGGAGCAATTAGGGTTTGATAGAAGTTCATGGTTATCAAGAACAGAAAAGGCTGCTAAAGATAGCTGGGTCGCCAGACAAACTTCGGACCTTGGCAGCTGGATAAGCAATAACGTAGGTAAGGTATCAGACTTCTTTGGAGATGCCCCGATTATGTCTTTTATTTCAAGGTCTCCCTTGGGTGTTATTAAAAGCTTTATTGCTGAGATGCTATCAAAGCAGACTCCAGCTCTTCGGGACAAGACAAGAATGTATCTTGCGGCACAAAGCTATGCTCAGAGGGGCTTAAAGATACCAGAGATGTCGGAACTTGCCGCACACGACTTTTCGGGCGAGACAGGACAACCGTATCTTGGAGAAGAAACCTTTACCGACCAGTGGAAGACGGTTCCCACGTTGGAAAAGGTAGAACAACTACGGGAGGAAGACAGACTTGAACAGGAACGTAGACTAAAAGGACTTGAAGAAGCGTATCGAGCAGAGCAGTTAGAAGAACTTAGCAAGTACTTTGATACTGTTTCCGATGAGTATCTTTCTTTAAGGGATCAACCGACATATAACCCAATAGGTATAGAACAACTATTGGGAAATACATAGGAGGCAAAGATGCCCGGAATTGGATTTAGGCCGTTAGGCTATTATGGAGGAGGCATGGTTCCTAAGAAGTATGCCCACGGAAACCTTGTAGAAGGCGATAGCACAATGTACGGGGCGGGAACAGACCCGCAGCCAAGGCTTAGAAATTTTCAGGAGTTCTTGCAAGACGCGATTGGAGCAACTGAGTACGACAGAGAGTTCGCAAGGGATGCGTACAACGTTCCACCAACTACGGGAGGACGCATTAGCGACAGGGATCTTCTAGAGCAGCAACGTAGAATGCTAAATGAGTTAACCCCAGCAGGACCGGGAGGACGCATTAGCGACAGGGACGTAGAGCAGCAACGTATAATGACAGGTACAGAAGCAGATAGGTTGCCTAATCCCGTGTCCTTTGGCGAGATGGTATTCCAAGAATTAAATCCGGGAGGAGCTGGGGTAGATGGCGGTGTTGCCCAGCACTATTTTGAGCTACACGGAGAGTATCCAGAAGGGTATCAGCCGACAGGTCCTAGCGGGGCTATGATGCCTAACGCAATAGAGCAACAATTTATTGCCATAGAGGATTCTCCAGAGCAAGTATCGCCTCAACAGTTGTACGAATTCTTGGCAAGGCCAGAAGTGCAAGCTGCTTTACGTAATTCTCAAAGTAGTTTTATTCGGGAAAGGTATGAGGCCTATATGAGTCAGCTTGGTGGCTCAGGACGGATTAGCGATAGCGATGTTGGAAGCACCCTGGATATAACACCTTTGTTTAATAGTGGTGGTGGTATCCCCTTTGTTGGGCCCCAGTATTGAGGTAAAAGATGGCAGAAAGAACATTACCCAGAAGCAATCTTAGTACGGCCTCTTTAGTAGAGAGAAAAGAGGGCCTTCCCTACCCTGAACTAGAAGATGGTCCGGGGGCCGATATTGCTGTAGAGGATACTACGGTTATTGAAGCTCCGGGTCTCAACATAGAGATGGAAGACGACGGCGGAGTGGTCATTGACTTTGATCCTCGCAGTAAAAGGGAAGGTGCCGGAGATTTCTACGACAACCTTGCAGAAGATATGGATGACCGTGATCTTGGAAAAATTTCTACCGAGATTATGGATGCATATGAAAACAATAAGAATAGTCGCAAGGACTGGGAAGAAACGTACACAAATGGTCTTGAACTTCTCGGCTTTAAATATGAAGAGAGAGCGGAACCATTTCGTGGAGCTACAGGAGTAACACATCCTTTACTTGCAGAAGCTGTCACCCAGTTTCAGGCACAGGCATTTAGCGAGTTGCTTCCTTCCGGAGGTCCGGTTAGGACAGAGATAATAGGAGAAATAACTCCTGAAGTAGAACAGCAGTCGGAACGTGTTCGTCATTTTATGAATTACGAACTAATGTGTGTGATGAAAGAGTACACGCCTGAATTCGACCAGATGTTGTTCTATCTCCCGCTATCCGGATCTACCTTCAAAAAAGTGTACTACGACGATTTTCTTGGACGAGCTGTAAGCAAGTTTGTTCCAGCAGAGCAGCTTGTAGTTCCATATACCGCTACGGATCTGGAGACAGCCGAAAACGTAACACATGTAATTCAGATTAGTGAAAATGAGCTTCGTAAAAAACAGGTTGGGGAATTTTACCGAGACATAGAGGTTTCTCCTTCCCAATCCCTGAGTGATTCCGAAATACGGAAAGAGATGGATGAGATAGGCGGGGTTGAGGCAAGTATTCTGGACAACACAGTAACGCTTTTGGAGTGTCATGTTGATCTGGACATAGTCGGATACGAGGACACAGGTGACGGCGGAGAGCCCACAGGAATTAAGTTGCCGTACATAGTTACGGTTTCCGAGAACAATGGTCAGGTATTAAGTATTCGTAGAAACTGGAATCCTGATGATGAGAGAAAAAAGAAGATACAGTATTTTGTACACTTCAAATTTCTCCCCGGATTCGGGTTTTATGGGCTTGGTCTCATCCACATGATTGGTGGACTGAGTCGAACGGCGACAGCCGCGCTCCGTCAGCTCATAGACGCTGGAACCCTGTCCAACCTCCCTGCTGGGTTCAAAGCGAGGGGCCTCCGTATACGGAATGATGATGAGCCGCTGTCGCCGGGAGAATTCCGGGACGTAGACGCACCTGGAGGAGCTATTCGAGATGCATTGATGATGCTTCCTTACAAAGGTGCCGATCAAACATTATTCCAGTTGATGAGTTTTTGTGTAGAAGCTGGTCAACGGTTCGCAGCAGTATCCAACTTACAGGTAGGTGATGGCAACCAACAAGCTGCTGTTGGCACAACCATTGCAATGCTTGAGCAGGGCGCAAAGGTAATGTCTGCTATACATAAGCGGTTGCACTATGCACAAAAAGATGAGTTCTTTCTCCTTGCCCGAGTATTCGGTGAATCACTCCCCCCGGAATATCCTTACAATGTTGTAGGGGCTTCCCGAGAAGTTAAGGCACAGGATTTTGATGACAGGATTGACGTTGTACCTGTCTCCGATCCTAATATTTTTTCCATGGCCCAACGTGTGACGTTGGCTCAGACAGAGCTTCAGCTTGCTCAATCGGCTCCGGAATTACATAACCTGTACGAAGCTTATAGAAGAATGTACAAGGCGATTGGAGTACGGGACGTTGATACTATACTTAAACCTACGGATCAGGGAGAGCCAGAGCCAAAAGATCCCGCACAGGAAAATTCAGAGGCTTTGGATATGATTCAATTAACAGCTTTTCAAGGACAAAACCATAACGCTCATATTATGTCTCATCTTGTGTTTGGATCTACTGGTATGGTAATGCAGATGCCACAAGTAGCTACATCCCTTCAGAAGCATGTCATGGAGCATGTTGCTTTAAGAGCTAAGGAGCAAGTAGCGGCCCAAATGGCACAAATGCAGGAAGCTCCGAGTATGGAACAAGCTCTTGAAATGGAATCAATGGTTGCAGAACTTATTGCACAAGGTATGCAGGAGGTAAAAGCCATGAGTATGCAGATCAGTGGGCAAGGGCAACCGGACCCATTAGTTGCATTAAAGGAACAGGATCTGCAACTTAAGGCTCAGAGAGACGCTAATGAGAATGCCGTGGATCAAGCTAGATTGCAGCTTGATGGACAGAAAGCAAGTACAAATGCGGCTCTTGGGGAGGCCCGTATTAAATCCACAGAGGATATCGCGCAAGCCCGTATTGACGCAGCTAAGGAGCGCGAGACTATGAAGCAGAGAAACCAATAGGAGCAAGTTATGGCTGTGATAAAAGACGGTAAGTCTATAGGCAAAGTTGCCAAAGGACTAGTTATCGAAGGTCAGGGAACAGTTCCCTACAATGGACCTAAGTCTGTTGACACGCCTTCTACATCTACTGTTATGGTATCAAAAGGTAAGAAAAAAGGTATGGGTGCCGCTATTCGGGATGGTAGCTATACATATTGTTAGACAGGAGGTCAACATGCAAGGATTGATTCACTGGGTAACCGAAAGGTTAACAGAACCTTCTACCTATGCAGCGATTAGTGTCGGTGCTGTTGGTATGTGGGCAATTACAGCCAATATTCATTGGGTATGGGCAGGTCTGCTTGTAGCCGCTGTGGCCGTAGTAATACACGAAAAGTCGTAAGTGATGGGTTTCTATGGAAGCAGAAGTTTGGTTCATAAAGGACTACTGGCAGCAAGTTATGGGTCTTTTGGCTCTAGTAGTAGTTGCTGTAAAACTTTCTTCCAGCGTCAAGGAACTTCGTAAGGATGTGGATGACATTATTTCACGGAATACTTTTGTGGAAACGACTAAACTTAGGGCTCAAACGGACATGCAAGAGAAGCAAATTAGTGCGTTGTGGGCCTATACAAATAAGTTGCGTGACATGATTAACGGGAGTTCCAAGTAATGGCTATAGCCGCTCTTTTGCCGAGTCTACTTCCTGTAGTAGGGGATGTTTTAGACAGATTCTTTCCTAATAAGGAGGAAAGAGCAAAGGCCGAAAGAGAGATAGAGGCAAAGCTTACAGCACATCTAGCTAGTATTGATCTAGCCCAGCTAGAGGTTAATAAACAGGAAGCAAGTCACAGGTCTCTTCTGGTTGCTGGATGGCGACCATTTGTAGGATGGACCTGTGGCGTTGCTTTATTCTACACGTATCTAGTACAGCCTATGGCTACGTTTGTTCTTGCCCAAACGGGTCACCTTATCCAACTACCTCCAGTTGATCTAAGTGCTATGATGCCGGTTCTTTTGGGAATGCTTGGATTAGGCGGTCTTAGAAGCTTTGAAAAGTACAAAGGTGTGAGTAAGTGAAGCTATCCACACGCCAAAAAAACACCTTGAAAAAACACTCCGAGCATCATTCAGATAAGCATATGGCTTACATGAAGCGACTTATGCGTAAGGGGGAAACTTTTTCACAAGCTCACAAAAAAGCCATGACAAAGGTAGGAGCCTAATAAGTATTATGGACGGTGTACTTTTAGCGGAACATTTATTAAAAATAATCCAAGAAAGACGAAATAGGATAACAGATATGCTCACAGGAGGATCTGTAAAAAGTTTGGAAGAATACAAACAATTGGTTGGATCTTTGGAGTCTTTAGATTATATAGGACAGGAATTAAGACAACTCCTAGAGAAGGCGGATTGATGGCACAAGCATCCAAAGAAGATCTGGATAAAGTAAGTGAAGGTGTAATCTCTTTAGAACAGGCATATATAAAAAGAGACGAAAAAATACTGGACCCTAATAAACTGGAGGATTCCTCTTTAGAGAGACTTCCTAAACCTACCGGATGGCGCTTGTTAGTATTGCCTTATCGCGGAAAAGGTAAAACTGAAGGCGGTGTTTTTCTTCCGGATCAGGTTGTGGATAGAGATTCAGTAGCCACTGTGTGTGGTTATGTACTCAGTGTAGGTCCTCTAGCCTATTACGATAAAGATAAGTTCCCAGGAGATCCTTGGTGCGAGGAAAAGGATTGGATTATATTTGGAAGGTATGCGGGCGCTCGTTTTAAGATTGACGGCGGCGAGGTTCGTATACTTAATGATGATGAAGTAATTGCCGTCATTCAGGACCCTGAAGATATCCTGCACATTTAACATGGGAGAAAACCATGCCCGAACAAGAGAATATGACTGTAGATTTACCCTCCGAAGGTGCCCCAGTTTCCGTTGAAGTTAAACCTAGTATGGATAAAGAAGCTTCTTCCGAGCATGAGGAATATAGCGGTAAGGTTCAAAAAAGAATTGATAAGCTTACTCGGAAGGTGCGGGAAGCAGAAAGACAGCAAACTGCGGCACTTGAATTTGCCAAAGGTGTTCAAACAGAAAACCAGCAATTAAAACATAGAGTCTCCAGCCTTGATGCTGGTTATGTAAATGAATATGGAGACAGAATAGCTACTGAACAGGCTTCAGTGACAAAAGACATGCAGGAAGCCGTAGCTACAGGAGATAGTGCCAAGCAGGTTGAGTTAAATAAAAAGGTTGCTCAACTAGCTATCGAAGAAGAAAGAGTCAGAGCTGCTAAAATAGAGCAAGAGAGACAGGCTAAAATAGCCCAATCAAATACTCAAAGCCCTTCGCCTCAGACACAACAAGCACCTCCTGTAAGAACAGACCCTAAAGCAGCCAAATGGGCTTCCAATAACGAGTGGTTTGGAGAAGATGATGCAATGACGTTTGCAGCATTTGGAATTCATAAACGACTTGTTGAAGAGGAGGGCTTTGACACAAGCGCTCCGGAATATTATGATGAGATTGATAAAAGAATTCGGGAGGCTTTTCCGCATAAGTTTGATGGAGAAGTTTCCGTATCAGAGAGCCGCCGTCCTCAACAGACAGTTGCATCTGCCGTTCGTACCAGCGGAACTGGTCGCGCAACAGTAAGACTATCACCAAGTGAAGTTGCTATTGCCAAAAAATTAGGGGTTTCCCTAGAAGAGTACGCTAAACATAAACACAATATGACGTGAAGAGGCACACTATTATGGAAAATACTACTGATAGGACTTCTCGCGCTGCCAAGACTAGGGCTGCAAAACCACGCCGCAAGCCTTGGCAACCTCCGTCCTTGTTAGACGCACCGCAACCACCTGAAGGCTATGTTCATAGATGGATCAGAGCTGAAGTAAGAGGTTTTGATGACCGAAAAAATGTTTCTGCCCGACTTAGAGAAGGCTGGGAACTGGTACGAAAAGAAGAGTACCCGGACTTTGAAGCTCCTACTATAGATTCTGGACGTTATGAAGGTGTCTTTGGTGTTGGTGGCTTATTGCTGGCTCGTATTCCAGAAGAGATTGTTATGGAAAGAACTGACTATTTTGTGCAGCAAAATGAAGATGCAATGCAAGCAGTTGATAATGATCTTATGAAGGAAAGTCAGCATCCCTCGATGGCAATTCAGAAACCTGAACGTCAATCGCGTATTACTTTTGGGGGTCCTAAGAATAAATAGGACTCATTGTATTAACTCTTTGCTTTGAGGAGCAAAAAATGGCAAATACCAATGGAAGCTTTGGTTTGCGCCCCATCAGCAAGATGGGAAGCGCAGCAAACTCCACAGGTTTGTCCAACTACTCGATGTATGAAATTGCCAATGGCAATACTAGCAAGTTTTATCACGGCGAACCCGTGATTCCACTAAGCACCGGCTTTATAGATGTCCCTGGGGCAGCAGCCGGTGGAACAGTTGGTTTGCTAGGTGTCTTTCAAGGTTGTGAATACGTTGCGAGTACCACTGGAAAGCCTACGTGGAGTAACTACTGGCCCGGTTCTGGGGCAGATAGTAACCACCCGATCAAGGCGTATGTAAATGATGATCCAATGCAGTTATATGTAATTGCAACGGATGCGTCATGGACAAGCAAGGCTACGGCTCGCGCCGCAGTTTTTGCAAACGCCAACTTTTCAACCGCAATTACAGGGACTGATGCTACAGGCCTATCTCTTGGGCGGTTGGCAATTAGTACGATTGCAACTACCGCTGCACTCCAAATGAGAATAATGGGTTGGTTAGAAGATGACGCTAACTCCGACTTCTCTGCGGCTGGCATCGGTGCCATTGTCAGGTTGAATAACCACTTCAATAGTAATAACGGTGCTATTGCAGCTGGTACACCTTCAACTACTGGCGTATAGGAGGGTTGAAAAATGGCTATTAGTAGAGCGCAACTCGTAAAAGAGTTGGAACCCGGCCTAAACGCCTTGTTTGGTCTTGAGTATGATAACTATGACAGAGAGCATTCTGAAATCTTCACAATGGAGAGTTCAGATCGCGCTTTTGAAGAAGAAGTTATGCTCAGTGGATTCGGAACTGCACCAACGAAAAGTGAAGGCACTGCCGTCAATTATGACGATGCACAAGAAGCTTTCACAGCTCGGTATACCATGGAGACTATTGCACTTGCATTCTCCATAACTGAGGAGGCTATCGAAGATAATCTTTATGATCGACTAGCTGCTCGGTATACGAGAGCGTTGGCACGTAGTATGAGTCAGACTAAAGAAGTCAAGGCCGCTGCGGTTCTTAACAATGCATTTGACAGCACGTATACAGGAGGAGATGCGAAGGAGCTTTGTGCTACGGACCATCCACTTGTTAGCGGAAGTACTTTCAGAAACGAGCTTTCAACAGCAGCCGATTTAAATGAGACTAGCCTTGAGCAAGCTCTCATTGATATCGCTGGTTTTGTTGATGAGCGTGGATTGAAAGTGGCTGTCAAAGGTCAAAAACTAATCGTTCCAAAAGAACTTCAGTTTACTTCTGATCGTCTTTTGGAATCAACACTACGAACCGGAACTGCTGATAATGACATCAATGCAGTTCGCAACATGGGAATGCTTCCACAGGGTTACACTGTGAACCATTTCTTAACTGACACTGATGCTTGGTTCATCCGCACGGATGCTCCAAACGGCATGAAAGGTTTTAACAGAACTTCTGTAAAAACTTCCATGGAAGGTGATTTTGATACAGGAAATGTGAGGTACAAGGCCCGTGAACGCTATGCGTTTGGCTGGTCAGATCCTCGCGGTATCTTTGGGTCACCTGGAGCATAACGTAAAGGGACTGGGGGGAGCTTGTCTCTCCCCTTTTTCTGGGATTAATAAGCCCTAGCGACTGGCCCAGCAGACGCTTACAAGACACTAGGGCATAACCTTTGTAAGAAGGAACTGTATTATGGCTAATACAACATTTAACGGTCCCGTCCGTTCTGAAAACGGGTTTAAAGTTATTAACGTTGCCGAAGCAACGGGAGCTGTCACTGAGACTTCTTCCCAAGCATCTACAGGCATCTTTGTCAATAAATTTATCAAGCATGTTGGTATCGTTACTGGTGTCACTGTAAACACCACGGCTGGTGATAGTCCTGCTATTGGTGAGTTCACGCAACCAGCTAATACTATCATAACCAATATCAAGATATTCTGTGCCACGGCTCCAGTTATTGGGACGGGCGATATTGGCTACGAAGTTGGGACTACTAGTTCTGGCGCACAGATCGTTGCGGCTGTTACTGACCAGATTCTTGATGGTGGTACTACGGTAGTACTCGGAAATGTGACTTTGCCTACGCTAGTAACTCAGACTGAGAGTGGTACTACTGCCCCGGCTTCTGTTCAGTATGCGTCAGCAGAGAGAACCATTTACTGCAATATTACAAATACGGTAGATGCAACCACGGCAGGTTCTTTCACCTTCATCATTGAGTATGTGCAAGTTGCATAGGTAGGAGCTTATTATGGCTGATGCTGTAAAAACGACCACAATAGTGGATGGAGACCGTACTGCTGTCATCTATTGTAGCAACACAAGTGATGGCACTGGTGAAGCCGCAGTGACAAAAGTAGATGTTTCTGAGTTAGCTTCTAACCAAGATGGAACAAGCTGCTCTGGTGTGACATTGCAAAAAGTTATTTTTTCTACCGTAGGAATGGGTGTAAAAATACTTTGGGATGCCACTACTGATGTCATTGCCTTGGAGCTTCCCGCAGATTACTCTGATACTTTAGATTATTCAGATATTAGCGGTCTTCCAAATAACGCTGCCTCCGGGGGAAAGACCGGAGACATACAGTTTACAACTGTAGGCCATACTAGTGGAGACACTTATTCTGTAGTCGTATATTGTTTAAAGCAGTTCTAAAATGTCATTAGACAGGAAAAATGAGCTGGATATTGTGCAGGTTAGAGGAGATTTAAAGCTTATTTCTCAGAAGGTGGACAATCTCAAAAACAACGATTTGCATCATATACAATTATCTATAAACAACATTAATCGTATTTTGTTGGGTGTGGGTTTATTGATTCTTGGTCAATTATTCATAGCTCTCAGGTCGATTCTAGTTGGATGACAGGAGTCTTTAAGCATGGCTGTTTCTGGATCGAAAGATTTTGAGCCTGATGTAGCAGAGTATATAGAAGAAGCATTTGAACGATGTGGTTTGGAACTTCGTACCGGATACGATGCCAGAACTGCACGTAGATCTTTAAACCTTCTTTTTGCAGATTGGGCCAATCGTGGTTTGAACAGATGGACTGTTGAGCAAGTTACTCAAACAGTTGCTTCTGGAGTTACTTCGTATCCACTAGGAACAATAACCCTTACTGTAGCTGACAGTGGTAGTTTTACTATAGGTGAAACTATCACTGGAGGGACAAGTGGTACTACGGCTTCTGTCATAACCAAACCACTTTCTACTACAATGACACTAACTATTCCTTCTGGCTCTTTCACAGCCACAGAAACTATAACAGGCTCTTCTAGCGCAGCTACTACTACAGTAACTTCGGACGCTTCTCTCACCAACGTACAGGCTTCAGTGGACATTTTATCTGCTGTAGTTCGTAGAAGCGATCAAGATATATCCATTCAAAGAATTGGAAGGGATCAGTTCCTTAGAATTCCTGACAAAACGACAACGGGTAGGCCTATACAGTTTTATGTAGACCGTCAAATAACACCTTTATTTAAGATATGGCCCTCTCCTGAAAATAATACAGATCAGATAATTTATGACCGTATAGTCCGAATTGATGATGCGGATACCTCGGTAAACACAGTTCAAGTACCTTTCCGATTTTATCCGTGCCTAACTGCGGGATTGGCTTATTATATGTCACTTAAAAAGGCTCCGGATAGAGTTCAGTTGTTAAAAGGTATCTATGAAGAAGAATTTGACAGAGCGGCTACCGAGGATCAAGACAGAGTTCCGTTGATTTTGGTTCCAACAGCAGCTTCTTTGAGGGCTGTTTAAATGCCTACCTATGCTTCAGATAGACATGCTTTAGGAATATCTGATCGTTCTGGAGCTGCCTATAAAAAAAGAGACATGAGAAAGGAATGGACAGGAGCCTTAGTAGGGAAGGATGAGTGGGAAGCAAAGCAGCCTCAGTTAAATGCTCCAAAGATTGCAGCAGATCCACAAGCTTTACGGGACGCACGACCCGATAGAACTGAGCCAGCAGTTGAGGTTCTTCTTGAACGAAACCCTTTTAGGTCAGGTTCTTCCGGAAGTGCCGTTATAACTGTGACGCAACCGGGCCATGGACGTAGCACTGGGGACACGGTACGCTTCCGTACTGTACTACCTTTTGATGGTTTTACAGAAGCTGTAATAGAGTCTTCAGGAGGTTTTTCTATTACTAAAGTAAATGATGACCGGTATACTTTTACTGCCAGTAGTGGAACTGCCACCACTGGAAACCTTGATGGGGGCGGAGAAATTGCTACCGCTGGACCAGTAACTCTGAGCGCATAATATGGCATATACTTTCACTACTCTAAAGACAGCTATCCAGGATTATACAGATAACGCCGAGACGACTTTTGTAAGTCAGTTGAGCAGGTTTATTTTAAACGCTGAAGAGCGTATTTTAAAAGAATGCCAATTAGATGTGTTTCGTAAAAATGTTGAAGGAAACCTGACCAGTTCAGTCAAGTTTCTTACTAAACCAACCGATTTCTTAGCTCCGTACTCTTTAAGTGTCATAAACAGCTCGAAAAACGAGTTCTTACTGTATAAACATGTAACTTTCTTACAAGACTATACTCCAAATCCGGCTACTACAGGAATTCCTCTTTATTATGGGGATTGGGATGATAGCACTTTTCTGATAGCGCCAACTCCAAGCAGTAGTTTAAATGTAGAGTTACACTACTTTTTTAGGCCTGAATCTATTACCACAGCCTCTAGTGGAACTACTTGGCTCGGGGATAATGCTGAATTGGCTTTGCTTTATGCGTCCCTTGTCGAGGCATATACTTTTATGAAAGGGGAGCAAGACATGATGGCCTTATATAACGGAAGATTCCAAGAGGCCCTTCAATGGTTGAAAAATTTAGGCGAAGGAAAGCAGACTCTAGATGAGTACAGGTATGATAGGTTAAGGAGACCTGTAAACTAATGTTAAATGCTAAGGATTCCTGTGCAATGAGAGAAAGTTTAAAAGGAGCGCATGTAGCTATTGTAGGGCTTGGAAGTACACAAGGAACATTTACTTCTTCTGTAGCCAACGGCAAAAGCTTTGATGAAGTGTGGGCAATTAATTCCATGATGGCTCCTATAAAACATGATCGTGTTTTTATGATGGACCCAGCATCAAGGTTTCTGGATACGGAAAACGCAGGTTCCCAAACCAAAGCCCTTCGTAAAATACTTGGAGCGCATCCCGGACCAATATACACATGCACTCTGGACGAAAGAGTTCCAGGTGCCGTTCTTTACCCTCTTGAAGAAGTGGTTAAGGATACGGGGCTATGCTATTTTAATAATACGGTTCCTTACGCCATAGCTTTTGCTATTCACCATAAAGTTGAGAAGCTTTACCTATACGGGCTTGATTATTCGTATAAATCCAACCTTGTTATGGCAGAAGCTGGACGGGCTTGTACGGAATTTTGGCTTTCAGCGGCGGTTGCCCGTGGAATGAAAGTAGAAGTAGCACAGGATTCATCACTTTTAGATACAAATGTTCCAGACGAGGAAAAGCTTTACGGATACCACAGACTAGACGATCCTCTTGTTATGCTTATTAAAGACGGTTCTTTGACAGTGACCAAAAAGTCAGAAACAACGCCTCCAGAACCCGTGGATAAGCCTATTTTGTATGGCAGACACGACAAGGTGGTTGCATTGAAAGAGGCGGTAAATGTTTGAAATAGATGCTTCAATTTCCCTGGGAAAGGTTTCTATCACTACAACCGACAATAGAGGGCTTTCGGTAGAAGAAGCTGCTCAGATGGCGGTAGACAAGATACTTTATGTAGCTGAAGACGCTCCAGAACCTATTCGAGAGCAAGCAATGGCTTTTAAAAACACCGTTCATGGAGTTATAATGTATTATATGCAACATGCTGTAGATCAGGACAGGGCTACGGTTGCTGCCAGATTACGGGAAGCTGGTCATTCTGAACTGGCAAAAAATTTAAGGAGTTTATGATATGGCAATTACAACAGCTATGTGTACATCATTCAAGGGTGAACTATTGTCTGCCACCCATGATTTTGATGCCTCTGGCGGAAACAGCTTTAAACTGGCCCTATATGCCATAGGTGGAGGAGGAAAATCGTCCACTACTGCCACATTGGGTGCAGCCACAACCGCTTATACCACTACGGGTGAAGTTGCTAACAGCGGCAGTTACTCTGCTGGAGGAAGTGCATTAACTAATGTAGATCCGGCAACTGCCGGAACCACTGGATATACGGACTTTGCTGATCTTAGTTTCACAACCGCTACTATTACTGCTAGGGGTGCCTTGATTTATAACGACACAAACAGTGATAAAGCTGTCTGTGCGCTTGATTTTGGCGGAAACAAAACCAGTACTGCTGGTACGTTTACGATAGCGTTCCCTGCCGCTGGTGCGAGTACAGCGATTATTAGAATTGCGTAAGGGATAATGATTTGGCAAACATCACAGGCTGGGGACGTAGTACTTGGGGCGCTGGAACGTGGGGCTCTCCTATTTCCGTCGATGTCACAGGCGTTGCGGGTACGGGTGCCATTGGTACAGTTACTGCATCAGCAAGTATTAGCGTTACCGTTACGGGCGTTGCAGGTACGGGTGCCGTTGGTACAGTTAGCGTTGCCACAGGCGTTGATGTTGTTCCTACAGGGGTCGCTGGCACGGGTGGTGTCGGTTCAGTCACGGTTACGGGTACAGGTACAGTCACGGCGACGGGTGTCGCTGGTACAGGAGCCGTTGGTTCTGTCACAGTTACACCTAGTATTACGGCAACGGTTACAGGCGTTGCTGGCACGGGTGGTGTCGGAACGGTTACAGTCAGCGCCGCAACTAGCGTTGTTCCCACGGGCGTTGCTGGTACGGGCGCACTTGGTTCTGTTACGATTACAGGAACCAGCGATATCACGCTTACGGGCGTTGCTGGCACAGGAAGTGTTGGAACGGTTACAGCCAGCGCCGCAACTAGCGTTACTCCCACAGGCGTTGAAGGTACTGCCGAAACCAGCGGTACTCAGGTATGGGGGATTATTGATACCTCACAAACCCCCGGCTGGTCTTCGGTCAGTACGACACAAACCCCTAACTGGACGAAAATAGCGGCATAGGAAAAGATTATGGCATCAACATACACAACTGGTTTTAGTTTTGAAAAAATTGCGACTGGTGAGCAATCTGGAACATGGGGTACGACCTCAAACCATAACTGGGACATCGTGGACAGGCTGGCCTCGTACAAGGCAGTAGCCATAACAACAAATGCCGATACGGCTACTTTGACTGTTCGAGAAGCCTCTCCTGGATCAGGGACCGAGAACCTTCAGGACGGCATGTACCGTATGATTAAATTCACAGGAGCTTTGGATTCAAATTGTACGGTTACAATAGCCCCAAATACGGCACCAGCTTATTTTATTATTGAAAACGCGACTACTGATTCAGGATCTAGTGGTCCTTATAGCCTTATCCTAAGTCAGGGTTCAGGCGCAAACGTCACCGTCCAAAACGGTAAGAACGCAATTATCTACTGTGATGGCGCAGGTTCAGGCGCAGCCGTTGTTGATGCTCTGGCTGACCTTCAGATTGGAACTCTTGAAGTTACAGGCGCTGCTGCCATAGATGGCGCGTTAACTCAAGCAGGAGCCTCGCAGTTTAACTCTACGATCACTGTTGGTGTCGATGACACAGGTTATGATGTCAAGTTTTTTGGTGATACTGCTAGTAGGTATTGGTTATGGGACACTTCAGCAGATGGTTCTGTCCAAAGGGGAACATTAACAGTCGGAGTAGATGACACAGGACACGACGTTAAATTCTTTGGGGCCACTTCTGGTAGGTATATGTTATGGGACGAGTCTGCTGATACTTTACTCCTCCCAGATAATGTAAAAGCTTCTTTTGGAA
>Ga0208030_1000683_pt1 | contig 22381 bp, 32 predicted proteins | sample MalvirDeepMed_M9_FD_184246 | JGI IMG/M metagenome (GOLD analysis project Ga0208030, IMG submission 184246) | Marine viral communities from the Global Malaspina Expedition - Malaspina viral metaG DeepMed_M9 (SPAdes) (version 2) | ecosystem: Environmental > Aquatic > Marine > Oceanic | place...
GAAAGATCATGGCTGTTGAATGCAAGGTTGCACAGTTGCAGAGCCTGGGAGCCAGTAGCCTGGCTGATGACTTGTCTTGGCTGCAAAGCCACCGAGTCACCCACTTCGTTGAGGAAGGTGGTGACCTGGTATCCGGTCACGGTGTCTTCGTTGGTGACGAGTTTGACTTGTGGCCTAGCAACTTCACTTGGGTTGATGATGGCAATACCTGCCTTGGCACGGAGAGTGACAAGGTCCATGCCAATGCTCAGTGGTACGTTGATGCTGTTGGAATCCCGGTGGTTAGCCACACTGCCAACAAGCTCTACACACCAACCAAGGGTATCCCACTGGGATAGGACAGTAGCCTGGCATGGCTACTACACACTCACCACCACCGGGGCTGGGTACACACCTAGTGTGCCTGGCCCCGGTAGGGCGGCTGGAGTGCCTGGCGTGGGTTCTTTGAGAATGCCGCCAGAGCAGCCTAAGCCGCCAGAAAGAGGGCAACGATGACACCAATACTCTGGACCGCAGCCAACCTAGCTGCAATGGCAGCGTTGGCATGGATAACCCTGAGACACAAGAAGAAAGGAGAACTGGGCTACACGATCAAGGCTAGTCCGCCAGAGAGTGAGGCTGGTGGGTTCGATCTTGAGCCGCCAATGGCTAGTCGATGGCGTTCTATACGGTGTCCAGATTGCAACTACTACAGCGTTCTGGATACTCGCACAGGCCACCTCTTTGACGAGCTTACACAAGGAGATCACGAGAGGATTTATCCGCCTGTTAACCCCAGTAACTAGAAGGAAATCAACGATGAATGAAGCACAACGCTACCCACTGACTGGTCAACAAGTCTTCTGGGACAACGCACCCACACCCCGTGAGGATCTTCGGAAGGTTCTCGATGCCCACCAACTGTCTGCTCTGCTGCCAGACGAGGTGACCAACGAGAAGGCTCTTAGGCAGGCGCTCTCTGTCCTCACTAGTGAGCTTTCGATTCCCGACGGACACGCATGGTACATCCGTGGGCTGAAGCACCTCAAGATGAATGGCTACGAGGTCAAGCTGGAAGTGAAGGACGAGACTGAGAACGGTGCTACTCAGGCATTCCGTGTCAAGATCGTCAACCGTATCGTTGTCATTGAGAATGATACCCTGTCTTTCTCTCTGGTTCCCACGGTTACGGGAGCCAAGCAGCAGAGGCTTCAGGAACTCTACGATAAAGCCAAGGCTACCGTGCCTGGTGCTGACGTTGGAGCCATCCTGACCAGAATCCTGAAGACCTATCGCCCGATGGTCGTAGCACTACGTCCAATGGGCGGGCTGTACTGGATTCCGGACGTACACAAGGTTGCGTTCGAGTCCTTCTGCGATGACCTGTTGGCTGCGTGTCCCGGCAACGTAGTCACTCCCATGAACTGGGAGATGACTCCCAAGGGACTGAGCCGTGTCAAGGACAGCATGCTCAAAGAGATGCAGAAGGAGTGCCAGTCACTCCTGAGTGACATCCTCGGTGGCACGCTTGGACACGAGGCTATGGACAACAGGCTGAGACGGTGCATCGAGCTTCAGGATGAAGTCACACACTCTGACGAGATACTCGGTGAGTTCAGTAGCACTCTCAACACGATACTGGATTCAGCGAGACAGGCTGCGACACACGGACTGCTGACCTGCTAGTAAGCGTTTCACTAGGACGCGGGCCACACAAGGAGATATTGAGATGGTATCAATGGCTAATGCTGCGGGCTGGGTGACAGCCCAAGTGGGTGAGACTCCCCTGTTCTCTGGGCCACCTGGCTCAGTGAAGACCGAGGTTGCCAAGGCTTTCGTCAGGTGGGCTGGAAGAAAGCCATTCTGCCTGATTGGGTCGATCATCGACGCGCCTGACGTGGGTGGCTACCCCGGCGTCGTTGAGTCGGATGGCAAGCGGTACTGTGAGATGATGCCGCTTGACTGGGCCATGAAGACACACGAGCAACCCTCTGCTCTCATCATCGACGAGCTGACTACCAGCCCGCCACCTGTTCAGGCTGCCATGCTTCGCATCATCTGCGAACGCAAGATTGGCAACTTCGACCTGCCTGCTGACCTGTGGATCATCTCCATGTGCAACCCTCCGGGCTGTGCAGCCAACGGGTTCGAGCTTGAGCCTCCGATGGCTAACAGGCTGGGTCACTACACCTGGAAGACTCCGTGGGACACGGTGATGGCTGGGTGGAAGAACGGGCTGAACTTCCCTGACCTTGAGTACCCCAAGGTTCCTGAGAACTGGATGGAATACCAGCCAGCCATCGGGAACCTCTGTGCCGCCTTCCGTGAGCGGAAGCCTGAGTTGTTCGAGCCTGCTACCGACAGTGCCGGCAACATGAAGCTCTCTGACTCTGATCAGGGTGGTGCATACGGGACTGCCCGTAGCTGGACTGCTCTCCAGAAAGTCTGGGCTGGCCTTGAGGCTGTCGGTCTGGGTGACGAGGAGAAGTTTGAGGCTGGTGCAGCCTACGTTGGTGTCGATGCTGCTGCTGAGTTCGCCACCTACTGCAAGGAACTGGACCTGCCTGATCCTGAAGCGTGGCTGGCTCGGTTCCATGCCGACCCTGCTGCTGACTTCACTCCTCTGGACAGGCCGGACCTGACGATTGCTTTCCTTGGCAGCCTGGAATACGCCGTCAAGGAAAACAACACCAAGGAACGGTGGGAAGCAGCGATGGGTCTTCTCAACAGCCTTGTCACCAAGCCGGGCCAGAAGGTGTTTGTCACGGAGTCTGCAAGGTCACTCCATGGCGACGACAAGAACGGTGAGAAGATTGTCAAGAACAACTACAACCTGCCTGCATCACTCGGCGTGGAGCTTCAGTCCATGCTGCGTGCCAGGCTCAACGTCAGTGACAGAGGGAGTGAGTGATGACTAACAAGTTTGGACTCGACGAGAGTAGGTTCGCAGTTTATCAACAACTGCCCTACTTACAGAGGCACATGAACTCGCTGATGCCGGTGGAGTCACCGGGTCTGGGTACATTTGCCATGGATCAGTACGGTCGTATCTACTACGACCCTGCCCTGTTCGATGAGTGGACACTGAAAGAGTGCGGTGGAGTATGTCTCCACGAGCTACTCCACGACGTACTCAACCACTGTGGCAGGGCGAAGGAACTGTTTGGGGATCACCCCTCACAGGAACAGCTTGAGAAGTGGAACATTGCCTGCGACATGGTAATCAATACCATCGTCAGGGATGCCAACTTCAAGCTGCCGGAAGGCTGCGTCTGGCCCAAGAACTACGGGTTCGAGGAAGGCTTGACTGAGCTGGAGTATTACGAAGCCCTGCCAGACAAGCCTGAGCAGGAAAAGAGGCCGGGACGTAAGGAGCCTGGTGACGGTGACGGTGGTGAGGGAGATGGTCAAGGTGATCCTAGCGACCCACCAGAAGGTGGCTCCTGCTCTGATGGGCAGGACAGGGACTGGGAACTTGGCCCACCCACCGATGCGAACCCCGGCATGAACGGGGTGGACAAGAAGATTCTTCAGTCGCAGACAGCCAAGGCTGCTGAAGAACACTCCAAGACCAAGGGTTCGCTGCCGGGTGCTATTGGCCGCCTGTGCGACGATATCCTGCGTCCGACTGTTGACCCCAAGAAGCTGCTCCAAGCGGCTGTGAGGTACGCTGTTGCCTCTGTGAGGGGCCATCAGAACCTGAACTGGAAGCGTCCGTCACGCCGGCAGGTTGCCGGGTGCGGGATGCTGCCTTCCAGACAGGACCCTCTGCCCAAGGTTGCTATCCTGGCGGACACGTCAGGCAGCATGGACAAGAGGGACCTGAGTATGTCACTCGGTGTCATCGACAAGGTTCTGAACGCACACCAGACGAGCATCACCGTCTACGCTGGCGATGCTTCACTGGGTGTGGCACAGGATGTCTTCGACGTGAAGAAGGTTGAGTTCGATCAGGGTGGTGGAGGCACTAGGATGGGTGAACTCGCTACCGAGATCCAGGAACTCTCTGACCCTGATGTCATCATCATCTGTACCGATGGTGAGACTGGCTGGCCAGACGCAAAGCTACGGGCAAAGACCGTGGCCTGCGTTACCCGTGAGTCAGACTCCTACCCTGTACCTGACTGGATGACGAAGGTTCAGCTTGAAGTCTGACCACAGACTGCTGCCCATAGCAGGGTGCGGCGGGCGGAGCGTTCCGCTCGCCGGCACTCCTGCTGGGGGTACGCAGAGACGAACACCGTACAACCACACTCACGAACATAAGCCGCCACGCATGAACAAGCCGCCAAGAAAGATAGTCGAATACAATTTCGAGCGTGAGCTTAGGGACGTACTCAAGAGACTCGAGGAGTCGAACGATAGACGCATAGCCAGACGCAATGCCAGACGTGCTGCCAGTGGGCTTCTAGCACGGATGCAGAATCACATTCAGAATACTTATCCCGCCATAGGCAAGGATGGCAGAGAAGTAAAGACACCCGAGCGTATCAAGTGTCCCGATTGTGACACTGTATGTGGCTCTGGGTTTGGCCTGGTACAGCACATCATGACTAAGCACCCCGGTATGATACAGGCACGCGACCAGCACCTTGGAAAACAACTACGCTGCGTATGTGACAGGACATTCAAGGGTAAGACAGGTCTAGCTGCCCACCTGGCTCACCAACACAGGAGTGGGACACTCAAGTCTCACTGGACAATCGGCAGCACAACCATGTTCTTGGAAGGAAAGATATGAACAAGCCGGTACTCACAGAGGGGCACATCCGCAGCCAGACGGCTAGGGATGAGAACGGAAACACAGGATTGCTGAAGGGTAAGTGTTGCCCAGAGTGCAAGAGGGCAGGCAGGTTCACCATCACGGTGATGGCGTTCGGATATCTCACTGACACTGGACTGGCACTCCAGTCAGGACAGGAAGACAGGATAGCACCCTGCTCCAGAGTGACCTGTGACAGCTTGGGGTCAACAGTCGGAAAAGAGTGCGAATGGAGCGGGTACTACCGTGACCTGGAAGTCATGGACACTGAGACATGGCCTGAGTTCAAGGAAGGAGACAGGGTCATCAGCTTCGGGCCACGACAGAACTCCGGCTGGAAGTGTGTCTGGGAGTGTGCTGTCTACGTTGCGAAGCAGAGACGCAGGGATGGCGTGGTCACATGGCGACGTGACGGGCAGCCATTCAGCACCTCCACTGATATGCAATCGGCACAGCGCTACTGTACTAACAAGCAACAAGAGATCGAACGGAACGATGGAGTCAAGCTGAGGATCATGCAGGGCATCAAGCGGGGTACTGTGATCCTCAATTCCGACACCGCTACTGACCACCTGCTGAGAGGAGGAGAGTAAGATACAGGGTGATCCCGCCCTCAACGGCGATAGCCCTGTGTTTTCAGACATGGCACAGGGTGCGTAGCCTGGGGATCGGTACGCTCAGAGAGCCGTGGGAAGAACCTTCTGCCCATAGTTAGAAGGTCGCGTCACTAGCATGTGGCGTGCTTTCCGAGACTGACACCACCACAGTCCGCCCAATCCTGAGCGGTGGTTTTCATACACAGTATTGAGGAAGCAAATGATGACAAAGATACCTAGGTTGCCACACGGAAAGATCACCAAGAAGAACACCAGAACTATCCGGAAGAACGGTGTAATCACCGGGTGGCTGGCAGATTGTTGTGAGTGTGGGGTGGAGGTTGAGTTTGCCAAGGCTCCTACTGTGGTATTTCCTCAGCCGCCACCACCTCACGTCTTCACAACCAGAGAGAAACCTGACAACTACGCTATGTGCTGGGCCTGTGCTAACCCGAAGGAGGAGAAGTGATGGATGCTGAAGAACTTTACCACGAGCTGCGATACTTTCTCAGTGACAGGGACATAGAGGTCAGTGACGAGGCAGATCAAGCCTTGGGTGACACCTGCTGGCTTATCTTGCCTGGGAAGGAGGAGAAGTGATGTACCACACTGAAATGCAAGCGTGTCAACACAGCCTTCTGTGTGCTGCTCAGTTGGCAAGGGATTACATTGGTGAGCAGGTTGGCCGTGCCCTTCCTAACCAGCCCAGCCAGAACACTCTGTTCGTCATGGGCAAGCTGGATACTGCCATCCAGAACATCACTGTACCCAGTCTGCGGCCAGCGGAGATCGGACACTTCGAGGAGTACGAGGACTTCCCCTTGGAAGACTGGAAGGAGCAGATTGCGAACGACGATACTCGCATGGGGTATCACGAGTGGGCTGACTGCGCTGAGGCAGTCCGTGACGAGAAGGAGTATGACGAGGAACAGGCTCAAACAGAGAAGGAGAACTAGGCATGCCAGGCACACAACCAAAGTACCCAGACGTCTGGGTTCCACTGGAAGGTGAGGATGGCAACGCCTTCTCCATCATCGGCAGGGTGGGCGTAGCCTTGAAGCAGGCTGGCGTACCCAGAGAGGAGATCGAAGAATTCCGCACGGTCATAACGAGTGGTGACTACAACCACCTGCTCCAGACAGTGATGGCTTATGTCAACGTGGGCCACCACCCAGAGGAGGACGAGTAATGACTATCACAACGTACCCTGATGCTGTTGATCCCGCCAAGGTTGGGGAATACTCATCACTCTCCTTCTCTGGAGGAGGTAGGTTCTACGATGATGTCCTTGAGTACAGGGTGTGGTGTCATCCCGGTGACGGCGATGACTACTACTGTTGCTTTGAAACCTACGCTGAGGCCCTGAAGTATTCCAGAGGACGACACTGGACTAACAAGATCAAGGAAGAACCAATTGTCGTCGTCAGGCAACTTGAGTGGGTGGCTGAGGACGAGGATGGTGTACGGAGCCACGAGACAGGCGAGCGCATCACCGAGTGGAGAACGGAGTGGCTTGACGGCTCCAAGCGAACTGAAGATTCCATCCGTGATTTCTTGGCTAAGGAGGACGAGTAATGGGACTGGACCAACAGGCTGTGGCTAGAAGGTTCGCAAACTCTGAGGACCAAGAGCTACTGCAAACCTGGCGTAAGCATCCCAACCTGCAAGGGTGGATGGAGAGGCTCTGGGAGAAGAAGGGCAGGCCCAACTACGATGGGCATAACGACGACAACGCTCTGTCCGGAGCCTTCAACTGTGTCGATCTTCCACTGACACTGGAGGATATCGACAGGCTTGAGGTTGACATCAAGGCCGGCACGCTGCCTTCGACCGCTGGCTTCTTCTTCGGTAACAATGCTGACGAAGCCTATATGGACGAGGACTTGGAGTTTTGCAGCAACGCTCGCAAGGCTCTGTCCGAGAAACTGGAAGTTATCTACCGCTGCTGGTACTAGGAGGACGAGTGATGAATAAGCAAGAACCTGCTGAGGCTATGGAGGAGCGAGACGATATCCTTCAGCGTCTAGTCAAGGACAACACGACGAGCGTAGCGTTCGTTCCGTACTTCGGGATGCAAGCTGGGCATGTTGTAAGGACGATTCAGGGGAAGGTTCGGATAATGATGGACTTCCCTGATGTGCAGGCTTCTATCATGTGGCTTGCTGATGCCCAAGGATGCTGTCTTCTTCCTTCGGACGTGACACTCTACAAGAGTGACGCTATTGACGATGACATCAAGGACTCCAATGTGTTTGTCGTCAAGCGTAAGGGTGACAGGCCAGAGGACTTCATGCTTCACGAACGCACCATCTCAGAGGAGGGTGTGTGATGCCGAAGGTTTGTGCCTACCTGCGTGTCAGCAAGGACGAACAGAGCCTCAACGGTGAGTCTCTGGATGACCAGGCTGCAAGGGCTACGGCATACTTCGAGCTTCTCAAGACCCTGCCCACTTCAGACTCCGGTCTGGAGTGGGGAGGGTTCTTCTTTGAGAAGGGAGAGAGTGCGTGGAAGACTAGGCTGGTTGACCGTGAGGAGGGACGCCGGCTCAACAAGAGCCTTGAGCGTGGCGATCACGTTGTCTTCCTGCGGATGGACAGAGCCTTCCGATCAGTGCAGGACTTCACGACAACGCTCCCGATGTGGGAGCAGCGTGGGATTACGATTCACTTCATCGACCAGTCAGTGAACCTAGCCACGCCGAACGGAAAGTTCTTCGCAAACGTACTCGTTGCCGTGGCACAGTGGGAGAGTGACATCAAGAGTCTGCGTAACAGGGAGGCTGCCGCCAAGCGTAAGTCTGAGGGCAGGATGAACACACGTCAGCCGCCAATCGGTTACATGGCTATCGGCAAACGTAACGTCCTGGTCAAAGACCCTGCCCAGATCGCTGTCATGCGTCTCATATTCTTCATGAGGACCAAGCATGGCTACAGCTTCGATGTCATCAGTGACAAGGTTGAGGATATCCTGTCCAACAGGGACGGCAGAAAGTTCCGACGACGCAACGGGTTCGATGGCTCACGTCCTTGGCCGAGGGACAGGGTACGCAAGGCATTCCACAGGTACGAGCAGATCATTGCGTCCGACGAACCTGTCTACACGGAGAGGTAATCTTCCGCATGCCCGATGGCTACCATCTCTTGGTTCAGGTTGACCGGCGTGCCGGCAGGCTTCCGCTTGCCGATGATCTCTACCAGCCAACGACCATACTTGCCAGAGGCGTCGATAGGATTCTTGGAAGATTGCTTGTGCGTCTTCACCGTGTGTAGCAGCATGCCCTCTGCCAGAGATGTCTCGTTGAGCAGCTTGGACAACGCTGCCTTTGCCGCCTTGCCTTCATCCGTGTTCATCTCAGGTGCGTTGATTGAGTAGAGCCTTGCCTTCATCCGGAAGGCTATGCCGAAGCCGCAGTCAACGATGATCTCCACGCTGTCTCCGTCGATCACCCGCATGATCTGAGCGTTGTAGACATAGCGTGTCTTCAAGGTTCCACCGTAGCCTTGATCTCACCCTCGACTGATTCGATGAGCAAATCGAACTCTATCGGCGTGACTTTTTGGTCTCCAGGACCATGGGGTTTGGACGACTCGGGATTCTCCACCAGGGCAGGGGTTTGGACGACGCTATTCTCGGCAGGTGCTGCCGCGTCCGTGAGCATTTGCATTCCGACAGTTCCAAGTCCACCCGCCCCGAGCAAACTTGCGGCCAACAGTGCGCCCTTGAGAAGTCCGCCGTTGTTGTGAACGACGGTGTTGTTGGCAGGGTGAGATGGATATGTTCCCACGTCGATGTCCCCCAACCCCATGGCCATGGCCTCCGACTTCCTTCTTATCTTCAGACGGTGTTCCACGTCATGCGCCCAAAGATTCGACAGCAGCGACCTCGCTTCCCTAGCTGATGCTGCCGTCGCCGCCGCTTCCGTCACGCACTTGTGGTGTGGGTGGCTCTCCGTCATTGGTGTCTCCTCTCACCCAGCCCACCATGGCCATGTCCAGCGCGTGGAGGCTTTCCATCGTGCGACTGCTCTGCTCACCGACACGCAGGCATGCCGTCACCGCTTCGATCAAGCGACCACGGTCGTCAAGATCGACTAGACGCTCTGCCTCCGCACGCAACTCATCAGCCATTGTCGTAACCCCTACCTGGGAAACAGGTCTAGGGCAGACTAACCGGCGTTGATGGGTGCTTCACGGTGCATGATCTGCCGGATGGCAGCGGCCTGCACGGGATCAGTCTCGGCATGCAGCTTGAGCATGACCCGATCTAGGATCGCCATGAAGTTCGTGCTGGCATCCGACTGTCGTGCCAGCCGCTCGCCACTTGCTGCCGTCAGCAACTCTTGGAGGTTCACATTTCCTTCGGCCATTACTCTGTCTCCCTTGGAACCAGACGCAAGCGGACCCGCGCCTTGAAGTTGGTCGTCCATTCTTCAAGATCAGACAACCGTCTGTTGATGTCAGTCGTGCTGGCGTCGGCTCCGTCCGTGCCATTCGCGCCGTCTTTTCCTGCCGGACCCACCGGCCCAACAAACTTATCTTTGTTGTCCACAAAAAATTTTGTGATGCCCTGGAGAGTTACGACGTCCTTACCCCTTGTGTGCTCTTGGGATTCGAGCATGTCGATCCGTGCCTGCAACGCCGCGATGGTTTTCTCAAGCCTCTCGATGGCCTCAGCCATCTTGTCATCGCTGCCTAGCCTGTCGGGTCGGGCGTAACCTTCCACGAACGCAGCCAGTTGACTTGGTGTAGCGGCGTAGGCTTCCGTGTCCTCATCACTACCATGGGAGATGACACCTACCAGTTCCCCGGCCTTGTTGAATACCCCGCCACCACTGTCACCGTTGCCGAACTTCCCCTCCTTCACGGAGTAGTGGGCGCGGAGAACCTTGAGGTTGCTGGGGGTGGTGGTCCCGATATAGCTGAAGACCTTGGGCCGAAGTGTCTTGCCTGCCCGGAATCCGTATGCCCTGACGAACACCTCCGGGCGGGGTAACGACGACGCAATTCTCCCAGGTGCAGCCGGCATTTTTGTAACTTTTGGTAACACATCTGTCACCACGAACATCGCCAGATCATATTGCCCGTCAACGCGGACCCACTTGGCAGCGTGCTTCGTGCCATGCCGGTCATAGACAGTGACCGACTTGCCGACCTCGGCTCCGCAATGTGCCACGGTCAGGCCCACTGTCTTATCACCAAGGCGGACAAGCGTGCCGGAACAACCCGCCACCCGCACACTAGCATCCTCTGTCGTAACCCCTGCCAGGTACCGTGGGGTTTCGGCAGCGGCCAAGGCTACGCAGAGAGCCAGTGCTGCCAAGGTTGTCAGTGTGCGTGCCATGACCCACAGTCTAGTACCGGCCTAGACCGTGTGTCAACTGTCGTCCTTCTTGCCGTTCGCAAGTTTCCGTTTGAGTGCCTCGAATCCCCCGGCCAGAATCATCAGTTCAACGATGGTCGTAATCTCAGTCTCGTCAAACGTGGCAGCGTTGAGGTACAGAAAGACTGTGACCCCTGCAAACATGATGACCAGACGGATGAGTGACCAGACGGGATGCTCTGTGTCGCGTGGCATGATGCCTCCTTGCTACAATGGTGGGATGCCCAGACGCCAGAGGGATCTCACGGTCTGGGACAGGTGGGCCACGGACGGCCCGCCGATTTTTTATAACAGAAGCGGAGATGACGTGACCACCAGGTTCCCTGGAGGGCAACGTCGTCCGAACCCTTGCGCGCGCGAGGGGTTTGGACGACGATTTTCTCCGGCTGTTTCCCCCGAAGTTTTTACCTCTGTCGGGCCATGTTGGTTTTATCGGAAATAAGCGAGGCAAACGCCAGCCTGAACCAGCCCGATTGTTACCCAGATCAGGCGGTAACCCCTGGTGTTACGGCGTTCGATCTCGAACAGCGTGGTCAACACGACACCAAGCCCGGCAGACTTTGCAGCAATCAGCCCCTCAACGCCGACACTATCAATGACCGCAACGCAGAGCGGGTTCAGTTCCACGTCACGCAGGAACTCTGCATCCTGCACGCAGAAGTAACTGTCAACTGACGTTCCGAGTATGACCAGAGCTATTGGCCAGAGCCTTTTGATTCTGTTGAGCATGAGACTTTCTCCACGGTGAGCACAACCCTCGGATCGGTCTTGCTGACGCTGAACTCAACAGGCAAGTAGGTAATCTTGTTGTCGTCGCTGAGTATCCCGGCATCGACAAGACCGTCGATGGCTGATTTGAGACTTCACAATCCATTGTCAGGATCACGACGACGCTTGTCCTTGTGGAAGAATTCTATGCGCACCATGGCAGCGGACCAAGGTTCATCAGGGGCCACCATCCTGCCCATCTCCTCCGAGAGGGAACGGTATCCCCGGACGGCAGCAGCCTTAGCCATATAATGCACCCTTGCGTTCGGGGAACATTCCCCAGGCGGCAACGGTAGCACTACGCGAACCCTGTCCATGGTCACTTCCCTCGGAATCCTGTCGTCGGGACACCCATTATACCAGCGATCACTGGTCGGGTGAACCCGAGTGTATTCCAAGGTGGTGCTGGAACTCCTCGTTGTCTATGGAGTTCTGCGCCCACTCAAGGTACTGGGTAGGCATGTCCTTGATCTTCATGCCACGGTACTTTCCGAACCGCATCACGAAGTCAGAGCCGGACTGAGCCTTCAGTTTGCTGATGATAGCACCGGCCTGTGCCTTGCTGCACTGGATGGCAAGCTGCCTGTCCACCCCAAGGTCAAGCATGTAGGCAACCTGCTTGTCACTGGCCCCGCCTACCAACTGGCCCATGTGCCTGATAGCCCGTGACTGATCACCGAAGGGGTCAACCCACTCCCGCGAGTAGCGTGCCGTCGCTCTTATCCTGGCACGCCGGGCACGTTCCGAGCGTCTCTCCTCCGCCAGCTTCTCAAGCCTCGCCCTTGCCTCGTCAAGAGACTCCGCTGTGTTGGAAGGCTTCTTCTTGTCCTTCATTGTCTTGACAGCCTCAGCTATCTCCTCGTCACTGTAGCTGCTGCCAAGCACGTTGGCTGACGAGACGAGCTTATGCCTGCCGGAGTTTCCCACGAAGTCCAGCACCGTGACCTTCGGCTTCGCACTTTCAGAGATCGCCCTTACCCTGTCGCCGGCACGGGGTACGGACTCCACAACCCCTGCCAGGGTCCGCGTCCCCCGCCCGATGCACTGACAATAAAGTGCCAGAGATTTCGTCGGTCGGGCCATGGCAATCACCGAACAGGCGGGGGCATCGAAGCCCTCGGTGAAGACACCGACACCCACTAGCATCTGTAAGCGGCCATGCTGGAAGTCTCTCACCGCACGCTTGCGGTCATCATCCCGTGTCTCAGACAGGATGCACTGTGCCGTCACCCCGTCATGTCTGTTCAGCACATCGGTAAGCCTGCGTGCGTGGTGTTTGTTCACGGCGAACACAAGGGTTGGTCTGCCGTCAGCCTCCTTCACCGTGGGGTCAGCGATGGCGTGAAGCATCTTCTCCTGCTTCTGTAGCAGGTGAAGTTCTCCTGCCCCCATGCCCATGGCAGCAGCCAAGTCCTGTTCGTTGAAGTCGCCAGCCTTGGTACGGACCTTGCTGAAGTCTAGTGACTCGATGACGACGTAGCGTTGCTCGATGTCAACCAGCCACCCCTCACTGATCCCCTGCTGTATGTCCATCTGGTAGGCGACCGTGCCAAAGGTAGCACCAAGGCCACGCTTGTCGTGTCTGTTCGGGGTAGCCGTGACACCGAGAACCTTCGTGTCGCTACCCTGGCTGAAGTATTCGATAACCTTCTGGTAGCTCTTGCTGGGAGCGTGGTGTGCCTCGTCTACGACGATGCAGTTGAACTCGGCAGGATCAAACCTCTCCCGCCTAGCCTTGCGTGCAAGCGTCTGCACCGAGCCGATCACAGCGTTGCTCTTGACCATCAGGCCGTGACGGTTGGCTCGCCTGTCACCCATCTCTACGTTGGGTACGGAGCCAGTGTGTAGCCCTGTCTTGTCCCGTGCCTGGTCCACCAGTTCCTTACGGTGTGCCAAGATGAGGACTCGCCCAGCCCCCTGCTCCCACCTACGGACGACCTCTGAAAAGATCACCGTCTTGCCCAACCCCGTCGCCATCACTAGCAGGGTACTGGGTGAGCGAGTCCACTCATCAAAGATGGCATCGACAGCCTCCTGCTGATATGGACGTAGCCGGAAGGCTCCGGATACGGATGGCGTTTCCACATGGGCAGGATCAAACAGTCCTAGTTGAGACACTCCCTGTCCTCGTCACTCAGTCGATTGTAGGTCCCTCTAACAATCCAGCCACAGCCGTTACACAGGTCACAGCCCGAAGCACAGGCGTCCTGTCCGACAGCCTTCGGGCATTCGGTATGGTACATCCCGTGTGTGATTTCTTCCTTAGCCTGCTTCACGGCACGCTCGAACTCTGACAGGTCGATGCACTCCCCGCCCGGATTACTTGCCATGTCCCTGACCTCAGCCATGAGGCTGCCGAGGTTGAACACGACACGTCGCAGGTTGGCAACAGAAGCCTGTGTTTCCAGCAGGTGTTCCGGCACTGGGCGACCAAGCTCATCCACAGCACCCTTGACCACCTTCTTCTTCGGCGGAGCCTTGAGATGCTTCTTGACCGCCTTGTTCACAGCCGAGGCAGTCACCTTCTTGCTGCCACCAGGTGCATCGGGAGCGTTCTCAACAACCTCAGCCCATACCTTATCCCGTTTGCCGGCTGGGGCCTTGAGCAGTTCCCGCATCTGCCCCTCGTTCTGTGGCAGGGGCAAGCCGGGAACCCTGTTGAGCTTGGCGTATGCGTCCGCCGCTGCCATCAACTGGCGGGCACGCCTCTGCTCCATGCCCCACTCTTTCTTGAGGAAGGCTCCCATTGTCTTGCAGCCGTCAGCCTCGTAGAGTTTCTTGGTGCCGATCTCTGTCAGTATCTCACCACACCTGATGAAACCTGCCATGACCGACTCGGACACCTTGGCGTACTCGTCAATCAAAGACTGGAGTTGCGACTTCTTGTCTGGTGCAACAACCGTTGTTTCCATCATCGTATCCTTAGATGCGTGGTCTGCCTGATCTCCGTGCCTGGAACATCGAGTTCCTCTTTCAGTGCATCGAGAATCTTCCTCTTGTCCAGCACTGGCTCAGGCGTGTTGAAGTATTCCTCGGGTATGTCCTTTGGCGTGATGATCTCAACGCTCGGCGGACCCTTGGAGACCCTGACATCAAAGACGCCAGCCATCATGTGGTCAATGCCAAGCCGGGTCATGTTGTCGTAGACGTAACCCTTCAGCCATTCAGCCTTGCGCTTGGCCGAGTTGGCCAGCTTCCTGAGACGGTCAGACTCCTCCTTGCACCGGCGACTGTCTGCCGTGTACTCAGCGTGAATCTTCAGACAGCCTTCGACCTTGGTCTTGATGTCAGCCTGTATCGTCTCAAGGTGTACGGCAATCTCCTGCGGATCGTCGTCATCCTCAAGGTTGTCCAGCTTCTCAAGGATGTCCTCGAAAGCCTCTGCCAGCTCGTAGAGTTTAGCCGGCATAGTCCGATCCCCTACCGTCAGTGGGATACCCGTAGTGGTCGAAGCGTCCGAAGCGTCCACTCTCCCAGTAGGGTCTGCGTGGGTTCGGTGTCAGGTCTGGACCCTTGTACTTGGGGTTGTTCGTATCCACCTCGTCTTCTTCCTGATCTTCAGGCTCTATTCGTTCTTCGGACACAGGCTCACCTTCTTTCTCTGTTCGTGCGCCACGCTATCAATGATGAGAAGGCAGTGCATGCACGTCACTCTTGCGATATCTGATATTTTTCTAGGACTAGGAGACGTGTGTTTTCTTTTCAGCACTGGCTCTCCGTTTGAGTACCGTCGCACCTCTCCAGTTTCCTTGTCGATCTGTTCATCCATGAACATACTATCACGATGGTCTTCATACTCTTTGCGGTAGATCGGGCACTGGAACGCCGATGCTGAGTATGAACCGTAGTGAATGTCTCTAGCCATACCCGGAGTTCTCCTATCCAGCAATGTACTGCTTCGCTTCATCCAGCATGTTGTCATAGTGTATTCCGTTGCTGTGTCGACGTATCAGCTCTACCACTACGACCTCGGCACAGTCACGACGTGCATCGTCAACCGTGGATACAGTTCCGTTGCTTGCCCAGAAGACTACCGTGTTGGCAGACTGTGCGTCCTCACAACCAATATCATGCTGAAGTATGATCTCAAGCTGCTTGACCCACTCCTCCGGGGTGGCCATCGGTTCTTCCTCCACGGCAGCCATGAACTCACCAACCTCATCCTCCCCAGCTTCCTCGTCCGGTGTCGTAACCCCTGACACGTTTGGTCCGGAGGGCACAGCCCACGCCGGCAGAGCGGGTGGATGCCACCAGAACCAGACGTCACCTGCCTGGGAACCTGAGTTCTTTCCCTTCGCCTTGAACCACCCATCCCCAGGCTTCTGTCCGGTGCGACACTCGGCAAAGTTGGTGTCAAGGTTGTAGAGATATCTGCCGATACCCCATAACACAGCCGCACGCTTCATGGCGTCCGACAGTCCACCCTTCACGGACTCGAACTCAGTGTTCTCTGCGCCGTCCCACTTGGTGACCCAGTCCTCCCCCACTCGGAGAGAGAGGCCACAGAGCACTCCGCCCTGTGGCCCCTTCCGAAAGCGGTTGTACCAGTTCGCTGGCCCCACGATGGAATCCAGTCTGGTTTGAATGGCCCTGTTGGTGATGTACGCCAGGCACATCGCCCATGGCACACCATCCTTGGCACCACTCTTGCCAATACGCCATCCAATGTCCTGCTCGGGGAACGGTTCCCTGAGCTGTTCAAAGACATCAACCGTTTCAGTCATCGCTACCTCGCTTGTTGCTCATCATGTTGCACTTTGGCAGCGACCTCTCCTCGCAGGATTGATACATCCTCGGGGAAGTCGAACCCCAGCTTGGCCTTGCCGTCCAAGGTCCGTATCAGAATCACCGTGGACACCCGACCCTGTCCATCGGTCAGGTTCACACGACCCTCATCACGCACCGTTAGAACCAGCATGACCATCCTCCGTGAGTTCGTTGCTGTTGGAGAACTTGACAACCCGACGCATCAGGGCGTGGGCCGTCCGCATGTCTCCACCGATGCGCTCGTAGGTTTCGATTGCTGCCTGGGCAGCCTCGACCCCACCCATCAGGCGGACATACTCGCTCGTCTTAGCGAGCTTGCTCAGTGCCACGTTGATGTCAACCGTAGCCCTCTCCTTGCCCTTGGCCCGCTTCTTGCGCCACGCCGCCCTCAGCTTTCGCGAGTGGGCTTTTCTGCGTTCTTCAGTCCAGGCCGCCATGTCGTGTGCCTCCAGTTCAAGTGGCGAGACGCCGCAGCGCCTCGAAATTTCCATGCCCGCGACTCGTTTATAGCCGCGCCGATTCGAGCCGTCAAGACCCTCGGTCTAAATAATTCCGGAATTGAAAAAAAAAATTCAATCCAGAAGATCGGCGGGTCGAATCTCCACGGCTGTCGCAATTCTCTGCAACGCCGGGATTGAGGGCCAACGCTCTCCACGTTCGTACTTGTACCAGGAGTCGCCGTGGAGGTCGGCCTTGTATGCCGCTTCAACAACACTCAGTCCACGTCGCACCCTGTGCGAGCGGAGCCTTTTGCCAAACCTTTTCTGGCTATTAGTGTGTTCTCTTGCCATTAGACGTGTTGTATAATGCCATAGGCACAAAGTCAACTGTGCAAACGACACAACCCCGGCTGGCTAGACCAGGGTTGTGTCCATCGTGGGGCACACAACTCACACGATGGCATGGCTCGCCGGACACTGCGCCCTAGTAGCCGCTGGACTTCTTCTTGCTGTTCTTCTTCTTGCCCATCTCGGCCTTGCCCTTGACGTTCTTGACGTACTTGCCGAACCTCGGCTTCGCAGCACTGGATTCGGAGTAGCCGCCACTCTTTTTCTTGGCCATGTCTTCACCTCGTTCTAGTAGAGTTGTGCTCTGCGAGCCTCCTCGGCCCGCTCCCTGGCTCGCTTGGCAAGCATACGCTTCAGGTTCATGATAAGCTCTGCCTGCTCCCTCTCACCCGGAGCCATTGTAGCAATCACTTCCTCTGGCAGGTAGACGTTCCGGAATGTTTTGCCGCCCGGTATCTCCAGGATAGCTTCCTCGGCAGCCTCTCTAAGCAGAGCCTCCTGTGTCCTCGGTGGCAGATCGCTCACCCGGAAGCCTGTGCCCAGGTTCGCCATCGTACCAAGCACACCCTTCCGTGGGTCGGTCAGTGTTCTAGCTGTGGTCAGGAACCTGGAGAAGGGACTGTTGAGCATCAGGTGCTCGAAGGTCTGGTTGACCAGAGGATCAACCCTGCCCGTCCTCTGCCCCGTCATCAGGTCACTGATGTTAGCCATGGTCCTGCCCATGGTCGGGTCCAGGTCAGTCAGCGGACGTCCGCCCATCGGACCCTTCTGGAAGAACGTCTGTCCCGTGGCTGTCTCACCAAGGAACTTGAGCATGGGGTTGAGGCGAGATGCCGTCTCCATCAAGGGGTTCGTGAGGACCTCTCCGCCCGTGGTGGGCATGAAGGTGAACGGGTCCATGGACATCAGGTCCAGGGTTGTCAGGTATCTAGGATCACCTTTCGGACCCTGCATCATTTCCGGCAGCTCAACAGCCATTGACTGTTGCAGGTACTCTGGGAGAGGACGTGTCTGGTCGCCCTTCAGGTGGCGGGTGCCGCGCACCACCTTCGCCAGCCTTCCACCAGGTCGTTCCGCCAGCTCCTTGATTACGAAGGGCATCTGCCTGCTGGAGAACTTGTAGAATGGGAACAGTCTCTGAGCTATCTCCCTCTCGAACGCCGTGTATGCCTTGGACGAGTAGTCCACCTGCGCTGCATTGATCCGCTTCATGGCTGCCGCCGGGTCAATGCCACGCCTCAACGACTCGATGAACGGGGTCAGTCGGTTGAGGTCCTCAACGTACTGGCCCAGCATTTCACCGGCAGCCGATGGACCGTACCCGGACACAGCCCTGCCGCTGACACCACGCTGCTCTGTCAGCATGGACCTGACATTCAGAGGGCCACTAGCTTCCGGAACCTTCTTACCAAAACCGAACCACGTTCCTATCATTTCGGGAATCGTCGCAGGCGCGTCCGTGCCGCCAATACCACCGACGTATCTGCCGCCAATCCCCTCCGTCAACGCCTCGCCCGTCACATCGTCTACGTTCGAGACAGCACCAGCCCGCTCGAACACCTCGCCCATCTGACGCTTGGGAGACTGGACATAATACATCTCGCGTATCAGGTCCGTTGCAACCTCGTCGTTCAAGGCCCTGGTTTCCACGCCCCTTGCAAGCCTGTCCGCGTGCATCCTCCGCACAGCGGCGAGGCCCGATGCGCCCTCCATCACCCCGCCCTTGGCGACGTGCCTCGCTGTTAGTAGTGCTCCAGGCATACGGTGCAGCTCCACCAGCCCGGCCACCCAGTTCCTGATCTGTCCGGAGATGCCGTTGCGTGTATGGAACGCCAGCCACGGTGCGGTCAGCATCCCCTTTATCATGTTAGTAGCACTGTCAAAGCTCTTGGCAATCTCGCCAACGACCTCGGGATTCCTGAACGACTGGTGGAACCGGGTCAGGTCGTCCGCCAAGTCAGCAGGAACGTGCATCTTTGAGATTTCCCTGATGACCTTCGACATTTCCTCCGGGTCATCGACGTGCCTGCCCATCAGCTTGGCTATCTTCTGGTAAACCTCAGCCCCTTCTCCTGTCTCCTTGACGAACCGGGTAGACTTCAGCTTCAGCGACGAAACCAACTCGCTGACCGTCTTGCTCCCCTCGCTGGTCGCTGTTGTGGCCTTGGAGGCGAGGGTCCTGACGGCTGCCTTGGTGCTCTCGATGTAGTCATTGAACGTACTGACACGACGGGTCAGGGCACTGACCGGATCAACGTAGATGCCAGCCTGCATCATGTCCGGGTCCATCCCCTTCATCCATTGCGCCAGCTCCTCCCACCTGTTTGCCTGGCTGGCTCCCGCTACCACCTCAGTGATCACCTCTCCCGTCGCCGGGTCCCTGGTGAACGAGGTGGTCTTCATCTCCTCAAAAATATCGTCAGCCAGATGCCCCCAGCGGTCACCAAGATGCTGTGCCGCATCGTCCATCTTGCCTGTCTCAAGGAGACGGGACAGGTGCGGGTCCTGTGTCATCTCCCTGAGTGCGCCTGTGCCGGACTCCTCGAACCCTCGGGTGAACGCCACTCTCCCCGCAAGGTGAGGGTCCGCCCCGTACAGGGGGCCACGGGAACCGGCGGCCTCGGCACCCTCTTTCGCCACCAGCCTGGCGAAGTATTCTTCGGGAGCTATGAACTCATCTATATCGTCCAATCGCCTCTGGGCTGCATCAATGGCCATTGACCTGTCCAGAGACTCCACGGTCGGGAACGCGCCTGGAGGCAGCGCCCCCGGTAGTTCCTCGGCTGCCGCTAAAGCCTTCTCGGCATCTACTCTGCGCGCTAATTGCTCTGAGGCTTCATGGCCGTACAGCTCCATGAAGTTGGCACCCCACTCGTCCGCATCACCCTTCATTGAGCCGAGGGTTTTCCGGACGCTTGCCACCATGTCGAAAGTTTCCTGGCTGATGCCTTTCGTCAGCAGCAAATCCTCTGGCATTTCCATCAGCTTGTATGTCGCCGTGACCACGTCCGGGTGAGACATCAACGCCCTGTCGGTATCCCTCGTGAGGGACTTCAGGGCATCCTTGTCGAAGCCCTTGGTCATCAACGCCCCGGTGTCAGGGTCGGTGTACCTGACCCATGCCTGTCCGGTGTCCTCGATCTTAAGAACCTTGGCATTGGCGGGAAGGTCGAGACCTGATACCCAGTCCCCCTCGATGGGTATTCCTTCCTCCAGCCCTGCCCTCATCTCATGGAGAGGACGTTCAAAATCATGAACCAGCTCAAGGTCTTCCAGGTTCCTGCCAAGCACCGTCTCCATCTCGCTGCCGGCTTCCCTGCCGAGCACCTCTGCCTGGACCTTCTTGTCATACAGTGCCTGAGCGGTTTTCTGCCCAGCCTCCGTTGTCGTGTCCATCACGCTGGGCCTGAACAGCCTGCTCAAAGCCCGGCCAGCACCCGTCTTGTATCTCAGGTGATTGCCGAACGCATCCAGCACTGCGTCAGCCCGCTTCCCTGTAAACGGTATGGGTGGCGCACCCATGTGCAGGGCAGGCATGCCCGGAGCCTTCCACCGGGCGAAGCTGCCTACTGGGTCGTAAAGGATATCGTCAAGGTTCTGTCCTACGTCAGTAGCGGCTTCCGAGAACAGCTTACGCTGCCCAATTGCAACTTCCCCCTGCCTCGCCAAGTCCGAACCGGCGTCCATCATCTCGTCGGAATACTTCATCATGTCAAACGGAGTCACCTCGCTGCGTGCCTGGCGGGCACCAATCTGGGTGACTTCATCAAACGCTTCCGATAAAGTCTTGCCGCTTTTCTCAGCAGTCTCTCTCGCTGTCCACGCTGCTGCCTCCATAGCCGCATCATCCATTCCGGCCACAGATTTCCTGGTGGCAACCTTGGCTATGTCGTCCCACTTGCCCATGTGCTTCACCACCTGCCCCCCCTTGGTGGCAGCACTAGCCCCAAGAGACAGGTAGGTCAGCGGGTCAAGCAGCACCTCCGCTGCGAAGCCTGTCAGACCCGGCGTCCACCCGGATTCGTCCCTGTCAAATCCGAACAGCTCTTGACCGGATGTCCTGCCCTCCTGGCTGGTCCAGTTCCACGGCAGTAGCTGGTCAAGAGGATTCTCCAGAGCGAGGATGTCACGAACCATGGACCCCGGAATGTCCAGTATGTTCGCTGCACCTGTCAGCCCACTGATGCCACGCTGCACCAGTGACCTGTTGATCTCCTCCTCCTCCCAAGGAGCGAGATCACGGTCCTCCATGTGGCGGGCCGATCTACCAAGAGTGGGGAGCGTTGGGAGTATGGGGAGTCGCATGTCTACCCTGTCAGTGGGCCTGGACGGGGAGCTTGACCTGTGGCTGAATCCCTGTCATCAGCACCATGCCACCATCTCCATTCTTCACCGGACTGGGGACCCAGTCCCGCCCTCGCGGCCTTGTCTCTCGGAACCCAATGCTTCGCCCTAAGATGATTGGCGTTACTCGACTCCCACGACCTCTTTCTCTCCGGACTGTTGATTCCGTAGTGCCAGTCATCGGGATCCTCTCCCGCCGGAGCTTCCATTTTGTAGAATTCTCTTAGTTCTTCTTTGGTGTAGTTACTATAATTCCTTACTGCCCAATCCGCCCATGATGTACTATCGGCACCAAGCCAGTGTTCATCTTTCCATTTGTCGCTATATAAATCACGCAGCAAGTTGTGCTCATCTGATGGGTTAGCTCGCATCTGTCCTATTAGTCTCTGTCGTCTTCTGCCGGAGTCACCGTCAGGTCCCTGGTCAAACTCGGGCGCATTCATTACAGCCTCCTGCCGTGCCCATCCACGGTCGTTCGCATAGCCTTCCGGGACCGCTGCGGTTGTAGTGGCTGGCGTGGCTGGTGTGGCTGGTGTGGCTGGTGTGGTTATCGACGACATGAGAGAAGGTGGCCCCGGTGGCCCCTCCCGGATTAGTCTGTCTCTTTCCTTTTTAGCTGCCGTGATTTGATTCGGGGTGGAGCGTCCGTCTTTGTTGTCGATAATACCTTGCTGAACAGCGATGGCCTGGTCATGACGTTTCTCTCGTCCCGCCGCCAGCTTTGCTTCCGCTGCCGCATCCTTGTCTTCCGTTCTCTCGCCCGCCCTCGTTTTGATTGCGGCCTCAGCTCTCTTATCCTCTACGTTCCACCTGTGTAGCTGCGCCTGCCACTTCTTCTCTGACTGCACCTCGGCCTTGTCGCCGCGCCGTGTCGCCTCCGCCTCCTTCCTCACTGATTCCTGGTATTGAAGTTTCCTCCACTCCTCATCACTCCGGCGGTCCTCGCGATAACCTGACAGCCTATCTCTTTGCAGGCCAAGGGTTGCCCTCTGGTACTC
>Ga0208030_1000686_pt1 | contig 22320 bp, 44 predicted proteins | sample MalvirDeepMed_M9_FD_184246 | JGI IMG/M metagenome (GOLD analysis project Ga0208030, IMG submission 184246) | Marine viral communities from the Global Malaspina Expedition - Malaspina viral metaG DeepMed_M9 (SPAdes) (version 2) | ecosystem: Environmental > Aquatic > Marine > Oceanic | place...
GTCAGTCGGGTATTCCGCTCCATTAACTGTATTTGGTTTACTCATCTGTCTCACCAAACAGACGAAACCGCCGGGGGTATATTAACCCTGCAATTCAGCACCCCACACGCACGCGTATCGGAAAGGCAGCATCGAAAACCCTCCCTGCGTATGCGCGCTTAGGCACCGCCGAGGCCGCGCCGGAATCTCTTAGATGAGATGGGGCCTCGCGCGTGTATGAGCATCGAAAAGCAGCATCGCGAAAATTATGAGATTCTCATAATTTACTCACGCCTATGCGCTGATGGGGTCTATCGCCCTAAAGAGTAGGGAGGAAAAGCGCACGCTCGCGCACGCGTGCCTGCACACGCGCGCCTACGCGCACGCGCTCGCACGCGCAAAAAAAAATTGGTTCACGCCGAGCCACCCCGAGGGGTGACTCGACGCGAGCCGTGTTCGATTCCCGCCTTTGGCGGTCTTTGTGTGTCTGTTTCAGTTAGCGAGTATTGAGTCGCCACAGCGAGCGCAATAGACGCCCGAAGCGATAGGCAGCATCGCGACCCCGCAGCAAATCTCTTCGCTAAGGTCGATGAAGCCATCAACCTCGGCATCGTATTCGCGGCAGTAATCGCAACCGCACAGGTCGCAACTGCAACAATTCTCGGCGTCAGCGCATGAGTCAAGGGGTTCGCTGATATGTTCTTCAGCATCCTTAATTCGCGCTTCCACGAAGGAATGATTCACTCCGAAATTGCGCCCCGTAGGGGCGAACATCTCGTAGCGCGGTCTATAATCGCCGTAATCCATCAAGCGATAATTTCCATCATCCGTTTCATAGTCGCGAACCCGCACCGCTCCGAGCCTTAACTCGTCTGCGGTCGGCTCGCGCCACTCGCCTTTTTTCCATATATTCATCGTTGTTTTTACCTCCGTTGTTAATCCCATTCATGTATGACGGGACATTAACTCTTAGAGGCCGACCCTTTGTAAATGATGCGTTATTTTCCGTCGCGAAAATCTAACTTTGTGGTAAGTCACGCGCACAGGAGCAGACGACGACGCTCGCAATCGCTACGCGCTCGCTCATGCTGCCCTCGCCTACATGGTCGCACCACCATTCAAGAGCAGCCTCGCGAACTGAAGAAAAACCACCCATGCAGCACCCGCCGGATGCACGCGCTTCGCGCTTAAATGCAGCGCAGCCCGTTGCGTGAACCCGGGGCGTAGGGTCGCGAGGCGAACCCACTACAATAGAAAACATTACTCAAGCCCCCTGTAAATGCGTACGATTCTGCGCCACTCGCGCCAATCGCGCGCCTCTTGCGCCTTACGCATAAAGAGACCGTAGGTGGTCGAGAAAAAAGGCGTGAGTAGTGCTTCCGCCTGCCCGCACACCGAGCAGATGCAACGCTCGTTGTCGAATCGCGAAAGAGCGCCGGGGTATTCACCCCGCCTCTCATCCGTAGGCACTCCGCCGCTGCATATCGGGCAGGTATGAGAATCAGTCATAATTTACCACCCCTCGCGACATTGACAGACGCTCGCGCTCCATCCACACCTAAGACAGCGGGGCATTATTCGTCACCCCGAAGCATAGAGAAAAGAGCAGACCACTCGCCCTCAAAAATATCGCGCTCAATGAGAACATGGCCGGCGCGGGAACATCGAGAATGCTCGCAGGTGACGCGAAGAACCCCGTCGTCAAGGCTAATAGTCGCTTGCGCGCTACCCTTCAACGGCTCCTTTTTCTTTGGGTCTTCTAAGGCGTCGAGAATCCCCTTCACCACACGCACTAACTCGCGATGCTTCGCTTTGCCGTTTATACCACAGGCGAGGTCGTCAAGTAGCGAGTCTATGCGGTCGCCTCGGCCTATCATGTCAGCATATTCGCGTTCATCAATCATTCTTCTTCACACTCGCTCTCAATAAGTCGCTCGTATATCTCACGCGCTCTCTCTTTAAGTCGCTCATATATCGACATCTGTATAAAGCGATATACGCTCAACTCGCCATCAACGGGGCCGAAGTCACCAGCGAAGCCGAGCGACGCGTCACTCGCAAGCACTTGCGCCAAATCGTAGTAATATACAGGAATGCAGCCATCAGCGATTTCGGTTAGCATATCGTCGGGATATTTCCCTTCAAGGTCGCCGCTGATAAAAGCGTCACCTACGCAGGTCTCAACGAGCGTTAGCAATTCGTGAATCGTAGTCATGCGATTCCCTCTTTCAATTTCATTCCGTTCTGTTGGTTCATCATCTCTCACCAATTCACCGAAAAGGCCCACCCTATTTAAACCACAACATTACAGAAGCACTACTCACGCGCAGCCGCACACACGCGCGCCGCCGCCAACGCCACCGTAGCCGCTGACTCTAATGCTTCGCGAAGGCGTTCAATTTCAGCGTCTTTTTCGCGTAGTAAATCACCGCAGCGGTCGCAGATATAGACTGTTTTCATTTTTTCTCACCCTCACTTTTTAGATATTCATTAATTGCCTGTTTTTTTTTCTCCGATATACAACCCGTATGCGCCGCCAACTCAACGCGCTCACCGCATGGAGTCGTGTAAGGAATACCGGAGACCCATTGGCGACTTTGCGTATATGGGTCACTCATACTCACGAAGCCACCGCATAGATAGCAACGCTCATCACGCGCCGCCCCTATCATCTGCTCCAATTTGGGCGTCATTTCCCCTCATCCCCCCTAAAAAAATCAAAGGCTCGCGACATAAAAGAGCGAGGCGGATTATTCGCGACGGCTTCTTCGATGTCGAGGTCGCGCTGCGTCTTGACTTCGGGAAAATCGAGACCCGGCATCCATGATTCATCGCTCGCGAAAATACTACGGTCATCAAGAGAAAAAGCCTCGGAGAGAATGGTCGAGCAGTCATCGAGTGCCTTGCGCCCGAGGTCGCCCTCGCTCTCCATGCAATATCTATGAGCGCCGAGAACCGTGAGCAGCATATCGAGGGTGCGCTTTCGCGCTTCATCGGTCTTCGCCTCTTCATACGCAAGGGCATGAACCTGCGCCGTATGCAGACGCCACAGCAGCATATCGACGCGTTCTTGAAGCGTTTCGGTTTCTGCGAGCAGGTCTGCATGGGCTTGGTCGCCACCGTCGTAGTCACTCATTCGACCGCCTCCCCTGTATATTCATCCACTCCATACTCTTGCTCATACACCGGGTCGCTGATATTATGGTCTTGAAGACGCGTAAGCCTCTCCATCGAACGCGCCGTGACATCGGCGTTTTGCCTACGCAGACTCTTAACTTCTTCAAGGAGAAGTGGTGCGTCTGCTATGAGTTTCGCATCTTCATAATCATTCATGGTAGCAACATCCCCGTTGTCCTGTGTATAGACCACCCATGTTCCTTTGCGTGTAGTCGTAGCCCAATGACCCTGTGTGTGTCCTTCGTATTTGTCTGTGTCAATCATTCAACCACCTATCCTATTCAACGCGTCGCATAGTGAATCAAGGCAAGAGGAACAAACGAAAGTTACAACCACTACATAGGGGAACGGAACGCCACAATTCGCGCAATCCATATATCGCACTTCGCTCATTCTTCTTCACCCCCGAGGGTGACTATATCCATATCGCCACCGCCATAATCGTATTCGCGACCATTGACTTCAAAACCAACCAAAGATGATTTGTTAAGACGCCATGAACATGACTCAACCGCTTGCTCCGCTGTCGTGGCTTCGCCACTAAGCAGGGAATTAAAAGCAGGGAGCCACGCATCCACAGTTGAAGCCGTCGTGATAAGCGCATCGAAAATCATGCGCTTGAGTCTATCACTCGGGGGCAAAGGTGCCGCTCCGTATAGGCCATTAGGCATGATACCCAAACCAAAGCCACACTTAAACTCAATCGCGTCGTCTGTCGAAGAGGGATAAAATGCACCGATGCAACAGTTATCGGTCGCGATACTGCACAGAAGGCTAATATCGCGGGCTGCTGCACCGCCTCGCTTACCGACCTCGCAGATAATTGAAAATTGCTCCGCTGATTCCCTCGCTTGCAGATACATACCAACCTCACCCGAAGGCAAGGCGATACCGAATGCCGTTCCCGTTCCCTCGGGCAAATCATCAACGCGATACTCCATGCTCATATCATCAAGCACTTCGCGCATGGCGTCTGCTAATGTCATTTAAGCACCGCCTCCCCGACATCATCTATGTATGTATCAATCCGTATAAGACTCCATTTATGGCCGTCACGCTTGCATTTTTCTTTCGTTCTCATTTTGCTCACCAATCAATCTCAAACTACTGACCCCTATAAACCCCCCGTTCCTAAAGACTGCACTCACGCGAGCAGGTAGCGCGGAACAGGCCGAAAACAACCTATCGAGGGGGGGTTTCAAGCATTAAATCCACTCGGAAATGAGTCATAACGACGCTGTTCTCGCGAACATCATGGCCCGAGTGACCGCTTTGCGGTACGCGCGTGGCTACACAGCGTATGTAGGTCACACCCCGTAGGGGTGAATCGCGATGTCAAGGTTGACACCGAATCCCGGTCACAGGCTGACAGCGCGCACGCGCTCGTATGCGTAAGATGTCGGGTTTTTACCGAAGGGTTAAAAAAAAGAGGTTGAGAAAGTAATGGTATGCTGCCGAAGTTAAGCATCGAGTTAGTGCCGAGTACACAATGGGGCAGTAACCTCCGAAGTGCGCTAAGGGTTAGTAAATGGGATAAGTTGCGGCGCGATTGCTACGAGAAGGCCGGCCATATCTGCGAGATATGCGGCGGGAGTGGTCTTGAGCAGCGGCGAAGACACGCGGTCGAATGTCATGAGAGATGGGAATATGACGACGAAACAAATACTCAAAGACTCATTGGGGTTATCGCGCTTTGTCCTTTCTGTCATCAAGTTAAACATATCGGGCGCGCTTTGCGTGTAGGTGCAGGCCGACAGGCTCTCCAATGGCTCGCGAACATAAATGAGTGGACACAGCAAGAAGTTGAAGCATATATCGCTTTCGCGTTTGCCATTCAGCAGGTTCGCAGCGTCGCGTCGTGGACACTTGACTTATCGTGGCTCTTCAGCAAAGAATCGCCGTTTGACGCTGATGAAGAGATTTTTCGCGCATGAATATACAGCAGCGCGCATCAAAAAGAGGGAGCGAAGCCATGAAAAGACAAATGGAGTGTTCTCGGTCTATGCGCTTACTGCGCGTGATTGATGATTGTATTTGGGCTGTTCGTTTTTCTCGACCTCTTCAATGGTTGTGTAGCGCGTGGCGCGTGGTTGAGCCTGTCTGTGGTAAAAAAAACTCATACCTGCCGGTGCTAATTTTTGTTATGTCGAGCGGGCTTATTATTTTCTATGTTGTAGCAAAAAATAACCTTCTCCCGTAGGGAGTAAAAATCGTGGGGTTTTTAAGCACCCTTTGTCTAAGGTGGATTAGGTGAGAAAAAAATGAGTACGAAAGCGATAGTAGTTGAGGTTAGCGGAGCAGCGCGGGATTTGAAGTGGCCGCTCTCTTTAGAGGAAAAGCAGCGAATAGTAGCGGGTGACGAACAGACGGGGGCGCTCATAGAGTATGTTCCTCGCGTGAATGGTAAAACATTCCTTCTGCCCGATGGTCGTATGGCGACCATGCGCGACTGCATCGTAAATGAAGAGGGTCTGCTTATCGGGCTTGAATACAATATAGGCGCATCCGTATTTTTGAATGAGGGTAAAGTGAGAGGCCCGTATCGTATCACAGGTGACGCTATCATTATCTATGAAGAACCCGAGGAAAAAGTCACAGCGGAGAACGAAGCCCTTCGCGCTGCTCGCAGCGTTGAGTATATGATGGGAGCGATTACAGACGCCATCACCGGCAAACCCGAAAAACAATTCATCAAATTACTATTAGGTAGTGAAGAAGAATAAGGTTTTTAAGCACCCTTTAGTAAGGAAAATATGAGGCGAGAAAATGGATGAAGAAGTTAAAAAATTAATTGAAGAAGCAGCAGAAAACGCGAAGGAGACCGTGTTGAATATGGGCGGTGGTATCGCTCTATTCGATACACAGAAAGCCTTCGGTGTAGTGGCGATTTCACTAATGGCTATGCAGCAGACGACAATGGAGTATTTGGAGAACCCTAACTCAAAGACGAGAGGCGCGATGGCGGGAGCCTGCGCCGTAGCCGAGGGAACCCTTGCGGCACTTACGGACACGATGAAAGATATTGTAGGTGATGACGAATGAAAATCCGTGATGACGAAGTGCTATCCGTACTTACATACGCGCGTATGTTATGCGATGAAGCCATGATACATTATTTGACGGCTGAAAAAACAGACGACGAAGAACAGATAATGATTGGTGATTTCAAAGCGAAGGTTGCACAGGCTATCAACCTAATAATGAAGCAATCAAACATAGATTGGGGTCTCTCCGATGGTTGAGAACATACTGACGGTCGAGCGCGCCATGATGACCGCTCTAACGGAGTTGGCTATTGCCCTCCCTACCATGAAGCGCAGCGTCGGTCTGCTTAAGACAATCGTTGAGTATGAAGAACCACCTTCGGGTGATGAGTGGCCGAGAATCGTAGCCGAGGCTCGCACAATCCTATACGGTGAAGTGTGAAGGTCTCATGTACGAAGAAGCCGATAGCGTAGCCGTGTGGCTTCTGCTCAACCTGCGGCGAGCGGGTATGCTAACAGAAGCCACCGAAGAAAAAGTATTGATGAGTGATAGCATCGAGATGCGCGCACCTATTCTTTTCCTACGGGAAAATCCGACCTTCAATTGTGAAGAGTACCACCCGCCTAACGCTGATGCCGACGCGTGGAATCCTCCCGTAAGGGAGCGAGGTATGTACGAGGGTGAAGTAAGAGTCTTTCACGCGCCGAAGGGATGGTGGAACGATGTATGATTTGAAAATCGCTGCGTCGCGATTCTCTCATTTCAAGGAGAATGAAGCGGGCGGCTCCATACTTCTCTTCAATTTAGAAGAGTGTCAAACCTGCGGGTCTGCGTGTGTGTCGCGTAACGCTTTAACAACCTACGGCGCGACACCTATGAGGTTGATACTCTTAGGGATTAGCAGATTAAATGACGACTCATTCAGCGAAATGAGTCGCGCACACGATACAATCAGCGAAGGTTCGCCCATCATTCTTTGTACGCGATGCAAAGAAAAAATATCGGAGGTACGAAAGTAGGATTTACGGTCGCGAGGGTTTGCTCACCTTACCTCCATACCATATTCATCATACATAGAGCAGCGGTTTTTGTGTTCCGCCTTCTTGCCCTTTTACCGCTGTAAAAAGCGGCGCGACCACCCTACTTTCAGCGGTAAAAACTAAAAACCCTACATCTTCTCTTTCATTTATGGTTCGACCTTTGCGCTTCATGGGTTGTTGGTTTCAAACGAAACCATGCGACATATCGGTAAGGGAGTTTTCAGCATGGCGTCGCGTAAAGGGTCAAAGACTATTCCGACCTTACCTAATTATCGAGATTGATGACTGCCCCATTCTCTTCGATGGCTACGACAGCGTTTGGTCTTTCATTGATGCGCTCTTTCCCGATGACCCACTCCCGCGAAAGGCGGTCAATGCAGCCATGAAGGGGGATATGCTCTTTGAGGGGGATTCATTCATTCCCTTCACTCGCGATATACAATCCTTCACGCATGAAAGCACAGTTGAGTATCTAACCTTACAAGGCGAATATCGCGATGGGGTTAGCCACCCGCTTATCGTAGGTGGCGCTACCCTCTTTGATGGTTTTATCGTGACAGATGTTATGTTTCACAAGGAAAAAGAGGTATTGAAAAGCACACCGCTTCACTCACTACCCTTCTTCGCGTATGAGACCATGCTACCTTTCAAAGACGCGAAAGGAACGCGCTTCGTTCCTACGCTGGTTTTCGGCAACAGCCCGCATTTGGTGTTTGTGCAGCGAATTGGGGAATCAATCGCGACCTTCGGTGTTCATTCGCGGGGGCCTGCCGGAGATGTACGCATTGAGCGTTGGTTCTTAGAGAAGGATTTGGATTCGATAGAAAAAAAAATAGTGAGCCTGCTCGCGAACCTTACCTCCGATGAGAGAGAATGGCCGCACTTCAAAACCGAGAGTGATTTACTGTATAGCAACGAGCGCGACGAGATTGAATGGCTCCGTTCTTCGCATTCTTTTTGTGCGTAAGAAGGAATACAAAAAGAATGATAGGCTCTCGGTCTTGTTTTTACCGTGTATTCTTTCAATTCTCTAAAGGTATTCTTAAAGAATAGAGAGCCTAATTCCTTTGAATACCTTATGGGAATAAAAAGAATAGAGTATAGACGACCTACTGTTCTCCATTCATTCTTTTAGTATTCTTTCCCCGATACAAAAAGAATAGAACGGGTATCATGGGGTTTAAAAGTAGGCGCTGTGTGTGGGAATATGTATGGGTAAGAACAGAAGTGGTAGGGCTTTACTCATGGGGGAACTGTGGCCTTTGGTGGTTTCGCGTGGCTCCATGAATACTGCCGAGATGATGAATCACCTAATCGCGAAGAAGGGTCTAAATGGCGTATGCCGTTGGAAAAACGGCAGTCTATCCATGCTGCAATTATCGCAGGTCATACGAGCGTGCGGTCTGTTCGTCTGCGTGGGTAAAGAAAGGGCATCCCCCCCGCAAGACGCGATAGTGGATTACACTACAAAGCGCGATTACAAAATATATGAAGCGAAGTCGCTCGATGAGATAGTCGAGCCATACCTTGACCCTACCCGCCATCACCTGCGAAGGCTTGATAAGCAGCCTCAATTCGTGAGGGATGAGGTAGCAAGGAGGCTTGCGGAATGATTGAGAGTATTAGTGAGGCAACCGATGTTCTTTGGTATGGTAAAAAACCGAAGGGCATAGAGCGCGTGGTGGTTTTCAACCGAAGCGATTTATCCCCGACCCCTTTCATAGTTGGGCGCGCCCTCGCGGGCGAGAAGAACGACCCCATCGGAATGATACTATCGAAGTTGCATCAAGAAGAGCCGGTGCAAATCGCTGATGACTTCGTGCCTGCGGGTTGGCCTCTATGGGTGGTGGATAATACACTAATTGTCTTTACGGCATCATGGCCTACTATGGCGTGGTTTCTAAAAAATACTACTAATGGATGGCTATACTGCTATCAACCAACGAGAGATACCTGCGCTCTTGCTCATAGGCTCGGCGCGAAAAGTATGACTTTCTTAACGACTGCACACCTAAACGCGTACCTCGGTGCTGATGTACCCACACTTGAGCATGATGACTTCTTCGTGTATCAAATGAACCCCGAAGGGGTTCAACCTATACTTGAGCCGGAGGGTCGCGTGGGAATGGAATTGTGCGCGTGGCTCTTTACATGGTTGTTCTCTTGTTTCGGTGGAGAGGCGACCATTGTAGGGAGTGGAGGGGATTCTAACTCTCTTCTGTCATGGGATGCAATCATGCTTTTCAAGGCTTACCTCAATGAGTCGGGAATAGAATGCGATGAAAAACACCTGCGAACTTCGTATGCCGAGTTTAAGACGGCTGAAGGTGAGGCTATGCTCATGGGTGAGAAAATAGCAGATGATTTGCTGAAGCGTCTAAATAAGGGCGACAACGAGGGGCCGATGTTCGGATGACTAAGAAGGGAGCGCAGCGAAAGCGCGAGTGTCTTGTTTTGTACATACAAGGAGGCGCACTTGACGATTGGATAAGCGTACGCTCCATGTATGACTACTTCCTCGATAAAGGCTCTTATCATCCGATGGGTGGTCGCGTACAATTCACGACGCAGATGCTCGGCAGATACCTACATGAGTTGAAAATAAAGGGGGTGGTGGAATGCAAGACGATACACAGGGGGCGGAATCTATGGAGAAGGATTCAGTAGTTGGTTTTAGTGGCTATCCCCCCGTACCCCCGCCCAAACCTCCGAGTCTAAAGGAGAGCGAAAAGGGCCTCGATGTCTTCGATGATTTGCAGGCTTTCTGTGACGCGAACTTCTATGTCGATGTTGACGATAAGTTACCAATTTTCCTGTGTAGTATTGGGGCGCATATATTCAATACGCTGAATAAATGTAGTCGCTGTGACTTCGACCCCGAGTTTGGGAACCCGAATGATTTCAAAATCCCTAACTGTCCTTTGCGTCACGAAAACGCACCCTTCTATACGCCGATGAGCAGACTCGCTGATACGCGAGTGCATATCCTAATTCGCGGGCAGAAAGGCTCCGGCAAGAATGTTCTCATCGACTTATTCTGTGCCGAAGGTACGGGTCTGCTATACTCCGCGAAGGCTGATGACCTCGGCATTGGTTTCCGAACCATGATTGGGCCGAATAGCGCGACCGAGGCAGGTATTTTTGGCTCCGTGAATGAAGACGGGGAGATTGTAGGCCGGCCTCTCGCTCGCGAGACCTGTGGTGGTTTCCTGTGCTTTGAAGAGTTTTCAAGTATGGTTGAAGCGAGTCGCAAAGAGCATAGCACCGATATGAAAAATCAGTTGCTAACGAGCCTCGATAGTGGCCGTGTGAATAAGGGCATGAGGCATGGATGGGTTCGGTATTTTACGCGATATACGATGTGGGCAGGCACGCAGCCCGCGAGATTTGAGTTGGAGTCGGGCCTCGACCGGCGCTTCTTCATCATTGATATTGAGATGACTCCCGAGCGCGAGCGAGCGTACAAAGAAGCGCAGAACAGACAGTCTATGGTGACAGGAAAGGAGCGAGCGGAGTTAGCCGAGAAGACTTTGACTCTCCAAAAATGGTTCATTCACCGTATGCTTGAGGCAGTCACTAATCCCCCGAAGTCTGTCAAGTTTGACGACACTCTTCAAGAATGGATTATGCGTGATACTGTGCGCTCCTATGAGGCTGACCTCTTTCGCAGGCTCGCGATTGGCTACGCTATGATGCAGCCGACTTACGAGGGTGGAGAAGTGCTTGAAGTAAAAATGGATGACAGGCTTCAAGACATTCTCAATACGAGTCTTGTGATGCGGCGTCGCGTAATGGATTCCGACCTCGCTCTAATGAAGACTACTTTTTGGGATAGTGATTTGCCGAAGAGTCAGTTAATTAAGGAGGTATCGCGAATGGTGACAATGGGTGACTACCAAAGCGCGAAGCGTTGGATTGATGACAATTTGTTAGGGCAGCATTGGTATCGTGAGTTTATTCCGAGTCGCGATAAGAGGCCGGGGCGCAAGGGTGTCGTGTGTCGTTTCGCTGCTAACGCGCATGAGCGCGACGAATACGAGTGGGGTGGAAAGAATGTCTAAGCGCCATGTATCAATTAGGAATGCTGCATATCGAACCATCGAAGAACAAGGCCCGATGACAGCCATTGAGATAACGGAGCGCACCTTGAACCATAGGGGTAAACCCTACCATGAGATGCCCTCACCCACTACACTTTCACAAATACTAATGAAGGATGGGCGATTTAAAATCGTAGGGCGGGCGACTATACGCTACCTGTTGGGAGCGAAAGGAAAAAACATTGTGTGGGGGATTAAGGATGAAAAGTAAATGGCTTATCGAGCAGCGGCTTCTGCACGATGAACAGATTGACCCTGTGTCTGCTGCGGCCCTGCGGTGGGTGCTTGAATCCCCCGAGTGTCCTTTGTGTAATATGGCCGACCGTCGCGATTTAGAGTTGGATATATTCAAGGATAAGGTGACGCCTGCTTACATTGAAGCAAAGCATGGGTGGCCTGCCGGCATAGTCGAAGAGCATATATCGCATCATCTCGACTATGACCCAAAAGAGGCTCGCGAAATTGAGTATCTCCGTAGTGAAAGCATTACTACGCTTGACATGGCCTCCGATATATTCGGGCGCATACAGACATGGCTCGATGAATGGGAGAGGGAGAAGGATGCTGAAGGTATCAGTCGCGAATGGATTACCGAAGCGACTAAGTTGGTGTCGCAGGCTAACTCATCCCTCAAGTTGATAGGTCAATTGAAGAAGGAGATTGGCGTTGATAGTCAGTTGCTTCTCGCGCAGCAAAGAGTTGATGGGGTTATGGGAGTTATCGTTGATGTCCTACGCGATAGACCCGAGTTGCTGAACGCGATGGAAATACGACTCGCGTCTTTGCGAGCGCCTTCTAATGTATATGATGCGGAGTTTGTGATAGACGATGAGTAATTGGTGGTTCTGTGAGTGGTGCGATAAGCATTGGCGTAAATCATACCTTCTCCTTCGGGTATTGGATTCCGAATTATGTTGTATCGTCTGTGGTAGCGCCGTCAAGGAGAGTGACTTCAATGAAGAAGAGTGAAAGAGGGGAGAAGGTAAAGTGGCGTGTGCATTTCAATCAGTTGATTGCGCGACCTATACCTCTCTCTTCATTCCCCTCTCTCATAGAAAAAATGAGGGATGACGGCCTCATTTGTCTGCTGCATATCACAGGCTATCAATGGTATAGCGGTCGTTATCCTATCACCCCAAAGAATGTTCGTGAGATATGGGGCCTTTCAATTCATCAATGGAAACGATTCATGGCATGGGTTATCGAAGAAGACCCGTTTGATGGAGGCGATGAAGACGATGAAGTGTAATTGGTGTGGCAGCAGATGGTATAACCCGAAGACGGGTAAATGTAAGACCTGTAATAGAGATAAATTGCGGCATAGGGAGAGAGTATAATGAAAATAAAACATCGTCTAATGCGTGACGCGATGTATCGCTACGCTAAAAATATAGACCGACCATGTACTACTGAAGAGATGATTAACCACGCTACACTCCTTGACGGAACGCCGATTGAGAATGCTAAGTGTTGCTCTCCAAAGAGTGTGTTGCACGCTTCCTCGCTCATCATGCGCGACCCACGATTTATCGCGTGTGGTTTGCAGACGCATGGGTCAAGAAGGATGCTATGGGGAGTTAGAGATGTCTAAAGCGTACAGATACGCGACGGTACGAAAGGCCGTCGCTCAATGGAACCTAAGTGAATGGTTCTCCGCGAATGAATTACACCCAAAGGCAGTTGAGAACCTACCGCAGACGCATTGTAGTATCAGCGTATATGGTGTAGGTAATTTGCTACGCCGTCTTGAGGCTCGCGGCCTACTTGAATCGCGACAGCGACAGGGTAAGGCCATTAAGGAATATCGGAGAGTGGATGATGAATGGGTCGGCGTGGTCGAAGTAGGGCAACATTGAGGCGGTGTCGCGAATGCGGCGTCATCAAATGGACTGTTGGCCCTTCTCATTTTGTCAATGGGAAATACTGTGGTGGTCTGCGAACATACGATAGACAATATGAGGCGTGGTGGAATGGGTATAGTTGTGTTATCAAACGACGATTCGCGATATCGAGAAGGTAATTTTGTGGTTATGCGGGGCGAGATGCAATATCCCCCTACTGCTCCCGATACAACCTATATCCTACATACGAAGCGTTTCACCGAGGCCGACGCTATTAGATGGGCGGCTATCGTGCCTTATCGGCTCGTTGTTATTCTATCGCGTCTGCCGACACTCACGGCTAAGAGTGAAGAAGTAGTAGTGATTGACCCCTCTCTCAAGAAGAAAAAAAGAGATTACCGTATGCAGACCGAAGCGATGCTTCGTTGGCGCGATAGAGATAGAGCGCGCCCCGAAGTCGCGAAGTTGCCTATACCTCTCGCGTTCGCGTTCTTGCGTGTCAATATAGGAGATATAGGACTATGGCGTTCATTGTCGCGAGTCGCGTTTATGCTGCCCGATGAATATACGCACGCGCTCCTTACCTACGGCGTGGAACCCATACGCGCTCGCGTTCAATGGCCGAAGAAGTCAGCAAAGGCTATTGATATGCCCGAAGGCTGTCGTGAGAGTGACATATATGCCGAGCAGATAATCAACCTAAGTCGCGAAGTAGCCAACGAGGTTCGCACAAAGCAGCCCGATGCACTACCAAAGGGTGTCAAAAAACGCAGACAAAAAGGGATTGATTGGGTATGACACAAAGTCTTTTTTGTTTTTTGGGTCTGTGCGTTGCGTATGTCTTAACGCAATATGCGATAGGTTTTATCCATGCTCTATATCGAACTAAGGCAAGGAGAGAGGGTAGTGGGATTGATAGCGGGGTCGCTATGTCAATGTATCAAGACCAATAGGTCACTCAAAGTTAAAATACCTTTTTCGCGACCCGCTTTTATATGAGTGCTAACAATCGCCGTATTCGGCGGATTATTGTTGATTTACTATGGGAGCATGGGCCGATGACGCGTAATGAATTGGCTTCTCTTCTGCATAAGAACAGGGGCATACGGGAGGTTCCGAGTGATACGAGCCTCTCATCCTTACTATCAAAAAACACTCAAGTTATCAGCGTTGGCTCCGTGAAGGTGGAGAATATCGCGGGTGCTACTACATTTCATATGGCGTTTGACATCGACCGTGACCTAATACAGAAGAAGGAACATATTCTCCTTACGCGCCCGCCCTCATGTATGACAACGAGTCAGCGTAAGAGAGCCGAGAGATGCGATATATGCGGGCGCTATCGTCTGTTCCCTACGGGATGCTCGGTCTGTTTTCATTGTCGGTAGCGTCGGGTTTTAATACCCCCTTTGGCGTGGCTAATTTGATGCGAGCAAAGACGGTTCCCCATGTTGAGTATGAAATCCTTAGACATATCCTTAACGAAGTGGATATATCCGATGTCGTCATGGAGATGGTGCCGGAGGGAGATGAAGTAGCGAAGGAGAGGTTCGACAAAGGCGCTCGCAGCGCACTCCAACTCCTACGCAACTTGATGCTTCGCCGCCTCCACCGTCTGCCGAAAGACCATCCCGACTATCAAGAGAAGGGGGCATCAGCATGACATACGAAAGAGAGGTTGCGAATAACCTACTCATGTTCCTATGGAATGCGAGCAGGGATGAGTTTTTGTGGGTTATATTCGGGCAGACCTATGACGCGATGGAGCAGCACCGACGCGAATATGTTGCTCCGTATCTGCATCTAAGAGCGACTGACCCTGCTCGTATATGGTCTAAACTTGATACTGAAAAGCAAGAGAAGTTAATTGCAGCGGCTATGGAGAGGTATGAATGAAAGACGAAATCAAAGCACAATGTCTTACCTGTGGTAAAATATGGTGGGAGAGAGTGGATTCACCCGATAACTTAGTGTGTAAAGAATGCGGGCAGACAGACCCGATAAAGTGGGAGTGGTTATGATGGGGCCGGATGAACCACCTGCTGATTATACGCCGCCCGTTATATGCAGGTCTATGCGTCATATACGCGCAGACGGCAACGGCTACTACGATTATTTCTGCGAGAGCGCACACAATCATTTTTGGGGTGAGAATTGGTGGGGCTGCTTCTCGGAGTATGCTGCCGTTGGAGGTCGCGTCGTTTTCCGTTTCACGAATAAGACGGGCGATATTCGCGACATAGACCCCTGCCCTGTCTGCTACGCTACGGGTCAGCATCTCCCCCTCCCCGATGAAATCGGTAAGAAGAGAAAGAAGGTAAAGGATATGGAGAATAGAATGAATGATTTGGAGCGGGGTATGAAGACCCTAAAGGAGTGGATGAAATGATAATTGGAATAGCAGGTAAGACGCATAGTGGAAAGACGAGCCTCGCGAACAGACTGAACCATACCTACGGGTGGCCGGTTCATTCTTTTGCTGATGGTGTGAGAAGGGAGTTGGCTAACGCGTGGTTCAAGGGAACGCACGCAAAGAATAGACCGGCTCTATGGGAGAGTATGGAGAGCGAGTTTGGAAAGGAGTCTGTTCGCACACTCCTTCAAGCGTGGGGTCATGGCCGTCGCGTATTCAATGGGGATGATTATTGGGTGGATGATTTGATGTCTAATATCGCTGATGAAGAAGTCGTCGTGATTGATGATGTACGCTATCCGAATGAGATTGCTTCTATTCTTAGAAAGGGGGGCGTTATTATACGCCTACTTGCTGATGAACAGACTCTCTATTCAAGGGGGGCTACTGAATCTGCGCTCTCTCATCCGAGTGAGAGGGCGATTAGTGAAGAGCAGACTCTATACGAAGCACTCAATAAAAATCGCGTTTTCCGTATTGCTACTAATGACATTAAACAAGAAGAGGTTTTCGACTGCTTCAAATCCGCAGCCATAAATCTAATTGCGGCGGAGATAAGCGTAAAGGCACCGCGAAAGGGGGTGGGCGATTGAGCCTTCGCGACGATATTCTGCAAGAGCAGCGTGAGTTGCTACTTGAGGGCCTAAAACCCCTACTTGAAAACGACGAAGAGATGATGGGCGATTCCCCCCTTGCACCTATTGGTATATCGACCGATGATATTTGGTCGTCTATACTCGGTCTTGCTACTGCAAAGGAGAAGGTATTTGTGACTCGCGTTCTTGAATTGGTTCATCATATCATCATTACTGACCCTATACAGGAGTGGCCTCATACCCGTTGGGTTCTCTCATACATGAGAGGGTGGGTTAAGGCTCTCAAGACAGCCGGCGAGATAGAAAAGACGGATGATTTCAATATCTATTATGGTCTGCATGATTTTCATATCGGGTTGTGTGATTAAATGCCTACGGTATTTGGGCGTCTGCCCACACTAAAAGACTACGAAGAGCAGTTTTTATTGTCGGACAGACTCTTAGAGTGGGCGCAAGACGCGGCGAAGAGATGCTCTAACACACCCGCCTTCACTCCAACGCCGAAGGCAATAGTAGCAGCGGCAGCCGCCTTCTGCGCGTATAATCGCTGCATCTGTGAAGGTGTGGATAGTGGAGAATACACTACGGAGTGGGGTCTAACACTCGATGACCTATGTTCTCTCTCGCCCATACCCTCGGATAGAGTGAGTCGAACAGTAAGCGAAATGAATAGTATTCTTGAGTGGTATTAATGCGTGAGATTTGGTGGGAGAAGCATAGGCCGAGCAGCGCCGACGGCGTTATCGGTCAAGAGGTAATTATGTCCGAGATAAGCGCGATTCTCTCCGGTGAAGCACCCATGCAGAATTACATATTTCATTCAAAGGAGGCAGGTACGGGAAAGACAACAGTAGCGCGTCTTATTGCTGATACTCTCGGATATACCCTGCATCAATTCAACGCGAGCAGTAAGCGACAGCGTGGTATTGAGTTTGTCGAAGAAGACATATCCCCTATGTCGCGAACAGGACAGAACGAAACCATTTTCCTTCTCGATGAAGCAGACCGCATCACTCCCCACGCGCAAGACGCGCTCAAAGGAGTTATCGAAGACTCAAATGCCTATTTTATTTTGACGGTAAATGACCTATCCAAAGTCACACCCTATCTCAAGTCGCGATGTCAAGTGAGAACCTTTGAGCCGATAGATGATGACCTCGCTCTCGCGAGGCTCGCGAATATAGCATCACAGGAGGGGGCGGAGGTTACGGAGACCGACCTTCGGAGTATAGTCACCCGACATACAGGCGATTTACGAAATGCGATTGGTGCTTTGCAGACACTTGCTCATCTCCCCCCCGAGCAACGCGAAGCATTTACATTGAGTCTGCAAGTTGATGAAGTGGATGCTGAACAATTCTTACGGCTTACTATGTTAGAGAAGTCACTCGATGAAGCGGTATGTCTGCTGACGGGTCGCCCGCGTGACGCGATACGCTCCGTCTTTCGATACGCAGTATCTAATCCGGCACGACAGGCAGCAAAAATGCAAGTCATTGAAGCGGCCATAGAAGCCGAACGCGACCTCATCGAAGGAGTTGATGAGTCTATGGTTCTCCATAACTTTACGAGGATGCTATGCGAGTAGCGGTGGGTTTATACCGACATTGAAGTTAGGAGAGAATGTCCGAACAGAACGGGAGAATGAGTAAAATGAATGGAGAAATTGTGGAAAGAGTAGCAAAGAATGTAGGCTGCGGAGTAAGTGAATTGCTCTCGCAGCATGAGCAGGTGAAGGCGCAGCAGAACAGCGCGCTTCTCGCAGCGGGCAAATCGCAAGAAGATGCTGATTTGATGACGCTTAGAGTAGCAGCGCAGCAGATTCGCCTACGAGAGAGTCGATTGAAGAGGTCGGGATGCACCGTCTATGAGGGTATGTTCATCAGCGTGCCGAGATATCGCGATTGGGGTAAATTGACCTATGGTAAATTGGCGAAGCAGTTGAATACTCTTGATGCAGCAGCGAGAGAGAATCTCGTAGCACAAGGTCTAATCACTTTGTTTGAGCGTGACGATGTATCGGGTGGATGGCTCAAGACGCACAATCCGTCTTTGTCTGCACGGCAGATGTTTGAAGAGGGAACCGCTACAATGAATGTCAGCGATTTGCCCGATGAGTGTATGAATCTCGATGATGGGTCGGCCTTCTATGCAATCGCGAATAAGAGCAGCCCAACATTCCCGAGTGGCGGCGATAATTTCCGATATGGAAAGGCCCGCCGACAGCAAGAGTTGGAGCGAACCTCTCTTTTCCTCGGGCGAGAGCAGGGCAGCGGTAAAGAGCCTACGCTTCTTACTGTCAAGACCTCGGATGCGCTCGCAAAGACGATATTCCCGACCTTCACGCCATGCGAGATTTCCCTACGCGGCGGTAAAAACAATACTGCCTACGGTAAAGCGGGAGTGACGACACTCACCGAGAAGCCAACGCTCGCGACTATTTTCACAGCGCCTCCGGTTGATGCCGACGATGGCGAGGCTAAAGGTGTGCTGCCCGATTTGCTCGGTGCAGCATGGCTTAGTGGCCTTGATGCCCTTGCAGGCTACTACGACGGCCTCTCCGAGAAGGAGCGGTGGGATAACCTATGCGGCTGTCTGCTTGAAGTCTGTCATATTGACCCGAGAGAGAACGGTGGCTATATTGTGACCGTCGGCGACCTCGATTTGACGAGCCTCGCTGCGCCAATTGACCTCTTCGTTCCCGCCGAGCATGAAGACAAAGTGAACTTCGGAGTGGGTTCACTCCTTGCAGTTGTCGGCAATACATGGAGAACGCGTGACGATGATTTGCGCCTCGATGTATCGGGGTGGTGGTGCGTGAATGCTATTGAGCCTGCTGCCGACATAGAAGGCGGAGCCGAGGGGTGGGATGAGTGAGTAGTTGGGCTTCAGCAAAGAGCGAAGCGTCTGCTACGAGCGGTGGTGCTAAGACAGCGAAGCCTGTCTATGATGCCGGATATTACCGTGACCTCTTCACAAAGCCGAGGGATAAGCGAGCGCCTGTTCGCCTCGCTCTCGTAGGTAAAGAAAACACGGCTAAGACCGGACTCGCTATTGACCTTGCTCGACAGGCTATCGGCCCCGACGCGAAAATTGTTGTCATTGACATTGACAATAGCGCATTACAGACTATCGAGCATAACTATGGTGACGATGAGAACATACAGGTTATCCCCCTCTTTGACGAGATGGATGCGAGTATTTTCAATGATGATAACACGACCAATTGGTCGGCACTCATGGATAAGGCGTCATGGTTCGTGCATTTTATCGGTGACGCGTGTCGCGAAGGCGAGATTGGTGCTGTCGTTTTCGACGGTGGCTCCACTTTCCTCAAATGGTGCGAGTTCTCTATGCGTGAATCGTTGATTTCGCGAGGCGTAATCGAGAGCGATGGCGATAATTTCAATCAAAAGGAGTGGCGAGAACGAAACCGTCTGTTTCGCGATGTAATCAACCGCTTTCATCAGTTGCCGGTGCAATTCGTGGCCTATACCTTTCATCTAAAGGACATAAAGGAGTTTATGGATATAGGCAGCGGGCAGAAAGGACTAATGAAAGTTGGTGAACAGCCCGAGTGGGAAAACGGCACAAAGCGACTCTTCAGTCAGCAGATATGGCTTACGCGATACACACAGAAAGGCGATATTGCAGCCGGAGTTAAGGCTGACCGCTCTCTCAAAGACGGAGAGTGGGTGGTACGCTGCTCCATTGAAGAGATGAAGGGCAGGCACATGGAGCATCTCGGAACCACCCATGACATTCTCCGAGTGAAGGATGGAACCGTCGAATGGCGGGGCTTACCCTTCTTGACATGGGGTCATGGAGAAGAAGAGGCGATAGATGATGACGGCGGGTCGGAAAAGACACCTACGGCTTAAGAAGTGGGTCTGCGACTTACTCAAAGAGCGACCGGGCATCACGACGCATGAGATTTTCTCGGCACTTGAAGAAGAAAGTCACTTCTATTCTGCTACTATCAGCAGAATAGCGGGTATATGCAGGCACGACCCTCGCATAGAGTTGGATAACCCCGTAACCTATGGTTGTAGTGAGCCGGCTAAATGGAGGCTGAAAAAATGAGCAGTATTTTTCCTATCAGTAAAGGAGAGAACAATAAATGTCATTGGGGTATGAAAATCAGTATTGCTGATGACAAAATATCCCCACTATGTCAAGGCATAATGGGTATTCTATCCACACCCCCCTACACTAAATGCGAAGAAGACGCGAAAGCCGACTGTCAATCGTGCGCTGCTGTTCTTTCGGGTATGATACGAAAGGGGAGAGTGAAATGCCCCGACGGCTTCACACCTATTGACATACGAAAGCAGACAGGCGGCAGATTGCGAAGGGTTAAAATGGACTTTGAGGGTGTGTAGGTATATGGAGATAAGAAGAGAGAGCCTGTCGTCTTTACTCGGGCGCACGCAGCGTAAATGTCATATCATGGGAAAGAGGCAGAATCAAGTCATGGCTTGCGTTCTGCGCTGTGAGGGTGGAAAGGTAAGCACAACGAGCCTCGTACGCGATGGTAAGACGAGCCTATCGCGATTCAGCGCCGAGTGCGGTGAAGGTGAAGCGACTATACCTATTCCCGATATTGACCGTCTGCTCGGTGTGCTGAAGGCTCATGGTGAGCGCGTTCGCCTTGCCTGCGACAAAGACCGTATTCGCGTTAAGAGTGTCGGCAAACAGACGACACTAACGGCTAACCTTGAAGGTCTTGCTTTCCCGCATAGTCGCGACACGATAGGTGAGTGGGAGGCTAAGTCGCTCGCGAGAGCCGAGCAGATTCGCGCCGATGGCTACTTCATCGCGAAGACCGAAGAAACGAGAGGGCCTATCGCGACATGGACTCTTGATGCCGAAGACCTACGCGATGCTCTTTCCTGTGACGCGATTAACGGACAGATGCTCAATAGATACACCTTTAAATGCTCTAATGATGGTCTAAGTCTGTCTGTTGGCGGCGAGTTGAAAGGACAGACGGTGACTTTGCTCTCCGATGAAAAGAATGCCGAAGAAGCATTTGAGGTCACGGTTGAAGGTGGTCTTGATAACGCCATTCGTGGTATCAAGGGCAAGGTCGTTCTTCAATTCTATGATTTTCGCGATTTTGAGCAGGGGATTCGTCTTCTCATCCGTTTTGAAGGAGGCGACTTTGTTTTACAGGCGGGGCTTCTATGACGCGTTGGCGTAAATGCGTTGTATGTTTTGAAATGTTCCCGACGAGAGAAGAGATAGAAAAAAATAAACCCATCAAAATAAGGGGTGTATGTAGTGAGTGTGCAAGAACAATCACCCAATGGTTCGGGCGAGAAAGAAGCCTATGAAATCATCGTAGGTGATTGCCTCGATGCTCTCAAGGCCATGCCCGACAAAAGCGTTCATTGTATCGTGACTTCTCCCCCGTATTTTGGTCTGCGTGACTACGGCCACGAAGGACAGGGTGGGCTTGAAAATAACAATGATTGCCTCGCATGGGCGCGCAGCGAAGAACCCTGCGACGGCTGCTATATCTGTTGGGTTCGCAAGGTTGCCCATGAGTTGCATCGCGTTCTGCGTGATGACGGTACGCTATGGTGGAACATAGGTGACTCTTACAATGGCTCCGGCGGAGCCGGCGGCGATTACTCTAAGGGTGGCCTCAAAGACGGTCAGCCTAAGTATGGCCCTACGCGACTCGCGAGCCTCAAACAAAAAGACCTGTGCATGATACCGGCGCGAACCGCGCTCGCGCTTCAAGCCGATGGTTGGTATCTCCGACAGGACATTATTTGGGCGAAGGATTCCTGTATGCCCGAGAGCGTGAAAGACCGCTGCACGAAAGCGCATGAATATATCTATCTCTTCGCGAAGCAGTCTAAGTATAGATATGATGCAGACGCTATACGGGAGGCATACGCAGACGCAAGACCGGATGCTGAAGGGCAAACATGGTCTGTCCGAAAAGAGAAGGGGCAGTCTTCTAACAACCGTTCTGTTGATAATTTCACCGCAGGTAAGAACCTCGGCACTTTAGGAGGGCGTAATGGGGGGCGCAACAAACGCAGCGTATGGCGCGTGAATCCGAAGCCCTACAAAGGCGCACACTTCGCCGTCTTTCCCGAAGAACTGACTGAACCCTGCATACTCGCCGGAACATCAGCCAAAGGTTGTTGCTCAAAGTGCGGTAAGCCGTATGTT
>Ga0208030_1000687_pt1 | contig 22312 bp, 31 predicted proteins | sample MalvirDeepMed_M9_FD_184246 | JGI IMG/M metagenome (GOLD analysis project Ga0208030, IMG submission 184246) | Marine viral communities from the Global Malaspina Expedition - Malaspina viral metaG DeepMed_M9 (SPAdes) (version 2) | ecosystem: Environmental > Aquatic > Marine > Oceanic | place...
GCGACGGCGACGGCTGGATACAGTTTAGTTGCTGTGGCGATGATATGAAATTGTACTTACCAGACTGCGACCTTTGCCCTTCATGTGGCGAACATCAAGGCGAGCCGGAAAAGGAAAAATGTGAGGACTGTGATGGCTCAATGGAATAATATAAATAATATTAAAATGTAAAAATAATTACATTACTTTTAGTTAGTCTCACCCTGTACCTTTATCCTAATTAATTATTAAATTAATATGGATAATACCCTATATGCCTGGTAAGAAAAAAAAGCCAGGCAGACCTAAAAAGCCTGTAGGCAGACCAAAGAAATATAACCTGGACACTAACAAAGTAGAAGAGCTGGCTGGATATGGCTGTACTGATACTGAGATGGCGTCATTTTTTGATATTTCACGCACTACCTTAGAGCGTAATTATGGGCAATTTATTACAAAAGGGCGAGAGGAGGGCAAGACCAGGCTAAGAAAACTGCAGTGGAAATCTGCAGAAAAGGGTAACGTAGTTATGCTTATATGGCTGGGTAAACAGGTACTTGGCCAGACTGACCGTAAAGAGGTAGAAATGATTAACCCTATAGATAATGTAGAGTTTATAGATGGGTTATAATCTGCAGTTAAAAGAGAGTAATTACTACCCCTGGCAGTGGGAGTTCCTTAAAAGCCCTAAGCCTATCAATGGTGCAGTGGCCGGCATGGGTGCCGGTAAGACGCACATATTTCTACACAAGACAGCTATTAACCTGGTAACCCGTAAAAATAAGCATGGCGTTAGTAATGGCTGGATAGTATACCCTACCTATGACCTGGCAGATGATTTATTTGTAGAGCCATTTAAAGAGATATTAGGCGGCCTGGGCATTTCTTATGAGTATAACATGGCTAAGCACCGATTCATCACAGCCGCAGGTAACATAAAGATATACCAGCTACAAAAGCCGCACAGGATTATAGGCGCCGAGCTTACATTCATAGGCTTTGACGAGTTTGATGTAGAGAGCTGGAAAAACTGCGACCTGGCATTTAAGAAGGCTATAGGGCGTATGCGTGGCAGTGAGAACTGTGAGCTATATATAGTAAGCACGCCAGAGGGGTACCATTACTGCCATAAGATATTTGCAGAGGACTTAGATAAAAACCGCCTTGTAGTACATGGTAAAACCACTGATAATATAGCGCTGCCTAAAGCCTATGTAAAACTAATGGAGGATGCCTATGATAGCCGGATGCTGGCAGCTTACAGGGATGGTAAATTTGTAAACATCCAGGCAGGAAATACATACTATAACTTTAATAGGGAGAATAATGTAGATGACAAAGCAGAATATATACCCAGCTTACCTATATGTGCCGCAGTGGACTTTAACGTGGTGCCAATGGCAGCCAGTCTGGTGCAGCTCCACAAGCAACGGCCTCAAATACGAGTATTTGACACAATAGAATTAAGGCATAGCGGAGGTAGGGAAATACTAACTGATACTATGGCTAAAGAGATAAAGGCACGCTATAGGTCTAAAAGCTATATAGTATACCCAGACCCAGCTAACCAGCGCCATACCTCTGCACTTGATACAGACCATGAAATACTACGCCATAATGGTTTTATAGTCAAGGCTAAGCCAAAAGCGCCCAGGGTAGCAGACAGGGTTAATGCCGTTAATAAGGTATTAGAGGGTAATTTAATTATACACCCACGCTGTAAGCCGCTCATAATAGACCTGGAGCAGACCAGCAACGTACCAGGTACAAGGCAGATAGACAAGAGCAATAAAGAGCGCAGCCATTTTTCTGATGGCCTGGGGTACCTGATAGATTTAGAATATCCAATTATTAAACCATTATTAGGGAGTATGCAGAGGTGATACCAAACATAGGCAAATTAGCTGTAGAGCAAAGTAAGATGGACTGGCAGCAAAAAGAAAAAGACTTGTGGAATGAGAAGCGAACTATAGCGTATAATTATTATAAAGGGCGCACAGAGGCATATACATCCAAGTATTTTGCAGATACGTTATTAGATAAAATACCAAGCTCTAATGTGAATATGACCAGGCGTATAATAAACCGTATAAGCCTGGTATATATGCAGCCACCCATAAGGCATTACAGCATAGAGGACATCCCTAACCTATTCCATGATAAAGATAATAAACTGCAGCGCTTGGAGCGCCTAACTAACTTACTGGAGGTAATGCTTATTAAACCTACCTGGCGTAATGAGCAGATAGAATATGACCTTATACGTGACTGGGAGCCATTATTTGCTAACGACGACCCACTGACACCTATAGCTATTACCTACCCTATAAGTACCAAAGATACCGTAATGGATACTACGCCGGAGCTAATGGCATATTGGGATGAAGATAACCACTTTATATATGATAAAAATGGTAAGATGTATAAGGATGAGGAAAACCCAGATATGTTAAACCCCTATCATGTTTTGCCGTTTATAGAGGTCTATGCGGAGGGTAAGCCAGAGGCCTCATATTTTGATACAGATGCCAGCCCTTCACTAATATCTACTAACCTGGCGTTAAATGTAGCAGAGACTAATAAAAATGCTAACATTATGTTCCAGAGTTTTGGCTACCCGTATATAACAGGCAGTAACCTGGAAAAAGATAAGATAGAGGTAGGCCAGGATAAAATAACCTTCCTGGGACACGACGGCCAATTTAATATAGCTGTGCCGCCTAACAGTATCCCTGCTATAACAGAGAGCGTAAACGAGAGCTACAAGATGCTGGCGCTAAATTATCATTTAACTGCGGCCTTTGTAGAAGGTACCACCGCAGCCAGCGGTATAAGTATTAGGCTCAGGAACCAGGAACTAATGGACGCAAGGCGTGGCGATGTAATTAAGTATAATGAGCTGGAGCATAAGCTATTTGCGCTTGAAAGTATTATAATAGATACACACCTCAAAAGGGATGCTGGTGAGCTTATTAATGTTAATTATGAGGAAAGCACAGAGATACTAACAGACCAGGAGCAGCGTGATAAATGGGACTGGGAAATGGCTATAGGCAAGAAAGACCTGGCAGACGTACTGATGGAAAGCGACCCAGATATGTTTACAGATAGAGGTGAGGCCTTAGCGTATATAAAAGAGCGTAAAACAGATGCCGCAGCGGTAGAGCTAAGTAGTAACGGTAATGGTAACGGTAGCCTGCTGGCTGCACTGACGGCGCCAGTTAGCTAATGGCTGTAAACCAGAATGATATTGATAAGCTGGCAGGTGACATAGCAAATATGGTGCTGCGCATGGAGGAGGAGCTTGTAGCTGGATTTATGGAGCTTAAAGGCGCTATGAGTACCGAGGCCTTTATACAGGTATTACAGGAGGTGGACGTTAGCGCCCTTGTAGCTCAAAAGAGCGCCACCATAATTAGCCGTTTTGGTGAAGGTCACCAGCTAACGCTATTGCAGATGGAAAATATAGGTGCTATTACAGAGACTACGCTAAGCGCACTGTATAACTTTAGCACAGATAACTTAATAGCAGAGATGGAGGCTATAGCCAGTGTAGTGCGTAATAAGGTGCTGCAGGGCATAATAGCAGGCATGGGAGAGGGTGAAATAGTGGCCAGCATTACAGCAAGCACACTAAGTAAAGCGCAGCTTAGGACTGTAGTAAATACAGCCCTTAATACTTATAGCAGAGCGGTCAATAAGGTTATGATGGATACCCTCCCTGCCAGTGTGAAATATGTATACGTGGGTGCCATAGATGAAAAAACCAGGCCGGAGTGCCTGGATATGGCAGCAGCAGGCGCACTTACCCAGGAACAAATAGAAAATAGCTTTGGTGCCGGTGTGCTTATAGACGGTGGCGGCTTTAACTGTAGGCACCAATGGGAAATGCAGAGCGCTAAACAGTTTGGCCACCATCCAGGCGCAGCAGGAGAGCTTAGAGCCAATGCTTAGCAGAAATTACTTTATGAATATTGCACCTATTGTGAGAGATATGTATAGAAAACATATATTCAGTAAAGCCCTGGATGTGCACGGTGCACCGTTTAAATCATATACCACGCAATACGGAGAGCGCAAGCGGGGTAACAAGTTTAAAAGACAGAGTACAGAGTATAAAAATAGCAGGGCGCCGGTGCTTACCGGTGATTTATACGGTGATTTTAAAGTGCTAAAAATAATGAATAATGGCTTTCAGCTTGGCTGGGCTGCTTTTGGCTCCAGGGTAATACACCTGGGGAAAATGGGCAGAGTGCTTAGTGCTGATAACCAGGTATTCCCTGACAAAGTAGAGAGATTTATAGATAAAGCTACCAGCCGCAGAGTGCGCAAAAAGCTACCCAAAAATAAAACTATAAGATTTAAAATATAAATATTTTTATAGTGTTTTTTATGACTTATATCACAGATATTAAACCAAGATTAATTACTCACTAAAGAGGTATAAAATGGAACAAGAGAACAATACAGACATACCGGCTAAGGAAACAGCCGAAAATAACCCTGGCACACAAGCCGGTAAAAATAATGATGCTAAAATCCCTACGCCACGCTTTAATGAAGTTGTGTCAGAACGTAATGTACTGCGTGAGCAAGTAGCTGAACTCAAAGACAAATTCTCCAAGGTAGAAGCAGACCAGAAAAAGGCACACGAAACAGGGCTGAAGGAAAAAGAGGAGTACAAAATTTTGTATGAGGAGCAAGGCACCGAGCTTGACAAGTATAAGACTAAAGCCGAGGCATGGGATACTTATGAGGCAGACCGCCGCAAAGCGTTAATAGGAAAGCTACCAGAGAACCGGCAGGAATTTGGTGCAGATATGAGCCTGGCTAAACTTGAAAAGTTTACAGAGCAGGAGCTAACGGCACCACCTAAAACAAATGCTGGCAGACCTGGTAATGCCTCAGCAGAATATGGCGGCTATAGCTCCCTGGAGGAGTTTGCAATTAAAGACCCCATTGGGTGTGAAAAATACTTGCAGCAAAGCACGCCAGGATATATTAGATAATAATTAATAAGCCCTACCTGAAGGCGGCATAGCCGTAGCTGATAGAGGGCAAAAATTAGGAGCCAATCATGGCAGTAACAGACGTAGGAGTAGCGGCTGGTGGGCTTGGTAAGACAATAGCAGCGGCTATATTACAATTTAACAAGGCTGCAGTATTTCAGAAAATAATCAACATGGTACCATGCGCACCAGGCACTAATGTAGCACAGGTGCCTGTATATAGTAAGATGGCACTAAGTACTGTAACTACAAACGCCACCGGCGCAGAGGAAACTACAGGAAGCGCAGAAAGTATTACCTCAACAGCTACAAATCTAGAAGTGTTTAGAAACAATGTATATGCACAAGTAACTGATTTAGCTGCGTTTGGTAATTCAGATGCTTTACTTGTAAATGCAGGTAGCATATTAGGTAATACAGTAGCGGCGCATTTTGACGAGGAAGGCGCAACATTGCAGGATACATTTGGCACGGCTGTAGGCGGTGCTGCTATCTCTATGCACATGGGTCTTATATTTGATGCCGTAGCTGGATTAGAGGGTGATGATGCACCCAGGGGCTACTCTGCTGTACTTCACCCGTTACAGTTGTGGGGTAGTTTTGGCCTTACTAATGAGCTTGCTAATACAGCGGTGCTGCAGGCAAATGCTGCGCTATCCCAAAGCCCGGGCGTAGGTGAGTCATTTAGGGCTGCTGGCTTTGCTACTACTGTAGGCGGTGTAGATATATATACCTCCTCGCAGGTAGTATCGATATCTGACCAGCATAAGGGCGGTATATTTGCCAAGACTGCTATCTCTTGTGCTTATATAGACCAGGGCGCTGGCAATTTCATCCAAATAGAAACAGACCGTAACGCACCGGCAGCCTCTACTGAGGTAGTAGCTAATGGCTACTTTAATCTGGCGGTAACTGTAAATGCACATGGCAGAGAAGTACATACTGAGACTTCCACCTAATAGCTATAACCGGAATGTATAGGGAGGGGTGACCCTCCCTATACTTATTAGTATGGCAGAGATACATATAAAAAAGTCAAAAGAGCTAAAGAACATTGGCGGGCATAAGCCTTTCGGTATTGACTTAGACCCTGATAATGACCTGTGCCTTGCAAAAGATAAAGACGCCGGCCAGTTAGCATATTATAAAGGTAAGCCCATGAAATATTTAGATTATTGGGGCGAAATATGCACAAGGGGAGAAAAAAATAAAAAAGGCAAAAATTTAAATCTAAGTACCTTTGCTGGATACGGCAGTGGTACATTAAAAAAACCATACAGGGAGATAGATAAAAATGGCAGCTAAAAAAGATAATAAAAAGGCTACTGTATATAAATATGAGATTATGCTAAAAGATGGTAACATTATATATAGGGATAACCTGGACGAAGACGCTATTAAATCGTATGAAGGCAGAGGCCATAAAGTTAAAAAGGTAGGGGCATAAGATGGCTATAATTTCTAAGAGCTGGATACATGACCGCAGCAAAATGGAAGGCGCCAGCGGTGACGGTGACGGTATACTGCCAGAGGATGTACAAGATTATATAACTGCTAACGGCGGGACTATAGACGCCACCTCAAATATGAGTATATCTATGTGTCCTATAGACGGCAATAGGGTGCTAACTCTATTGGTTATGGATAATGCCTAAATGCCCTTTAAGAGCTTAAAAGAAAGTCTAAAACTAAATGAGGGCTTTAAAGCTACTGTATATAAAGACCACCTGGGATATGATACTATAGGCTACGGCTTTGCTATAAAAGACCTTGTATTAGATGAGGATATAGCAGGATTAATATTAGAGCGTGATATATTTAGGCGCTATATGCAGCTTAATAGTAACTTCGATTGGTTTTCAAGTCAGCCGGATAATGTGCGTGATGTCTGCGTGGAAATGGTCTACCAGCTGGGCTTTAGTGGCTTTTGTAAGTTTAAAAAAACTATACAGTATTTAATAGAGGGTGATTATGGCGGTGCGAGTATGGAAATGCTAAATAGCAAATGGGCGCTACAAACGCCAGCAAGAGCCAAAAAACTTAGCCAGAGTATTAAAAATGGTGCATAATGGAAATATTACAAATTGTGGAAACCTTGGGCGTGCCTGTGGCTGTAGCGTTTGGTATGGGATACGCCGCTATGTTTTTGGTCAGGTTTATTACAGACAAGCTGGTAGAAAAATTAGATACTAACCATGAGATAATCCACGGCATAATAGTTAAATTAATTGATAGTAACCGCCAGGCCAAGGATGAGATAAAAGAGCTTAAAAGCGCACAGAGAACCATGATAACTATAATACAGAAATTAACAGGCAACGGGCTAAGCAAGTATATAAAGGAGAAAAATGAATAAGCTATTAACCGCTATAATATATATAGCTAATAAGATGGCCATGCCGTTAGCAATAAAGTGGCTAAAAGAAAATGAGGATGCACTTGCTAAAAAGTTTGCAGACAGTAATGATATACCACTTATAGGCGAGAAGGCTGAAAAACAGCTTGCAGCTGGTGTGATAGCCGCAGTGGTAGAGTTGCTGGAAGGTAAAAAAGCGTAGTGCTTGCTACCCTGCTTAAAAAGCTGGTGCCTCTGGTGCTTGCTGAGGTGCTGGAGTTTATTAGCCCTCTGCGTGCTTATGCTGAGGAGGAGAATGAGCTTGATGTGGCGGTACACAAATTAAATGCTATAACTAAAAGCCATGAGGAGCGGCTGAGTAAACTGGAGGCTGTAAAAAGTGCTTAGGCTTGGTGATAATGATACTTTAAATGAAAATTACACGCCAGTAAAAGTAAATGGCGAGACCTTACCCATAGAGCTTAGCCGCACTAAGGTCAGGGTAGATGATATTGTACTTAAAAAGATTAACGAGCTTAGTATAAAAGACTATATTGATAGTATCCCTGGCACTATAGTAGGCTATACTACAGCAGGGATAGATGCTACTGCTGATTCTTATACTTTAACGACTTCAATGGGGGTTACTGATTCAGCCCATAAAGTTAAATTTGTAGCACCGCAGTCAGGCGTTGTGGAAATAATGGCGCAAATATATTTTGATGCCTCCCGCAGGGTGCCGGTTTTAGGTCTGTCAGATAGTGATACTTATACTGCAATAGATTTTCCAAATACAAATGATGTAACCAATGAGCATATACAAGCTATGCCACCATCATCTTCAGGGGATAGTATGCTGCGACCTTATTGGATTGTTACTGGACTTACAGCGGGGACTGTTTACGAATGGTGGCTTGGAGCAAAGACGGGTTTAGGGCTTGGTGGTGTATTGCGGTGGGGGGGAACGGCAACGAACCAATACCCTCCATTTATTATGAAAGCCACAGCGTTGCGGGCAGCCGTAGCAGATTATGCGGTATATGGATAATAAAGCATAATGAGTTTAGTAGATAGAAAATATAATGCATATTATAAAAAGCTATGGTACATAGACCAGGCTACTAATACCGGCGTAGATACTACCATAAGGGACTTAAAAACTGGCGACGGTGCCAGCGGTGTTATGGGTATGTCTAAAGATGCTATATTATTGCAGCCTAAAAATTCAGATAGTACCACTATGGCTGAATTTAAGACTAAGAGCGGTACAGTGTTTGGGAGAGTAGATAGCACCAATAAGAAGGTAATGCTGGGTGAAAGCCTTGTAGCTGCTAATACGCAGTATGCTTATTTCGGTGCCTGTAACAGTGATACGGCTGGGTTTTCTGCGGGGAACCATTACGCTTTACCCTTTGGTACTAACTTTGTAGGTAGCTATTTATCTTTTGGTACTGGTACTGACCCAGACACAAGCGTAACAATTACCACCAATGCGCACCTAATAACGCCCATGCTGTGGTATATACCTGATAATATTACTATAAGCTCTGTTAGCTGGTTAAATGCTGCTGATACTGCTACCGGCGATACTTGCAGGGCACACCTGGTAAGCTACGATATAGATAAAACCAATACCAGTACAGGCGGTGATTTATCGGCAGGAGTTGTAATAGCTGACGGCAGTGATATAGTAAATGCCGGCTATGAGGCACAGTATTGGCAGGATATGACAGTACAAAGCGCTAATGTGGACGCAGGTAAAGTATGCGCCTTTTGTTTTAGGTCAGACACGGTAAACTCGGATTATTCCATAACAGCAACAGTTAAATATTATATAAGGTAGGATTATGCCACAATTAAACGCTGCATTAAACATAATAGCTGGTAAAAAGACTTATAATTTTTTAAGGAGCCAGAATTATACAGAATTATTTAGCGTAGAGCAAACGGTAGATAATAGTGATACTTTTATAAAACTGGCCGGCTTTGGTGGTAGCAAGAAAGCACAAAGCCTGGAGGAAGCAGATTATATTTGTATGTATAATGTAAGTGATACCGCTGCAGAAATATCACTACAGCTACGACCCTGGACGGCTGGCTCACCTGATACTTATAGCACAAGCTCAGAATATGTGGGCACACTGCTACGCCCTGGTGAATATTTAGTATTACCTAACCACGCATTAATCCATTATAGCACTAATACCGCAGCAGCTAAAGGCACCGAGGTAGATGATAAACTCTGGACTGCTGTAAATAGTTCTAATATGTATAGTGCAGAAATAACTACGACAGACGGCTCTACAGGTACCGGGACCAGCTTTAGTGTGGTAGATGGTAAAAAGATTAAAGTAGGCGATATACTACAGATTTTAACAGCGAGCCAGGAATATGTAAGGGTGAGCGCAATTAGTGATACGGCGGCAGACGGGGATTATACGCCGGCTACTGTAACAGTAGAGCGTGGGTTATTTGGAGGGGTAACGGCTACTAACCATAGCACAGGCTCCACTATAAGGCTCCCTATGTGGAACCAAAACGCACATCAATATAATAAGTATAGCGTAGTGCAGACAGACAGCACAGGTAATTATTTATGTACTAACCTCTGGGGTGATGAAGGTCGCACAGGTGGCGGTACAGATAATAGTAGTGGTGCAGATGGCTGGGTGCCTTCAAGTATAGCTATAAAGTGGTACCAGCCTGGTTACCAGGAGTTTGGCCTTGCAGGACTGACCGCTAATACTAAGGTCGGTCTTACCGCCAGCACAGCCTACCAGCTTACGGTTAATTGTGATGCAGCAGGCGCACAAAGTATATCGTTTACCACAGATGCCTCAGACCTTACCCTTGCTGGCAGTAATAATGCGATAATACCAAAGATACAGGCTGCGCTTGATACAGAATATTATACTACAGGTAGTAGTTTAAAAGAAAAGAAAGTTAGCATTGGGCTTGTAGGTGGTGATATAAGGGTAACCTCTGGCCAGCGCCTAAGCACCTCCGCAATATCTCTTGGTGATAGTGGTGGTGGTGATACTGACCTGTGGGGTGTAGGCCGGATACCGGCTGTGGGTAGTATAGAGACAGCGGTGGCCGCCAGGCTGCCTAACGATACTAACATTATGGACGGCTTAGCTATACCTAACCTGGATGCTTTTACTTTTGATAATGGCTATGGCGTCCTCTATGGCGTGGGTAGTGGCACTATTGATTATAACAGTGGAAGTATTAAAATAAAGGGTGCATACCCAGACGCAGAATTCAGCATAAGTGGAGTAACAGGCTCAGCTCTTGGCGGCGCAGGCACTATAGCGAGTACGTCATTAAGGGCTATAATCGCTATAAGAGTCAGGAGCACCAGCCCTATTAAAAACAGTACAGTACAAATATTGGCATTTAACTAATGGCTCTTACTACCTTTAGCTACGCAGACCAGGCAGACCTTAGAAATTATTTTAACCGTATGGGTGATTACGATACCAAGATACAGCTCTATGATTTTAGTACAGCATTTAATTTACACACTGCCTATAATACAGGCTATATATCTATGTTATATGTTAATGGTAGCGAAAACACTAAAACGGGAGTAACACCAAACGCTAATGGAGAGTGGCGCTATGTGGCTGGTACAGATTCAGTTGAGTATTTTAATGATGGCTATACAAGCAGCACAATTAACGACCAGATAATAGAGGGTGGCCGTGATTTTGCTGATTATATAGACCAGCAGCTTGTAAATGCCAGTCTGGAGCTACACAATTTATTAGATGCACGCTACCCAGCACCGCTGCCAAAGGTTATGCAAACAGCAAATAGTGCAGCCAGCGGCGTTACCCCTGAATATGACCCTATAATAATTAGAATGACCTGTTACCTTGCAGCAGCCACCCTTATACAGAGCAAAAACCCACTGGATGAGGCGGCTGCAGCTTATTATGATAAAGTAACAAATAATGAAGGCACAGGTATAGCAGATAAGCTAAATGCAGGCAGTATGAAATTTAGTTGGGAAGTAGATAATGCAGATAAGAGTGGCACTATAGCCGAAATTACCAGAGCTGGCAGTATGTATTTGGTAGAAAGTGCCGGCGATTGGGCTGGTGCAGCGCATGACATTGTACGCCTTACCTGTACAACGGGTGGGGTATATGGTACCGCAGTGATAAAGGCTGAATATTATGGTAGTGATAAATTATATGGTACCGAAAAAACAGGTATAATAGTAACCGGCGGGCTTATGAGTATTATTAATGGCTTAAAAGTACGTTTTCAGGGTAACAGTATGACAAGCTCGGATGTTTGGGAAGTAACATTAAAAAATGCAGGTAGGCAAATTACTAATGCGGCTGTAGATAGTATAGAAATGGTAAGAGCGTAGTGTGGTTACATATACTAATAACTTTAAAAATATATTGGATAAAATAACAAACGTGCTACGAAGTGAGTTTAAGGTTAAAGTGGTAAAAGGCCTGGAGGTGCCAGGAAATACTAACTGTATTAGGATAGTGCCACAGGGTTCTGATTTGCTTGAATATAATGCACATAGTGAGACCAGGCAGTATAATATAAGTATACAATATTTATTTTATGAGCAGGAGCGTGGTGAGCGGTTTATAGCATATATGACCCAGCAGGTAAGCCACCTTGAAGCGCTTATACATGATAATATAAATATGACGCTATCAGACAGTACGGTGGCTATAGATAGTAGGGTAGGCAGCCTGGAACTTGATGCAGATATTGAGGATGTAGACGATTATTATGTAGCCGCCTGGGATTTTAGCACAATACACACTGGCAATTATAATTAGGGGATAATATGAAAGTAAGAGGTAAAATTAATGTATTAAATAGGCTTAGCTGGGCGGGTGTACCATGTACCCCTGCACAGTTTACCCTATTAAAGCAGGGCAAAGCCGTAGATTTAAAAGATGAAGTGGCTAAAGATATGCTGGAGCTCGGTATAGTAGAAGAAAATAAAACTAAAAAAGGGAGTAAATAATAATGGCCATAAGTAAAACGATACTGGCGGCTAATGCGCCTTTAGTGGGTATAAAAGGTGAGACAGCCTACGGGGAAGGTATTGACTCGGCCGGTGCAGACGGCACGGCATACAGACAGTTACCTTTATTGCAGGCTACAAAGCCAAATTTTAATACTCAAAGAGTGGATAGATTATTAAGTGGCCGTGGTAGTATAGAAAATGCAGCAGACAGTTACAATACTGGCAAGGGTGGTACGGTAACCATGCCCTTTGACTTCTGGGCTACACCTAAGTTGCTTGCGCAGTTTATGGCACTTGTAGGCCAGGAGCATAGCGAAACTGGCGCCTATATCCATCAGATTGAGTTTGATAGTGCAAGTAATGCCCAGGCTATAGGAGGTACTGTAACTGCCAATCTACCTTCTACGGTAAACCTGGCCTATAGGACAGGTACCGCCGCAGAAGCTATAAGGGTAACCGGTGCCATGGTTAGCGACCTTACCCTTACGCTTGACGCAGGTGCTAATAATGGGCTTATGAGCCTCAGCGGAAATTTTTTCTCTGGGCACGCTAATCCTTTAGCAACAGGCACGGCGCTGGAGGAGACACAGGACGGCACCTGGACAAAACCAGATTGGGGTACATATTATAGTATACACGACATAACTACTAAGCAGCTTGAGGTAGAGGCCGGTGGCCTTTTAGATATGGTATTTAAAAGCCTCACGCTTACTATTACTAATAATGTGGTAAGGGTCGGGCAAAATAGTAACGGTGATGCAGAAGGGCTACATATACCGAACTTTGACATAACAGGCACGCTGGTTGTAAAATATGATGCTAATTTTGATTATGCGGCTGGCACTAATATACTGCAGGACTTCTTAGACTATAAAACTGTTAGTTTAAGCCTGCTCTGGGGTGATGGCACCGTAGGCACGGCAGGAGAGATGAATATAACCGCAGAGATACAGTATACAGGTGACCCCTCTCAGGATATTAGCGAGACTGGTATATTTCATAGCCTACCTTTTAAGTGTAAGCAAAATGCCAGCACTGAGGCGCTTAAAGTAATATTATTTAATGGCGAAAGTCAGACAGCATGGTAAAAATATGAAGGCCAGACAGCATAGTAAGGCCATAATACCTGAAGCAAATGCCAGTAGTGTATTAATAAAGCAGGAGAAAAAAGACGGCAAAGAACTATTTAAGCCGTTTAAAATAGACCTGCAGGTGCTAACGGGTGAAGAAGGCTTAGCGTTGCGCTGCAAGATAAATGATAATATGTTTGCCTCGGCAGCCAGCGGGGGCATTCCCGATTTTAGCTACTGGGTGGATGTGGTACGCAGCGGCACATACCTTACAGATGAGCAGATACAAGCATATAGCACTGATGAAATAATGGCTATAGCTGAGAGAATAGTAGAGGATTTGAATAAAAAAAAATAGATGATGCGCTGCTTAGGTATAATGTATGGATTAGCTATTATGGATGCAATAGGCCATTAAAACCACGTAAATACCCCTACACGGCACAAAGCCCATTCAGGCGCATAAACATCCTATATAGTAGTGATATGGACGTATATGAGGAAATTATGTTATTATATGATGAGGCTAAAGAAAAAGGCGCCGGAATTGGTGAGGCATTGTATATCCAGGTGCCATTATTTGCAGATGCTATAAACCTGGTACAAAGTGATATACAGTTACGAATAAAAGCGTATAATTACTGTAAGACATTTAGCACCCCGCCCTACCCTTCCCTACAAGACACACCACTAACCTACATAGACGATTTTACTATAATCCATGCGGAGCTGCAGGCAGCAAGCTCAGCTAATAAGAAAGGTAATTAATTATGGCAAGTAAGCAAAAATTCATATTAGAGGCCACCAGTAAGGGATTTAAGAAGGCTGAGGGCAAGGTAAAGGGTTTATCCAGAGGCTTAGGCGGGCTGGCAAGCAAAGCAGCCCTGGCGGCTGGTGGGTTTTTAGGTGCTGCTGCACTTGTAGCTGGTATGAAAAAAGCCACAGAGGCCGCTGCAGAGCAGGAATTGCAAGAGAAAAAACTGGAGGCGCAGCTGGGACATACTTCCCAGATGTTATTAGATAATGCAAGAGCGCTACAGCAGCAAACCATGTTTGGTGATGAGGCTATAATAGGTGTGCAGGCCTCAATAGCAGCCTTTGAAAAAAATGAGGAGCATATTAACGCAGCCACTGCGGCTACCCTGGATATGGCCGCAGCTATGGGTATGGACTTAAAGGGCGCCGGTGATTTAATTGCCAAAACTCTGGGAAGTTCGACAAACGCCCTATCCAGGTACGGGATAGAAGTAAAGGGCGCCGTCGGCTCCAGTGAGCGCCTTGAAAGTTTAACTACAAATATAGCTAAGGTATTTGGTGGCCAGGCAGCAGCCCAGGCGGATACACTGGCTGGTAAAATGGCACAGGCTAAAAATGCTATAGGTGACGCTGCCGAGAGTATAGGGGGTATGCTGGCGCCGGCTGTGGGTAATGCTGCACTTATGTTTAAAGATTTGGCTGAAAAAACCCAGGGCGCTATAGAAGGCCTTGAAAAAATAGATATTAAAAAGACTATGGCCAATATGATTTCTAATTTTGATGCACAGGTTAAATTGGTATTGGATGTGTTTAAAGTTACCTTTGATTTTATACCTGATATAGCAAAAAAGGCTTTTGATAAATTGGCGCCGCTATTTTGGGAGCGCCTTAAAAGTATGTGGGGACTTGTTAAAACGGTAGCAAAAACGCTATGGGAACCCATACCTATAGCCGCTAATATTATGAAAATAAAAATACAAAAGGCCTTTGCACTGATGGGTGCTAAAATTAAAGAAATAATGCACCCTGTTATTAAAGATGTAGCAGATATGTTTAATAGTATGGCCGATACATGGATAGGTGCTAAATTAGGATTAAAACCTATAGAAATAGCCGATTTAGTGCCAGCAGAAGAAATAACCGCCCAGTATGATAAAATGATAGCAGAGCTGATGGAAAAAGGCCAAAATACTAAGCTGGCGAGCTTTATATCAGATCTCCTAACTACAGATGACATAACAAACGCAGAGCAATATACAGCAGCCCTTAGTGATATATTTAAAAATTACTATGATAGCATAGTAGTTAAAAAAGAGGAAACTAAGGATACACTGGGAGAGGGTGGATTAACACTAACGCCTACCGCCGAGGAGCAGGATGTAGCAGCGGAAAAGCTAAGCTGGTACAAAGAACAATGGACAGAATATTATGATAATTTAGGTGAGAACGCACTAAGGACTATAGAGGCAATAGGCGGTATTATGGATAATTTTGATAATATGCAGCAGAGCCTTGCAGATGCAGAGACTAATAGACTAAACAAGCGCCATAAAGAGGAAATGCAGAAGGCCAAAAATAGCGGAGCTACAGCAGACGCTATAAAACAAATAGAGACACGCCAGGCTGCAGAGCTGATGGCCTTAGCGGAAAGGCAGAAGGAAAAAATGAGAGGCATAAGGGTAGCTGGCGCTATTATGGCTACCTTTGAAAGTGCTGTTAATGCTTATAACAGTGTTGCACAGATACCGCTTGTAGGCGCTGTGATGGCGCCCATAGCTGCTGCGGCGGCTATAGCAGCCGGTATGGCAAACGTCCAGGAAATTAAAAGTGCTCAGCATGGTGCAGATTTTATTACAAGTGGGGAGCAGCTATTACTTGTAGGTGATAACCCCAGTGGACGTGAGCACGTACAAATTACACCGCTTGGGCAGAAAGATAGGCAGCCTTCTGGCGGTGATACTATAAATATAACGGTAAATGCCACTGGTAATTTATTAAGCTCTGAATATGTAGAGGGTGACCTGGCTGATGCTATTACAGAGGCCATAGGGCGAAAGGTAGCGCCATATAGGGATATGTTACTCTTAGGGATTAACTAATGCTCACACTACCCACAGAATATATACAGCACTTAAAACAGAAACACACCAACCTAATACCCGTTGTGGTGATAGGTGGGGGTGATGAGGCTCTATATTTTTCTACAAATAAAATAAGCGTAACGCTGCTAAGTAGCGGCGAAGTAAAAAGCTGTGAGCCTCTTATAGCAAAGGGTGGTATAAGCACTGTTAAAGAGGGCATAGATTATTTTAATAAAGAAATACAGATAAGCGCTATAACAATAAAGCTAAATAACTATGAGCGTGATGGCCGGCGGCTTAGTAATAGAGAGGATATAACCAGCTTAAACCGCCAGGCGCTTAATCTATTCTGGGCAATCCCGACTAATAAAGTAATAAGCTATGAGCAACCAGACGGTAACAATGAAATGCTGCACGTATATAGCGGCTTAGTAAGTAAAACCAGCCACGATTTAAAAACCGTTACAATAACCGCAGAGGATAGGCTTAGCTACTACACAAAGGGCGAAATGCCAAAGTATGTAAATGATATAGCTGGAATGCTACCAGGGCACGATTATAGTGATGATAGCAGCATACCTTTAGACCGTAGAGAAAGCCCTGCCTGGCAAATGACTTATGGCGGCGAATATACAGGTAAGGTGCCGGCGCAGAGAGTTAGTAACCAGTCTGGAGGAGAGCCACGTTATTTTATTGTAAGCCAGGACTATGATGAAAGTAATTATGATGGTGTAAATGAGTTTGCTGGTAAGCTATATGTATATAGAAAAAATATAAATAAATACTGTGAGATATTAGAGAGTTTTGCCTCCAATTTTGTAGATAAGTATAATGATGTAAACGGCACCAATTATGCACATGGCTATAGCCAATATGAAACACCACCAGGAGGAGCGCAGCACCTATTCCCCTATTCAGAAAATGCTATACTACACGGCAATATGGGCGCTGTGGAAAATAAAGACGTACCAAGTGGTTTTAGCGGTGATGATGTTATAAAAATATATGATACTGTTTATGATACAGGTTTTGCCTGGGATAATAGAGACAGTGCTGTATTAATAAAGGCCAATGTGGGTGAAAACCTTGGTACTGGCGGAACACAAAGCGGTATGCTTACTTTCCACGTGCCGGCATTTAGTAAGGTGGCAGAAACCGGAGGCACTATATATTTAAAGTACCTTATAGAAATAGAAAACCCTACAAATAACGTACCGGTAGATTATGCAATATTTAATTTAAATGAGGCATGGCTGTCTGGCACAGCCCAGCCTGGCGAAACAGATGTACTGGACAGTAATTTCCTAAATGGTGATGAAATGGTGCTGCCTATAGCCAGTGTGGGTATAGAGCAGGATAATATACAGTTTGAAATACCTATAGCTTTTACCACTGAAGCCGGCATAGAGGGCACAGTTTATGTTAAGGTTTATCAATTACAGCAGCGTGCTAATTATATTATAGGCGACTTTACTAAGCAGGACTTTTATATAGACCTTAAATATGGCAGGGCGACTTATAACTGGACAAATGCCACTAATGATGGCAATCTTGTATGGTATAGAGCGCACCCTGGAAGTATAGCCACAGATATAGCACGTGAAATGCTGGAACCAGATATAAGCATAATAGCTACTAATGCAGACGGTAAGCATGATTTCTTTGCCTGGGCTGACAAATATGACTGGCTAAAGTTTGGTGGTGTATATAATAGCCGCATGAATATAATGAAGGAGCTGGCGCACCTGGCCAAGACTATGCCGGTTTATTATGTTTATAACACCGTGAAAAATATGCTTGGCGTAGCCCTGCCAGATGGGAACTATATATATGATACCAGCTCCCAGCTCGATAGAATAATAAAAGTAGAGGAAATACAAAGCCTAAAATTTAAACTCTCAGACCCAAAAAAAATATGCACTAAAATAACTATCCATTATAATTATGATTGGGCTGAGGGCAATTATAAAAGCAAATATACTACTACAGTAGATAACATTGTAGGACTTAATAGCGGCTATGGACAGTATAGCAGGGAATATTATAATATAGATGCAGGGACAGACCAGGAAGTAGAATATAAAAGTAAATTAGCCAGGGATGAATATGCCGCCCAGCGCATGGCAGAGCATTATTTAATGCAGCACTGTAACCAGAGGCTTTTTATAGAATTTGATTTGCCACTACAATATATAGATTTAGAGGTAATGGACGTAATACATATAAATAAGCTCTATGGGGGTGCCAAGGCATACGGCATAGACTATACTAAAAAGTTTATAGAGGGCACAGAGCAGCCTCTAATGTATAATGGCCAGCAGCGCTTTGACAAGTTTGCCATAACAGAGACCAATAAGCATATAAAGGGTATAAAGGTTAAAGCTATGCTGCTTATGGCAGCAAATGCGGGACTGCCCTCTACGCCAGGGAATACCAGCCCTGGGTGTACAGACCCCACAGCCACCAATTATAACCCAGATGCCACGGAGGATGATGGCACTTGTGAGTACCCTGTATATGGCTGCGCTGACCCAGATGCGCTAAATTATGACCCAGAGTTAGCTGAATTGGATAATTTCGTAGCAGATAATACCCTGTGCGAGTATTTAGGTCTTACTACGGGTATACTTGCGGGTGGTACGCTTAACCTTTATAGTAATTGGTTCGGTTATTATAGTATAGATTTTATGCACAGTGATAGCGGATACCCTGGATACCAGGCATTTATATCCAACCCGTATAATATTGATTTAACCTACGTTAATCAATTTGCCGGCCTATCCCCAAATATAGTAATAGACGCCTCCCAGTTTAGCGGTTTTTATTATGATAATATATTTGACCAAAGCCAGAATAAATACCACTGGGTTATAAAATTATACGATACTTTCCATGAAGTAGTAGGTGAAATCATAACGGAGGATGGTAACGCTTTTTATGATGCTGGCGCCTTTACTGGTAGCGTGGGTACTGATAATGACAGTAGTAATATAACCCTTAAACTTCAGAACCCCATATACCAGGATTACCTATATATTGATGCCCCGCCGGAGGATGACGGTGATATAGGCCGTAATGAGGACGAGGGATATTTACGCTTCTCAATATCCTTAATGGTTGAAATAACAGACGGAACCAGTGCAGGGTGTAGCGGTGACCTGCGTGTGTTTGCGCCTGCTAACTTTTACCAGGCCGGCGACGGAGAAGATGGCGGTGAGGGCGAACCTATACCCTTCCAGCCTGGCGATGTAAATTTAGATTATAGCTGGAATGTGCTTGACATTATAACATATGTGAACCATATATTAGATATAAACATATTCACAGAGGAGCAAATGGCTGTAGCAGACTATAACGGCGACCTTGCTGTAAACGTCCTCGATGTAGTGAACCTGGTAAATTATATATTAAGCTCTGAGCCTGGCTACTATGGTGATGGCAGCGAGTTGGATGACGACGATGATGATAATGGCGAGGGTGAGCCTACAGTTTATAACCTTATAGATTATATAGCAAGCGGTGACGTTAACCTTGACGGAGTTATAAGTAGCTTTGATATGACGCAAGCCCAGGCATTTATAAATACTGGCGCGATAGGTGGGGCTGTAGCGGATGCTACCTGGACGCAAGAGACTTGGGATATTGTTAGCGAGGGTGACCTGGAGGCTATAATGACGCTCATATTAGACATGAATGAGGACGGCATTGTAGATATGGTGGATATAGAAATAATACTGGAAATGATAGTATAATATGGAAATAATAACACCTACAATAGTAAAACTGCACTACGGTAACGGCACTCTCAGGGCAGAGACTAATGGCCATGTAGCGGCTATAGAAATAGTCTATGAGGGTAAATTTAACCTGCGTAGAATAGCAGGCGCAGACTGGATAATAGGCCAAGGCGCAGCCAAAGTGCTAATAATAGCATTAAAAAAAGTAGATTTACCGCCGGCATTTTTTATATATACTGGTAAGTTTAAAATATTAAGCGCCAAAGCTGCAAGCTGGGAGGCTAAATATGTAAATACAGAGGTTAGTATAACAGGGCTTAATATATCCCAAAAAATGGACGCAAAGAGTGAGGATATAGATGTAACAAGTGAGCGCTTAAACCATGATTATACTTTTGGTAGATATAGGCCACCGGCATACCTTAACAAACTATATAACAGAAAATTAGAAAAGGGGAAATATGGCAGGGTACTTAACACCCGCAAGGGCAAGATTTTATATTGATTTAGTCCAATATGCTAATGCTGCAGGCATGGTAAAAAGTTACCATGAGAGCTATGGGTTAGACCCTTATACCGAAAAGACAGTGCCAGCGAATAATGCGCACACCGTTATATTTAATGACTATACGCTTATACCGTGTATGGAATATATAGCTGTACTTGGCCATAAGTTGTTTACACCAGGGAGCCAGGGATATTTTACGGCCTATGGCTATTCAGAGGGTGCCGGTAGCGTATATATAACCGGCGCCGAGCATGTAGGACTAACTTACGACGCTAACAGTTACGCTAATGTAGCTACAGCAGACGGTTACGGTATTGTTAAAAATAGCACAGGGCTTATGCCTCCGACTGGCGGGTATGGTGAAGCAGGTAATGACCTTGATAAATTTATAGTAAAATTCTTTAACATGGCTGACCCCCTGGGCTGTATTAGCCTGGGCTGGTATTATGATATGACTATAGCGCCAGAAATAAATAATATGGTAGGCTTTGAGAGCGGCGGCGTAGATGTGAGCCGTACACCAGGAGGCAGCTATCTTACTAATAGCTACTGGGATGAACCGCCTGGCTGGGCTGGGCGTGAGCAAGTGCCCTGGTATTTAGCACCCACAGCAGACGTGTGGTACACTAATAATAAGGGAGCAGGCGCCAGGGTATGGGAGCTATCATATACATTTATGGCAGAGACAGACCTAAAGAGCCAATATCATACAGAGGGTTTTGTGCCTTTTGAGCTTATGGTAGACTTAGATGCGGATACTGCAGGTGACCAATCCCACGTAGTGGGCATTAAAGACACGTTTTATGATAAAGTCTGGAGGGGTACTATGGCAGGAAGGCTGCCCTTTATATTCCAGCCGGATATAGCAGACGATAAAACCTATGCAGTAGCACGCTTTGACCAGAATAGTATAAAATTTACCCAAGATAGCCCTAATACCTATAGTTTTAGCTGTCGTATAGTCGAAAGCTGGTAATTAGGCGCCCTAATTTACTCTCCAGGGTGCCTTTTTATACCCTTTATTGTAAAAATTTCTTTTACAAAGTATTTGTATCTATAATATGGTTATTACTAAGTTATCCCATAAACTATAACTAACTTTTAGGAGATAAGAGTAATGAAAACAACCAAACCAGGATATATAAATGAAAAGCGAATTGAGGATAATTTTCAGCGTTTAGCTACGACGCTAAACAGGGCAGAATTGTCTGAGCTAATTCATCATTTAGTATCATCAGGAAGAACATCAATTCAAATAAGGACGTATAAAAATATTGCAGATGTTAGTATGGCTAAGCATTTTGTCATAGCCAAAAGCAAGGCGGTTGTGTAATGAATAAACCTCAAAGAAAAGAACTGGAAAAGGCATTTGATATAATTGTTGAGCTGAAATTTGAACAGGAAGAAAAGCAGGTAAACCTTGAAAATGCCATGATGGACCACCTACCCGCCTATGAAAAAGTTGTTGAAGAAATGGATCTACTTGAAGAAATTGAATCTCTAATAAGTGATTTACAGGAGTTATAAATGGTAGTATATATTTTTACCAGGATTAATAAAAAGGTAGTTATAAAAGCTACATGGATAAAACAGAATAATAAACAGAATAATAAATAAGGAGCTATAAAATGACAAGCTACATATACAGGGGTGTAACATACCACAAAAGGACTTGGTTTTATTATATTGATAATAATAAATTCCAATCAATTAAAACGATAAAAGGTAAGAAAAAATTTAAAAATCAAGAATCTATTTGTGATTATATTGATGATTTTATTTTAGGGGGTGTTAATGAATAAATTGCATAAACTCTGTTATAAATA
>Ga0208030_1000692_pt1 | contig 22185 bp, 31 predicted proteins | sample MalvirDeepMed_M9_FD_184246 | JGI IMG/M metagenome (GOLD analysis project Ga0208030, IMG submission 184246) | Marine viral communities from the Global Malaspina Expedition - Malaspina viral metaG DeepMed_M9 (SPAdes) (version 2) | ecosystem: Environmental > Aquatic > Marine > Oceanic | place...
ACCAGCGCCGAAAGCGGTTACGGTGGTCGCGCCCACAGCCACGATAGCGCCCACGGCAGCACCTACGCCGACAGCGGAGCCGGTATTACGGGCGAGACTGTCGCACTACTGGCCTGCTTGGGGAGGCACTAATTGCTTTCCTGCCAATTGGACTGGCACAGAATGCACCACATACTTGACCGATGGCCGCATCTCAGAACATTGGACTTATTGGGAAAATATCGGCGTGGCCTGCCCGGTGCGATTTGCGCTTGGCACGAAGTTCAAGATCGACGGCTTCGGCTCTGGCATATGGACGTGCGTTGACCGCGGTGGGGCCATAAACGTTCTCAACGACGAGGAACAGACGTTCTTTCTAGACCTACTGACGCGAGAGCAGCCCTATATCCCACCGAGCGAGGCTGAGGTAATATATGACCAGCACAGCCCCCACGGTTCGCTGGTGGTGACGGTCACGATAATGGATTAGGCATTGACAACAAAAGAGAAATCTGGTACAACGGACAAGAATATCAACGTGCTTATGCGAGCCATCCGGCGCGCGTTGCTGCTGGCGGTGTCTGCGATAGACACGTTCCTAGCGGCAAGCCCCCCGGCTGAGGAGCAGAGCACCACAGAATAAACACTAAAAGCCCCCCTGGGCTGACCAGCGCGGCAACCGTACAAGCGGATTGTCGCGCTTTTCATTTAAGGAGATCACACCATGAAATTTCAAGCGATATTGAGAAGCAGAAAATTCTGGGTTTTGGTGACATCGCTAGTGGCTGTGGCCGCTGGCTATTTTCAAGGACAGATCGATATGTGGCAGGCCATTCAGAGTGCAGTGGGCGCAGGCGCTGCGTACAGCGTGGCGACGGGAATAGAGAGTGGGTTGCACAAGAGTGGCTGACTGACAATGGACGCATGAAAACGATCAGCTTAAATACTGACAATAGACACGGTGACGGCAGCGTTGTGCGCTGTGGTTATCGTGTACGCATTCTATTTGGGCGCGCGCGTGGATGCGCTATTTCGTGACATCCACGAACGGAACAAACGGCGCTAAACGCATCGGCAAGATTGCTGACCTGAAGCCGGACAGCAAGAATGCCAACCTGGGAACGCAACGCGGGCGCGGCCTGCTGGAGAAGAGCCTGCGGCAATACGGCGCGGGGCGTTCTGTGCTGGCAGATCGTGAGGGCAACCTCATTGCCGGAAATAAAACAGTAGACGTAGCAGCCGAGATCGACCTGCCTGTTCGCGTGGTTCAGACTGACGGGAACGAGCTGGTAGTGGTTCAGCGCACCGACCTCGACATTGACAGCAGCGAAGGGCGCGGGCTGGCGATAGCAGATAACCGCACCGGCGAGACGGGGCTGGAGTGGGATACAGAGGCGCTGCTTGACCTGTCGGCTAATGGTATCGTTGATCTTGAGGAGTTCTGGAAGCCGGGAGAGTTGGAGGAGCTGCTGGAGATTCGGCCACAGGACACAGACTGGGACGACGCCTTTTCTACACTCTCAGAAGAGGATCGCGCGCCATTTCAGCAGATGAAGTTTGTTCTCCACGACGACCAGGTGGCGATAGTAAAGAATGCGCTGGAAGCAGCAAAGGCATCAGGCGCGTTCAACGGCGAAAACAAAAACAATAACGGAAATGCTCTAGCGAGAGTTTGCGATGCGTTTGTGGAGGCAAATGGGCGCGGCTAAAGAAATCCTGTTGCGGCCCATATCGGCCAGTCGTGCCAGAGCATTTATACGGCGCTTTCATTATTCGGGAAAGGCGGTAAACAGTCAAATGCACATGGGGGTATTTTATCACGGGAGGATGGAGGGAGCACTTCAGTTTGGCCCGTCATTAGACCAACGGAAAGCATCGGGGTTGGTGGCCGGGACAGGATGGCACGAGTTCATCGAACTAAACCGTATGGCCTTCACCGACACGTTGCCGCGCAACAGTGAGAGTCGGGCGCTGGCTGTTGCGATGCGATTGTTGCGGAGTCATGCTCCGCAAGTGAAGTGGGTGTTGTCTTATGCAGACGCGACGCAATGCGGCGACGGCACGATATACAGAGCAAGCGGTTTTGTGCTCACTAGTATTAAAACCAGTAGAGACCTCTGGAGACTTCCGGGCGGCTGTGTGCGTCACACGATGAGTATGAAGCCGACAGTAAACAAGCGGGTGGCTGCGCGGTTTGGCGGTTCTGGAGCACTGAAAGTAGCGGCGCAACTTGGAGCCGAAAGACTGGTGGGTCATCAATTGCGGTACATCTATTTTCTTGACCCATCTTATCGGGGGCGCTTGACCGTGCCAGAGATTCCGTTTTCCGAAATCGCAGCACGAGGCGCTGGGATGTACAAGGGGGAGAAGAGGGAATACGCGGTCATCTGATAGTAGAACCTGCGCGACCAGCGCGGGCGTGGCGGTGCAACTCCGACCTGACCGCTCCAATATTATCGCAGGGGTTAATCCTGCTTGAGGCACTTTACACATTTGACATAAAATGGCGCGACTGAATGGCTGGAAACCGACGTTTATTGAGGCACTCCGCAAGAGCGGAAATGTGCGCGCATCATGTCAGGCGGCAGGCATAACCAGGCAGGCGGCGTATCATGCGCGGGGCAAGTTGCCGACATTCGCTGAAGCCTGGGATCACGCACTGGCCGACGCGGTGGACGTTCTGGAGATGACTGCTTGGAGACGGGCGCAGGAGTACAGCGACGGACTCATCAAGTTCCTGCTGAAGGCACACCGTCGCGAGCTTTACGGCGACCACATGCGCCAGGAGATCAGCGGCAGGGATGGCGCGGCTATCGAGCTAGTGGTGAACTGGGACGGCGACAACGATGACAGTTAGACTGGACGCTAAACCGCACGTAGGCCAACAGAAGGTACACGGGCATCCGGCCCGTTTTCGCGTTCTGGCAGGTGGCCGCCGCTGGGGAAAAACGCGTCTGGGCGTATACGAATCGATGGAGACAGCGTTCGATGGTGGCCGCGCGTGGTGGGTTGCACCGAGCTACAAGATGGGCGCAGTGGGCTGGCGCCCCATATCGCGCATCGGCGCATCCATTCCGGGCGCAGAAGTGCGCCACACCGAGCGGCTGGTTACTATGCCGAACGGTGGCACGGTGCAGGTACGATCAGCTGATGAGCCGGACAGCCTGCGCGGGGAGGGGCTGGACTACTGCGTGATGGACGAGTGCGCATTCATGAGTGAACGCGCGTGGTCAGAGAGCATCCGGCCCAGCCTGAGCGATAGGGGCGGCACTGCGCTGTTCATCTCAACCCCTTCGGGCCGTAACTGGTTCTGGCGCTTGCACCAGCGCGGGCAGGAGGATGGCGGCGACTGGAAGGCGTTCAGTTTTCCCACCAGCGATAACCCGCACATCCCAGCAGATGAGATCGAGGCGGCCCGCCATGATATGCCAGAGCGCATATTCGCTCAAGAGTACGAGGCGCAGTTCCTGGAGGATGGCGGCGGAGTGTTCCGGCGTGTTCTAGATGCGGTGAACGGCGACACCGTGCCGGATAGCGGTCAGTATGTTATAGGATGCGACTGGGGCCGCACCAACGACGCGACGGTATTCTGCGTGGTGGAGATCAACAGCGGCTGTGTGGTGGAATTGGACAGAATGGTACGTACCGACTACCAGACGCAGGTGAGCCGCCTGCACGCGCTCTGGGGGCGCTATCCTGGCGCGGAGATCATAGCTGAAACTAACGCTATGGGTGGCCCGATTGTCGAGGCGTTGCAGAATGCCGGACTGCCGGTCACGCCATTCACCACGACCAACCAGAGCAAGCAGCAGATCGTTGACGGGCTGGCCCTGGGGTTCGAGCGGGGCGATATCCATATCCCACGCGACCCCACGCTGATCGGTGAGCTGCAGGCGTATGAGAGCAAGAGACTAACGAGTGGCGCAATGCGGTACAGCGCGCCGGAGGGAATGCACGACGACACAGTAATGGCGCTGGCGCTGGCCTGGAGTGCGCGACAGGACGCTGGCCCGCTGGTTCTGATGCAGGTGTGAGGAAAATATAATGGCAGGATTACGCACTAAAACAATATTGGAAGAAGGGGCGCTCAAGGCTATAGTCGGCATTCCGGGTTGGGCTCAAGGCTTCAACGAGACAGCCGCGGGTAGTGCCAACGACCCCGTGAGCGCGTGGGCAACCGTGCCGTTGCTGTACCGGGCGGTGAGCCTGCGGGCGAGTAGTCTAAGCAGCGTTCCATTCGTGGTATTCAAGGGCGACCAGGAAGTAGACTGGCCGCTAGAGCCAGATTTGCAGTCCATCATTTACGCGCTGGAGCTGGGGCTGTTATTGACCGGCGCGGCCTATGGGTTGAAGCAGTACGTGGGGCGCTTGATGACTTCTGTTCAGGTGTTGAACCCAACGACTGTCACCTGGTCGCACAAGCGCGGCGAGGATCACTTCACCCAGCGGGTGGGCAGTCAGACGTATGGCCCGTGGGGGCCCGATATGGTTATGGCACTCCGCGAACCATCAATGACCGCTGATACAGGCGCGGGGCTTGCTCCGGCGCAGGTGGCGCTACAGGCATCGAAGCTGCGGTTCAACATGGACGAGTTCGCGAGCCAATTCTTCGCCAATGGCGCCCAACCGCAGACGCTGATTACAACTACAGGCAATCCCGGCACCGTGGAAATGGAGCGGGCGCAGAACTTCTTCCGGCGCAGAATGTCAGGCGTGGGCAATGCTTGGCGCGCGCTCTTCCTGCGTGGCGACCTGAAGGTGACGACACTCACACCAGAGCTGAAAAGCATGGGAATGAAGGAGTTGGCCGCCCATGTCGCGCTAGACATCGGCGCATCGTTGGGTGTGCCACGGTCCATTCTCGAGAGCGACGCGGCGAATTATGCCACCTCGGTTACAGACCTTCACTCCTTTTGGCACATGACCATCCGCCCAAGGCTACCGATGTATGAGAACGCGATAAACACGCAGCTCTTGGCTGGAACAGATTACACCCTCCAGTTCACACCGGAACAGCTTGACGTATTCCAGGAAGACGAAACCATCCGCGCCGCATCGCTGCTTCAGTTGGTGCAGGCCGGTGTGCCGCTGGATGATGCAATGCTGATGCTGGGCTATGACCCCATCGAGAACAGGCCAGAGCCAGAGGCCGAGCAGGTGGTGGAAGAGGAACCCGAAGAGGCGCTGGTGGAGAGCGAGCTGGCGACGTGGCAGCGGTACGCGCTGCGCAACCTGAGCAAGAACGGCAAGAGCCGCCCATTCGTGGCCGAGCATATCCCGGCGCATATGGTGCATGAGATTCAAGTAGACCTAAATGACGCGGACACCATTGAGGCTATCAAGGCAGCTTTTCTGCACCAGGAGGCCAAGCGGACGCCGGTGGTGCCGAGAGGTAACGCCAAGCCGGTTACGCCCGTGCCCCCCATTGACGGAATACAGGTTGATGTTGACGCGGCTATTGAACGATGGAACGACGTTATGCCGAAAGAAGCGCAGGGTATGTTAGACGCAGAGGTTATTGATCGCTGGCGATACGATGATGAGCAGCAACAATAACAGCATTAAACAAGAGCCGACGGGGTACGTTTTCAATGCTGGGGCCGCGCGATACAGAGATAAGACCGGGCGCTTTATTAGTAACACTCGCTTGGTGGAAATGCGCAACACATTCATCAATGCGCAGAAGGATGAGGTGTCGAAGTTCGCGCAGCAGCTTGCGGACGGCCGGATTAGTAGGTTCGAGTGGACGCTGAACATGCGTAAAACCATCAACGAAACGCAGACGGCCGAATATCTGGCTGGCATCGGTGGTCGCAATAATTTCACAGCGGCAGATCAGCGCAACCTGGATCAGCTCATTCAAAAGCAATACCGTTATCTAGAGGGCTTTGAGACTGACATGAAATTGCGGGGCCGGTCAGTGGAGACGGCCATGAGCCAGGGGCAGATTGCAGAGCGTTCCAAGTTATACATGGAGGCTGGAAGCCATTCATTTGAGCAGGCGAAAGTGACAGCGCGGGGTATTCCCCATCTGCCACAATATCCGGGCGATGGCCGTACACAGTGTGGCACTAACTGCAAATGCTATTGGGACATTAAACGAGATAACGGCAGCTGGTCAGCGACTTGGACATTGACACCAGCAGAACATTGCCCCGACTGTTTGAATAATTCCCAGAAATGGGCGCCCATGATCGTACCAGCAAGGGTGGAAGGCTAAAAATGCAAATCAGCCTAATCGTAAAAGACCAGCAGGTGAAACAGAGCTTCAAGGTTCTGGGCGATGCATTGCCGGGTATTGTCAACCAGAACATGAACGCGGTGATGAATACTGCCGCTAAAAAGGTGAGTCACTATCCACCGAAACGGGCTAGGCAGAAGTACGTAAGGACGGACATATTTGGGCGGAGCGTAAAAGTGAAAGAGGCGAAACGCACTGGTCGAGGGACAGGCACCTATGCCAGACGAGCCACACTGGTAACAGATGCGGTGCAAAAAGGGAGGCATTACAGCGTATACGTCACGGGCAACGCGCAGGGGAAGCGGCAGGCGTGGATGCACAAAGGGCGCTGGGCTGTAGCCGCCGATGAGGTGACGAATGCTAGTCAGAAATTGATTGCTAACATACAACGCGACTTAGACAAAAGGCTGAATGCCGTAAAGTGAGGAAATGATGCCATACGAAATACGCCAGGACGATGACGATCAATACTGCGTCTGGAAGCTAGAGCCGGACGAGCTGCTGAAATGCTACGCGGAGCCGGATCAGGCGGGAGCATACCTGGCGGCACTCAACGAGGCCACAGAGGACGAGCAGAAGGCGCGCGTGGGCGTGGACAAGTACAGCACCGAAGAAGAGGCTGTGGCGCGTGCGGAAGTCATCGGGTGCGCTGGTTATCACGAGCTGACCGAGGGCGGCGAGACAGTCTACATGCCGTGTGAATCGCATGCGGCTTGGCAGGAGCATACCGGCAGCGATGAGGCTGAAGGAGAGTACGCAACGACAGACCCTAAACAGGGGCCGAAGCACGCGGTGCAGGTCAAGGCCATAACGGACGACCACTTTGTCATCGCTGGTTATGGGGTCGTTTACGGTGGCGTCGACCTGGAAGGCGACACATTCAAGGCTGACACCGACTACATGCTAGACACGGTGCCGGAGCCAATAGTGCTTTATGACCACGCGCAGGAGATCAAGAGCGTGCTGGGGCGCGTGACCAAGATAAGCGCTAAAGAGGCCGGGCTATGGATGGAGGCGCAGATCAGCCGCGCGAAGGACTACGCCGAGCAGGTGCTTGAGCTGGTGAAGAATGGCAAGCTAGGCTACAGCACCGGATCGGTTGCGCACCTGGTTGAGCGGTTGGAAGGCAATATCAAAAGATGGCCCGTTTACGAATTGAGCCTGACCCCGACGCCCGCAGAACCCCGCACGCTGGGCGTGGAGTATCTCAAGGGACTTGGAGTGGTAATTCCTGCTGAGGCAGACGCAGACGCACCGACAGAGGGCGCGACGCTAGAGGGCGAACAGCCAGAGAGCGCAGCCAGTTCGGATGCAGACGCAGACGCCAACGCGGTTACAAAATCTAATACAGGAGACAAGATAATGAGCGACGAAAAACAGGCCGCTAAAGAGGTGGCCGCAGAAGCACAGCCGAAAGCGCCAACCGTTGACATGGACGCGCTGAAGGCCGAGATGAACCTGGCGGCGCAGGATGCTGTCAAGAATGCGTGGGAAGCCGAAGCCGCAGAGCGCGGCGGCATTCTCACCGAAGCACCAGCAGTCAAGAAGGAAACCAAGTTGGGCGGCGACCATGACGGCGGCGAGGCCTTCATGCACTGGGTGAAGACAGGTTCCAGCAACTACTACACCAAGAGCAACCTTAAAGCTGCGCTTCAAGAAGGAACGGCCACCGAAGGCGGAGTACTCGTTCCACAGGGTTTGCACGAGACAATCATTGCCAAGCGCGATGACCTCAGCGTAGCCCGCGCCGCTGGAGCAATGGTCATTCAGACTATGGTTGACAGCGTGCAAGTACCGTCCGAAAACGCTACCGGCGGCTTCGCACTCACAGCTGAAGAGGGTGCAGCCAACCAGTCTGAACCGACCTTTACCAGCAACGCCATTCAGGTGTACAAGTTCACCAACCTAACGAAGGTTTCTGACGAACTACTCGCTGATGAGAAAACCAACCTCGAAGGGTTCCTGGGTGACATGTGGGCGCGCTCAGCTGCAAACGTAGAGAATGAGTATTTCCTTAAAGGAACGGGGTCATCGCAGCCTAAAGGCGTGCTTGTTGGCGGAACAGCTGCGCTAACCCTTGACAGTGCTACGACCATCGCCTCTTCGGAAATCCCTGAGCTGTTTTTCTTGCTTCCTGGGGCTTATGCTAACGAAGGCGATGCAGTGGCCTGGGCAACGAACCAGTCCACCCTGGGCGTTATCCGTGGTTTGACTGGTGACAACTTCATGTTCATGCCGACTCCAATGGGTTCGGGGTCGCGTGGGCCAAGTCAGAGTTTGTACGGCGCACCAATGTACACATCCAGCCAAATACTTGCGATGGCTTCTGGCCGTTCGGTCATCGTGATCGGCAATTGGAAGTACTACGGTATTGTTGAGCGCAACGAGATCGTAATCAGCCGTAACCCGTATCTGTACCAGGGTAATGGCCAGGTTGGCTTCTTCGTCAATATAAGATTTGGCGGAGACGTTTTGCAGGCTGAGGCCTTCCAGTACGCACAGAACGCCTAGAACTTAGGCGAAATAGACGGCATGTGGGTGGGGCTTTTACGCCCCACCCACTAACGGAGGTAATATGAAAACAATAAAAGCACTGACAACGTTCGGCGGCCACGATGCAGGCAGAAACGGCAAACTAGTTTCTATGCAGAAGGGCGCTGTTCAGGAGGTCAGCGACGAGTTCGCCAAAGAGGTGATCCGAGCAGGGCAAGCTCAAGCGGTGGACGAAAAGAAGAAAGCCAAGGGGTGAGCGGTGGCACTAGTAACGAGAGCTGACGTAAAGACGTACTTGGGCATCGCGTCAACCGACGACGACGACCTACTTGACGACTTGATCGCCAGCGCCGAAAGCATCGTGGCAGAGTTCACGCACCGCACCTTCGACGCGAGTAGCAGCACCAAGAAGTTCGACGCGGACGCTGACATCGAAAATGAGACCTTGTACTTTTCCAGCGGCTTCGAGTTGGCCGGTGAGCCATCCGCTGTTAGTAATGGCGACGGTACGGCGCTGGTAGCTGATACAGACTATGTGATGGTGCCCTTAAACCGGTTCCCTGCGTATGGTCTGCAGATGTTACCGAGCTCTAGCAATTACTGGCAGGGGAAAAGCAACGGCGACCATGTGAACGCTATCAGTGTGACCGGATCGTGGGGCTATTCGACCAGCGCGCCGAACGACGTGGTGCAAGCCGCAAAGCGGTTGAGCGCTTTTCTCTATCGACAACGAGACACGAACGCGGACGCAGACAGGCCGCTAATCGTGGAGGGCGTGACGATCCTGCCCTCATCGCTGCCGCGAGATGTGGAGCGGATGCTGTCGCCGTATGTACTGAGGAGTTTCTAAGTGGCCAGTAATCTGCGCGCCATCACCGACGCCATCACTAACCTATCGGTTAGTTACACCAACGAGGCCGGGGCAACCGTTACGCCGACAGCGAAGGACATCAACCAGATACCCACTTCTGTTCCGGCGGCAGACGTTCCCATCCGGCTTACTGGTGTAACCACCGAGGGCGGCAATAGTGACAGCATGATGTTTGACGCTGTGGATACGAATGTGGATTACAGCCATACAGTAACGGAGCTGGCGCTGATCGAGAACGTGGGCCTGTCCAGACTATCGGATGAGCTGCCAGATCAACAGCGGTACAGCGACGCCATCCTGGGGACACTGGTAAGCAATCGCGGCATATACACGAACAGCGACATCACCAGCGCCACAGCCACCAGAACGGTGGCGGAGTTTCCGCCCGGAAGCGGTGAATGGTGGTACGCGGTGATTACAGAAGTAATGGTCAGAGAGCTGGCATAGCAGGAGGCTATATATGAGTGAGTACGTAATGACACGCAACCTGATAAGAGAAGACGGGAGCGTGATACCAGCAGGGCAACCACCACCTGAAGGCCTGAGCGATGAGGCTCTGGAACAGATGCTGGCGAAGGGAACAGTGCGGAAAAAGCGGGCGTACAAGCCCGCGCCAAAATCAGAAGAAATAACAGGAGAATAACAGATGGCCGTTTACACCGGTAAGAATCTTGCAGTATTGCTGGACAGCCAGGCCTTTAGCCATGTGAGAAGTGCAAGCGTGAACCATGCTATTGACCTTGTTGAGACAACCGCTGCCGCTGGCACAGTCAAGCAGTACGCTAGTACAGTCAAGGATTTCACGGGCAGCATAGAAGTCCTTCACGATGACACTACCGACCTTTTCGATAGTGAATTTGTGCCCGGCTCCAGTGGTGAAATCAAGATACGACCAGAGGGAACAAGCGCAGGTGCTGTCACCATCAACGGGAACGTCATAATCTCAGGGATAGATTTTGGTGTGCCTTACGATGGGGTTGTTGCAGTAAGTGTCTCCTTCCAGGGGACTGGCGATCTAACTGTAGGAACCCAGTAGTATGCCGACCTTTACGAATGACGAGCTTGGCGTTGACGTTGAGATTGTAGACCTCACCCAGCGCCAAGCCGTACCGTATTGGGAAGCAATGCAAGCAGCAAACGGAGCCACAGGCCCGGCACAGTGGCACTCCATTCTGGAGGCGGCTGTGAAGGGCAAGTGGTTCGCAGGCAAGAAGAAGGTCGATCCACTAGACTACACACCGGCGCAGGCGCGGTGGCTGGCTGAGGAGTTGGCCGTGCACCTGTTGGAGCAATCCAAAATCCCGGAAGCATAGTGCTGGCTGCTGCTGATGCGGCTGAGGGCGTCGGCGGTATGCCAGCCGAGTTAGAGCTGGCGCTACAGTGTGAGCGTTGGGGGGCATTGCCGGAGCCGGGCGGGTTACTGGATCAGCCGATGGGACTGTTGGCCCGCATGAGTGCGGTTCTAAATGTCTACAACGCACTTAAAAGCGAGCAGCAGCGCGGAAGTTCGACGCTGACGGACTGGAGCAGGAGCAATCCAGGAGCGTGGCAAGTGGTGGCGAGGATCGAAAAGATGAGGCGGGAACAAGATGGCTAGAAATGTTCTAGAGGTGGTACTGCAGGGCGTAGATAAGTTAAGCGGCCCAGTGCGGAAGGCTGGCGAGTCTGTTAAGGACTTCGAGAAACGCGCGAAGACATCCAGTGACCGACTGAAACAGTTGGGCAAAGTAGCACTCGGAGTCACCGCTACGTTGGCGGCGTTAGGCGTAACGGCCAAGGTCGCCTTCGACTTAGGTAAACAGGGCGCAGCCATCAAGCAGACCGGGGAATCTTTCGGGTTTCTTATGCGTAAGGTGGGTGCAAGCACTTCTTTGCTTGACCAATTGAGGTCAGCGTCCAAAGGCACCATCAGCGACATGGACTTGATGAGCAGCACTGCTACACTACTCGCCGGCGCGCAGGGCGACTTGGCGCAAGAATTAGCTGGTGCCACTCCGAAATTACTTGAAATCGCCAAAGCCGCGCAAACGCTCAATCCAGCATTAGGTGACACCACGTTCTTATATAACAGTCTAGCGACGGGCGTGAAACGTGCGTCACCGATGATCTTGGACAACCTGGGATTAACAATACGCATCGGTGCAGCTAATTCTGCGTACGCCGAAGCGCTGGGCAAGACGGTGGAGCAGCTGACGGCAGACGAACAGAAACAGGCGCTCCTGAATGAAACCCTGCGGGCTGGCAGTGTGCTAATAGCCCAAGCTGGAGGCGTAACAGATAGCGCGACGGATAGTTATAATCAATTGACGACGGCGTGGGAGAATCTGACTGACCAAGGCAAGATGGTAGTACATGACGCGATCGAACCTATGGTCGCAGCCACAGCAGAACTATTGATTCAATCAAACGAGCACGCAGCCTTGATGCCGTTCATTGCAGAGGCCTACGAACACTTGGCAGACGGTGCCGGAAGGCTTGCGCGCGAACATTTGGCAATGGCAGAATCAATGAGTCGCACAGGACAGGCTGCCGGGTCATTGGGTATCAAGGCGTCTGAACTCGGGAAGAGCTTCCAAGAGGTAGCGGCAATGGTCGCTGCGGCTGGCGGCGCGACTTCGACAGCGACAGGACAAATTGAAAATCACACCAGAGTAGTAAAGGATGGGAGTGGTGCCGCGCATAGGCTGTCTCAAGCAGAAACAGAATTGTCCGTCGCAATGGGTGAAACAAGTCAAGAAATCCTTAATCAGGAAGGCCGTTTAAGGCTACTAACACAAGAGTTACGTGACGAAGCCACAGCGACAACACGGAGCAAGGACGAAACAGCGGCGCTGATACTTCGAATCGTTGAAGCGAACCGAAAACTAGACGAATATAAGGATGCGCTGAAGACAACAAAAGATGCAACAGAAGGCGCCACCATTGCCACCGTCAGTTTCAAAGAACAACTAAACGCAATCACCGATAGTGCCGACCGCGCCATGATTGGGATAGGCAATCTACTGCCGGTGGTTGTCGATGTGGGGGCCGCCGAATTGTCAGCTGCTACCGTTGCATCAGAGTGGGCTAAGATGAACGACCTCGCGGCATTAGCGGCGGGAGAGTTGACCCAAGAGATTATCGACGAACAGGCGGAGCTTGCGAGACTAACTATACAAGTGGAAAGCGCCAGATTCGTAGACGATAAATTAAGGGAAGCGTGGATAGCGTCCAAGAACAGGTTGACGGAATTGACGGACGGGCTAACAGGCAACACCGGGACGCTTATAGACAACACAGCCGCCAAAGAAGCGAACAGATTAGCGACGGAGCGCGCCAACGAAATAACTGACCTATACCGGATTATGACAGGCGGCGCCACAGCAGATACGATTGCGCTGGAGAAACAGATAAGGGCAGCGACAGAGGCGTTCGAAGAGCAGGGGGACGCGAGCGGTTTCACCGCAGACGAAATTGCTAAGTTGCGCTTCACGTTATTGGGAATGAATGACATATTGCGCGAGCAGCGAAGGGTTACAACATCCAGTATATCAGCCCTAGACCACATGACACAAGCCGCGAAACGGTCATGGCTAGAATTATCCAAATTGGGGACGGTAATGCCGGGCATGCCCGGTGGTGCTCCACCGGGAGAGTATGAAGGGCCTGGTGGCGCCGAAAGATTCGCGGAGGAGCAAGGCTGGCAGGTCAGCGCGGCGGGACGCGACCAAGAGAAACACGCCAAGGAGGTGCTAGGACAAATAGCGGCTCAGCATTCCGGCGTTTGGGAGAGCGGCGGCGATATGTCCGGCTGGGTGAAAGAGTTCATGATGAGCGGAGCGGGAACAGGGCTTGCGGCAGGCTTTGACGAGAGCGTAATAGACGCAGCTATCAAAGACCAAGAATATGCACACGCGCAAGGGGCGCACGGCCTTTCTGGTGTCGTTCCGGGCGGTTTCCCAAATGACTCGTTCTTGATAGGTGCGACCAGCGGCGAGCATGTGCAGGTTACACCAGCCGGAAGAGGCAACGGCGGCGGCATGGTTATAAATAACTTATATCTAACGGGCGTGCAGACGGACAGCCAGCTATTCGATGCAGTCACGCGCGTAGCGCGCCAACGCGGGCGGGCCTTCGCGAAGGTAATGTGATATGCCAACGCCTGCGTGGACTCTAGCAATAGACGGCATCGTAAGCGCCGGAACATTCACCGATATATCCAGCTACATGAAGACGGCGACGTGGAGTATCGGGTTCGCTAGTCCATACGAACCGATCGCCCGCGAGTCGACGCTGTCGGTGGTGCTTAATAATTCAGATCAGCGGTTTAGCCCGGAGTACACCAGCGGGGCGTACTATGGCAACCTTGAGCCGGGGCTGGTCATCCGGCTCCAGTCCACAGACCCTGCCGACAGCACCGTAAGAATAAATTTCATTGGATGGGTCGGCAGTATCCAACCCACAGCCGGAGTGTCGCCCGACGAATGCACCATAGAGGCTCAGGCGTGGATGAGCCGCGCACAGTTGTCGGAAGTGTCGATTGCCGTACAGGAGGACACCACCTACGACGCGGTTTTAGATAAAATCTTGGAAACTGCGCGAGTCTATCCTCCGGGGACAAGCGCGTGGTTTCTCGGCGTGACGGGACAATCAGAGCTTGGGCAAAATACGGAGTTGGGAGCGACATCCACGTTTAGCAATTTTGAGGCCGGTATCAGCGAGTTCCTCTTCGCCGGAGACAATTTTTCAGGTAGCACGTCCATTTTCGGGGCGTTTCAGGACACCGTGGGGAGAGAGTATGGGCGCTGCTGGCAGGCGCGAGACGGTTCGTTGCATGGAATCAATCGTCACAATCTGATCAAAAAGAAAACCACCGACGTGACGCTGTCTAATTCATTTTCAGACATGGCCTACGAGTACGGCGACCCGCAAGACATGGCGAATATGGTTTCCGTGAAGGCACGCACGCGGCGCGAGACAGCCGCGCAGGTGGTGGCAGGACTACAAAACCCCGTTTCCATTGCTGGCGGTGGCGGTACGGTTGACCTGACATACGTTGTAGAAAGCCAGGACAGCGGTGTGAGTCTCGCCGTGAAGTCGCCCATTTCGCCCGTGCAGACGACTGACTTTCTCGTGAACACGGCCAGCGACGGCACTGGCACCAATATAACCACGAGTGTGACTGCGAGCATTCCCAGCGCTACCAGCTTCGCAACACGGGTAACAGTGACGTACACGAACGCCAATGCGAGCGCAGGTTATATCACGTTCGGGCAATTGCGCGGAACCAAACTGGACGAATTTGCCGTGGTGGAACAGACGCAATCAGACGACACCAGTATTGCCACATACGGCAAGCGGCAATTGACGTGGGAGTACGCAGCCGACAGCACGACCACAGCGGACGCGATTGGGGAGTTCATTTTACTGGAGCGCAAAGACCCCAGAGGACGCGTGAAGTCACTTTCATTTAAGCCGCAAACCACGGCAGCTCTGCTGACTGCGGCGCTTACCCATAGCATATTCGCCAGAGTGGTCGTCACTGAAACGCAGACCGGCCTCAGCTCGCAGCCATACTTTTTATTGAGCGAAACCCACGCGATCGAAGCCAGCGATTACAGCGTCCTTTGGGGGTTGGAATCAGCCAGCGCCACGAATTATTGGGTACTAGGCACAAATACGCTGGGTGATAATACCAAACTGGGGCCACTTTAGGAGGCGATATATGCGGATCGTAGCAGCACATCAGCAGGCATCAGTTCTAAACGGGGGCGGTTATCGCGCATGGCTGCAGAGTATAATAACGGCGCGCTGGGCACATGATATAGACTGGGAGGTCGATGAGGATGCACCGCCGATTGTGGCGTATGTCAGCCGGGGCGATTGGGTGGCGAAGTGCGACCTGGATACCGAACCACCGTGCGGCGGTAGTATGGTGGTTACGTATGAGGAGCCGGATACCTTCTTTTTGTGTGACGAGTGCGTGAATTTTAGCGTGGGGCATAAGCTCCGCAAAGTGAAGTTTCCGAGCCAGAAGAACCGGCTCATCATTGAGGAACTATTGACAGCGAGGCCGCATCCGGGCTTACGCAACTACAGACCGCAGGATGGTGACACGGTGACTACCCTGAAGGCTGAGAACGTGAACAAACCGTGGATAAAATAGACGGAGGTATTTAACTATGGCTTGGACGGATGGCGTAAACTACAGTACTGGTCAACTAATTTCGGCAACTATTTGGAATGATTATCTTGGAGCTGCCGGGAATATCGACCTGACCGCGCCGGGCGTGGTGACGACTGCCGGAGATGTCGTCTATGCCACAGCAGACAACACACTGGCACGGCTCGCGTCCTCTGGGGGTGGTGACAAATTCCTCCAGATGAACAGCGGGGCGACCGCCCCTGCGTGGGTGACGGCGCTTACGAGTCTCGTTGCCGACACAACCCCGCAGCTGGGCGGGTTCCTTGATGCGAATGGCAACTATATCCAGATGCAGAAGGGCGGCGATATTGCCAGCGCATCCCCAACGGTAATTGATACAGACGGGGATTATTTCAGTGTCACCGGCACGACCAATTTCAGCGCCATGACTGTGGCTGCAGACAGGCATTTCTTTCTAGAGTTCGCCGGTGTTCTGACGATAACGCACGGCGCTGGCACTATAGATTTGCCGGGCGGGGCTAACATCACAACGGCGGCTAGTGACGTTGGCGAATTTTACTCCACCGCCGCCAATGTCGTAACGTGCGTCAACTATACGAAGGCTGACGGCACAGCCGTAGTGGCAGCCGCTGGTGGGAAAGTTCTGCAGGTTGTCAATGCTACGCATTCCACGCAGGTGGCTTCAACGAGTGACACATACGAGGATACCGGCCTGACCGCATCTATTACTACGGCAGACTCTGGGAATAAGGTGCTGGTAGTGGTACATCAACGCGGGTGCGGAAAGGGCGGCTCGGATACAGGCGTCAATTTGCAGCTTTTGAGAGCCACCAGCAGCATCTGTGTGTTTGAGGCGCGCGGTGGGTACACGGGTGGTACATCTAACAACGGCATAGGGGGTTGTGGTGTGGTGTATCTAGATTCTCCCAATAGTGCCGCATCCCATACGTACAAAACGCAGGTCGCGAGCTATAGTGACAGTTCAACCGCATACGTTCAGTGGGTAGGCGGAACGGCAAACAGCACGATTAGTCTGATTGAGTTGGAATACTAGACATATAGGGGACTAACTATGAGTTTGAAAATTCTGGATATTATTCTGTACAAGCACCCCTCCGCGAAATTCGTTTATCACGGGGATGGCGTGCAGGTGAAGCCCCACACCATGCCGAACGGCGACGAAGCCCGGGGGCTTATTTGGCACGATGACAGTATATCGAAACCAACCGCCGCCACCATTGAGAAATGGCGGGCAGACGCGGAGAGTGGTACATTGTGGGCTGGCGTTCGCGAGAAGCGTGACGAACTTTTGCGCGACAGTGATTGGACAACAGGCAACGATTCGCCACTGAATGAGGCCAAACAAAGCGCCTGGGCATCATATCGACAATCGTTACGAGACGTCCCCCAAAACAACGCCAATGATCCATCATCGATAACTTGGCCCAATTTACCTGAATGAGTCAACAATCTGGGACTACAGTAGCGCACGGGTAGATGAGTGAGGGTTAGTGATGAAACCCTGGCGTTTATCAAGCGATGGGAAACTAACGGCCCGCCGATCTTGGCGGCGTATTATGACTATCACCAGTGGAGCATTGGGTATGGCACCCGGAGCGCGGAGGGGGAAGAGATCACCGAGCCAGAAGCGGAGCGCAGGTTCCGTGCCTCTCTGGACGGCTACGCGGCAGCCCTCTCCAGCCGCCTCACGGTGGCTCCAACGCCAGCGCAACAGACAGCCTTACTATCAGCGACGTTCAATCTGGGCGCGGCTGGGATCGAGCCTGTTATTGCTCTGTTTAATCAGACTAGGTTCGAGGAGGCCGCGGATGCTCTGCGTCAATACTGCTATGCGGGCGGTCAGAGATTGGACGCGCTGGTTCGCCGCAGGGAAGCAGAGGCAATCCTTATGGAGGTGGATTCGGTGACACGCGGAGCGCCTAGGGTGGAGTACGCCAGAACCTACAGATTGGTGAATCACGGTGCCAATATGGAGACATGGATGCAGGCGGCTGAGGCCGCCTATACACTGCGGCAGACCTGCGGCTTTAGTGCCGACGATGCTGGAATTGGCGACCTAGCGGAGCGACAAGTGATCCTCGCCGGCAACCACCCACCCGGAATGCCAGAATGGTTCGCAGAGCACTATCCAGGCGTTGATGTGGTGGGTGATATGGCCCCAGCGCCTCCCGTTGCACCAGAGCCGCCTGTGAGCGATATAAAGGCGCTTGTAGGTCTGCACGCCTCGGCAGACGGCGCGTGGGGGAACCCAGTGCTCCCGCCAATAATCGAGATGGTGACGGCTGGTCGCATCGAGGCGTACAAATCCCTCAGCAACGAAAGTGCGGAGTCCGTCGGTGTGTTGAAGCGCATTAACCCCGACATGATGTTTTGCGTGCGCCTGATGGGCAAGGTGACGGCCGAGTGTCCCACCGCCAGCGAGTTCGTTGACCAGTGCGGCCAGGACGTGCGCCGATGGTATCGGGAAGGCGTGCGTTATTTCGAGGTTCACAATGAGCCAAATCTCGTCGCTGAGGGCTGGACAACCAGTTGGCAGGATGGCGCAGAGTTCGCTCGCTGGTGGTTGGCGGTACGTGATGCGCTGAGGGGCGATTGTCCATCAGCGTTATGGGGCTATCCGGGCCTATCGCCCGGCGTGGCAATTGAGGGAGTGCGGGCGGCAGCGGACGCGTTCATGACGGAGAGCCAGGAGGCGATGCAGGCAGCTGATTGGATTGGGGCGCACTGCTACTGGCAGACGGAGGCCGCAATGTGGACGCCAGACGGCGGCCAATCATACAAGCATATCCCGCACCGTGGCGTCCCGTTGTTGATCACAGAGTTCAGCAACCCCAGCCCGCTTGCTGCTGTATCCAAGAACGAGAAAGCGGCACAATACGTGAAATATTGGGCATCGTTACAGGGGGTGATGGCGGCCTTCAGCTTTATAGCCACAGCCAGTTCCGGCTTCGACGACGAAACCTGGACGCAGGATATGGCGCGTATCGTGGGGGCGCGTGGATAATGTCAGACCGCGCGCTCGCATCTATTAGAGCATCTATCAAGGTGCTCAACGATGACTATACCGAGCTGTCGCGGTCATATTATCTTCTCCGAACATCTGTGGCTGAATTGCGGACTGAGATCAGCTGGATCAAGAAGCTGCTGATGCCCATAGCTCTTGCCAGCGTCGCGAGTATTGTCAAGATGCTGCAGGGATAAGGCTATATATGCCAGAGAAATTATGGCAACTTGAGAAGGGGCCTTCGCCCGGCTGTTATAAATTACGGCTTCAATATACATCCAAATGGGAGCAACGCTTTTTAATGGTGTCGGACATTCATTTCGATGCCCTGCACTCAAATCACAAGCTACTGAAAAGCCATTTAGAGCAGGCGCTAGAATACAACGCGCCCATTTGTATCTTTGGGGATTTACTTGATTTAATGCAGGGCCAAAACGACCCACGTGCCAGTAAGTCCGAAATCAATCCTAAATATGCAATAGATGACGATTATTTAGGCAACGTATGCGCCGACGCAGCGGCGTTTCTGGCGCCTTACGCATCGCACATCCTGCTTATGACTATGGGTAATCATGAGTACGAATACCGCAGACGGCACGAGGTAGATGCGCTCACGATGGTTGCTACGATGTTGAAGGCCGCAACTGGTTTTATGCCCGTGGTAGCGCCATATAGTGGTTGGTTACAATTCAAATACCAACACGTAAGCGGCGGCAAACGGTCAGGGCACAATCTGAAATGGCATCATGGCACTGGCAGCAATTCGCCTGTTACGAGGGGCGCAATAGCCACTAACAGATTTTCCGTGATGTACCCCAATGCGGATATCCAGGTGCGTGGTCATATTAATCAGAGGTTTCAAATGTACATCCCAAGAGAGACTATCACGACCCACGGCAGAATGGTGACCGATAACGACGCACTTCATTTACAGCTGGGATGTTATGTTCAGGACAACCTAGACGGTAACAGTTGGTCACAGCGGAGGGGTATGGGAACGTCTGCGCTGGGGGGTTTCTGGCTCCGCTTATACACCGACAGCTCGAATCGAGCGAAATACCAAGCTATTGCAACCGACTAATGTGGTAGAATAACCTCGCGCAAGCCCCCTTGCGCGATCTCCCTTTCGTGAGCGCCCGGCCATCCGCCGGGCGCTTTGTTTTTATGTCATTTGCATATTCTGTTATATTGTGTTATAATGTGTACATGGAAGACACGCACACACAAAGGGAAAACGACATGAACACCACCGAACAGATGGCGGACGCACTGAGGGCAGCAGAGGAGTTCTTGAAAATAGTTGCTGTATACCACAGCGATGGCGCGTTGTTGGACGGCGCGCCGGACGAACTACTGCGAGAGTTTGGCGAGTGCCTTGCCGTCGCGGGCGGTAAGTGCAGCGAGGCGTTGACTCGCTATACCATAGCGCAGAATTGAGGAGGCGAAAATGACGAGGGATATAAATAAGACGCGACTAGTTGGAGCTCAAGTGGAACCAGACTTATATGCACGACTGCAAGAACAGGCGCGGCGGGAGGATCGTAGTACCGCCGCGCTGATCCGGCAGGCGCTGAAGCAGTACCTCGCAATCGCGAACGCGAACGGCGGGGACATCACAAAGGAGACAGAATAATGTTCGTTGAAATCGGATGTCAGTATATAAATTTAGATAACGTCACGCGTATAGCCTATCGGGACGTCGATTCCGCTGGCAGGCCGTATATGGAGGTGCGGTTCGTTGGCGGCACTAGCACAAAGGTTCATGGGCCTGAGATAGAAGAGGTAGAGCGGGCGCTGGGCGACACCACGTTTGTCAGAAACCGACGAAACAGAAGGGCGATCGCACCGCTGTTCGAGCGACAAACTGCGTAGTTGTTCGCGTTCTGTGTAGAAGCGAGGGACGGCTTCTATGCAGAGCGCGGTGGGCTACCACCGCACCTCCTTTGTGTGCGGGGCGCGTTCCACTTGAGAGAGCGCGCCCCCTAGGGGGATGCCATAGACGAAAGGGGAACATCATGCAGCAACAATCAGAGAGTGTCGCGGCATTGGCGAAGGCGCTGGTAGCGACGCAGGGACAGTTACAGGGCGTAGCCAAGAGTAGTGCCGGTTATAACTACCGGTACGCTGACTTGGCGGCGGTGTGGGATGCGATTCGGAAGCCGTTGACCGCGAACGGGCTGGCGGTGGCGCAGACCACCACATACACAGCCAGCGGGGAGCCGGTGCTAATCACCACGCTGATGCACACCAGCGGCGAATGGATGAGAGGCGAATTACTAGTACGTCCCACGAAAGCCGACCCACAATCGCTAGGTTCGGCCATAACCTACGGGCGACGTTATGCGCTGATGGGCATCGTAGGTGTTGCGCCGGAGGACGATGACGGCGCAGCCGCCAGCGGCGCTCAGGACAATACGGCGGCCAAGCCCAAGCCGAAACCCAAGAAGAATGCTCCCGCCAACGAGCCAACCGAAAAAGAGGCTCGCGACCATTTCCGGGCGCTGTTTCGAAAATGCGTTGACGAGGGCGGCATTCCCCTGAAGGAACTGGCGACCCTCAACGACGATGATAGCGTTGAGGACATCCGGGCCGCGTACAAGAAGAACAAGGCGTTGCTAGATGCGAAGCGCAATCAGCCGGAGTTAACATGACTGAATACGCCGACTATATCGCCCACGAAGGGGAGGCCGAATGCAAGGCCGCGCGGTGCGAGGGTTGTGACCATCACTTCGCCCTGCACCTGCTGACGGATGGGTTGTGTGATGACTGCGGGGCGGCGCGCTTGGAGGCTACGATATGACCACCGAACTGTCACCCTGGGAAATAGCTATATTTCTGGAGGCGGTGATTGGGTTGACCGTTCTCCATTTCTGGATGATAGCGCGGCGGTGATGGGCGTGACGGGTATCGACGGGCGGGGGCGTAAAACCTCCCGCCTGTACGCCGGTTCGACTCCGGCCACGTCCACTGAGAGCGGATGCTGGTGCAAACGGAAACTGCGTGGGGGGCGTTTTGGTGCGTCCTCCTTACTACTTTTATCGGTGGGGCTGCTGCGTAGTGCTGAAGGCCCCCGCGGGGTTCGATCCCCCAGCCGCTCACTGTGGGGTAAGACTATCCCGCAACAACCGAATACGGGTGCGCTGGCACAGCCTATCTTGGCTGGCGCACCCCTCGATGATTGATGAGATTCGGTTCGTTGTTCACTGGCATAGGCGGCATCGATCTGGGGCTGGAGCGCGCAGGGATGGAATGCGCGTGGCAGGTGGAGAACGACCCCTATTGCGTCAAGATACTAGAAAAGCACTGGCCGAATACACGGAGGTATGAAGATGTGCGCGAAATCCACGGACTTGTGGCACACCCCAACAGCCAGTGGTCACAGCCCATCACACGAGAAACGGTATCCGGGGGGGGGGGACGCGGAAGCACCC
>Ga0208030_1000693_pt1 | contig 22185 bp, 32 predicted proteins | sample MalvirDeepMed_M9_FD_184246 | JGI IMG/M metagenome (GOLD analysis project Ga0208030, IMG submission 184246) | Marine viral communities from the Global Malaspina Expedition - Malaspina viral metaG DeepMed_M9 (SPAdes) (version 2) | ecosystem: Environmental > Aquatic > Marine > Oceanic | place...
GCCCCAGGGCCAGCTTTTCCCCTCCCCCCCTCTCCTGCTGTCTTGCGGCTGTGGCACCCGTGACATAACGACTGGAGGTTGGAAGCGTGGTTGGTGCCTCCATCGCTCAGCCGCACCACGTGGTCGACGTCGGTGGCGGCGACCGCTCGGCCAGTCGCCAGGCAATGGCGGCACCAGGGCTCCGTCGCCAGCTGCGTGGGCCTGATACGCGTCACCCAGTGATGGTCATAGCCTCGTGCCGACGGCGATGGCCGACGCTCGGGCGATCGCAACACGGCCACCGGTTGGGCCTGTCGGCAATACTTCGCTTCGAGTGTTGGCGCACAGTTGGGCATCACGTGGTCATGATGGGCGCCGCCTGCACTCGGGCCAGTATGTGGAATATCTCGCCGCCGTCGGCCGTGAATTTGTACTCGACCTGGTAAGTGTGACCGCCGGTCACGAACACGCTGGCGGCGATATCGTGCCGAAAGTTGTAGCCGACGGTGTCCGCGTGCCAGCGGTCATCGGTTTGGTATGTGTCGAACACCACGTCGGCAACCGTCAGCGTGGCCGTTGACACGGCGCTGGTGGGCGTCGTTGCGTCCAGGTCGAACGCTGCGAACGTCACGCTGGCGATGGTCGCCTGGGTAATCGCCTGGGCGTCGTCGCCCAATACGCGAAACATCAACGACACCGTCGAATCTTCCAGCACGCTGAACTGGTGCATGCGTTGGACCACGTTAGACGCTGCCACTGGTGACACCTCCCGCCTGGTATTCGTCGTTCATGACCCCGCCGCCCTGCCATCGCTCCGACGTCGGCGACCCTGCCTGGTAGCTGTTGGAAGCGGCCACGCTGTAGGGGCCCAGGGTGATGTCCTCAACCGATTGAGGCATCGACGCAGAAGCGGCGAAATTCGACGCCATGGGCGGCCCGTCAGCTGCCGACGGCGAACCCGTCAGGGCCATCGACGTGTTGCCCATATAGTCCGTCTCAGGCGATGCGATGCCCCAAAGGGGCCAATAGCCCAACAGGTTCCCCGAACGAACCAGCAGGGGCGACGCACCGGCGGCCAGGGCGGCCACCTCATCGGCGCCCAGGGCGACGTCGTAGAAAAAGGCGTCGGCAATGCGGCCAGCCAGGAAATGTTGCGATGCCGATGACCGAATCGTGGCACCGATCGCCATACGGGCCAGGGCTGGCGTGAACGAATTAGTGCCGGTCACGGCGTTGGCGCCGTCTATATAGACCGTCCGCGACGCGGCCGACGTGACCACGGCGACGCAATGCTGCCAGGTGCCTGCTGACATGGTGCCGCTGCTAATCACGTTGCGACCGCTGCCGCCGTCGTTGGTTCGTAATCGCAGGGTGGCACCGGACAGCTGCAAACGCTCGAATACGTTGTTTGTGCTCGCGTCAGCCAGACAGAACACGGTCTGCACGCTCGATACGTCTGACATGTAGACCCAGGCCCCGAACGTCATAGGCAAAGACCCGTCAGGAATCGACGTGGTCGACAGCAATTCGCTCGTGCCGTTGAACAGGCGTGCCATTATTCGACGCCATTTCTCGCGGCGACTACGCACGCAATCAAGGCGCGTTTTTGGTCGGTCGTCGCCTCCTCGGCGAACTGACCAGGCATCGCTGCCAGCCAGTCGGCGCTGGCCTGGTCGACCTGGGCGTCGACGGCGACCACGGCGGCGGCGATGGTTTCCACGTCGCTGCTGGCTGGCGCGTCGGCGTATGCCACGCGTGCGAATTTGCGAACCGTTGCGGTGATTTCGTCGGCGTTCAACATGTCATTCCCACAATATTGTGGCGTAATGCGTAGATGCGACGGCCAGCGTGGTCCCGGTATCCTCGAACGTCAGGTCCAGGGCGATCATTTCGCCCGCCACGACCGTGTCGCCGTCAAGGGTGACGTCAGTAACCTTATATACGTCGTTGTCGCTTGCTGCCCAGGTGATCGTCTGCGTGCCCTCGGCCTGGAGCGTGGCACCGCTCGGGCTCTCCTCGGCGGCGATGCTGGCCCAGTTGACGCCGAACTTGAGCACGCCAGAAGTCGCGTTTGCCAGGCTCCATAGCCGCAGCTTGCACGTGCCCGTCGGCAACTTGGGCGGCACGCCGAACCGCAGTCGCCAGGTGCCGTTGGCGTTCAGTGTGGTGGCGTCGGCGACGCCCAACCCGACGTCTTGCTTGGAATTGGCGCCAGCACCGACGTGTACGCGTTGAAATACCAGGCCCGCGTCGACCGGGTAGGCGCTGCATGGATAAATGGGGCCGCCTGGCATGGGTTTAGCTCCAACAACACGCGAGGGCGAGGCAAACGACCACCAGACCGGCGGCCACGACTATCAGCAGTTCTCGGGTGCTCATTCTGGCGTATCCATTCTTATATACGTCTCAAGCGTGGCGGCCAGGCTGGCCTGGGCCTCGGCCACCGTCGCCAGTTGCGTGGCGACGTGGTCAAGGCGCTGGTCGGTTTCTGCCAGCTGCTCCAGTATGAATTTTCGGTCGGTGGGGTAGGTGCCCCCGGCGCCCAGTAGATCCTGGCCCGCGTCGGCACCGACCAGGGCCAGCACCAGGGCGATGGCCGTCTGCTGGATTCGGCGATATGCGTTCTCACTCATCGGTCGCGTCTCCTGCGTGATACAGGTCGACGCTGTCGAACTCGGGGCCTGCGAAGTAGCGGCCGCCCTCCTCTATGTCGACGCTCATAGAGACGCCCCAGGGCGACATGATGCCAAGCTTTGCGGGCCCCTCAACCTCCCGAAACGCACGATCGGCGGGCACGCATCCTGCCAGGATTGCGGCCGCCAGAACCGACAAAAGAACACGCATACATACAGCCCCTAGTGCCAGAACGTCGCCTGGCACCATTATATGGGGGGCCATCCGCAACCGACAAACGAATTGGCGCATGGTAGCGTCGGCCAGGGCCCGTTCTGCTGCCGTCAGGTTCGCTTCGGCGGTCTTGGAATGGCCCTGGGCCACCTCCAGGTCGCGGGCCTTGTCGCTCTTGTAATTCTCAATGATTTGGATGGTTTCCATCGGGGATTTCCTGTTCTCAGGGTCGACCCTGAGAAATTCGTGGTATGTGCCGATTCCTGTTCTCAGGGTCGACCCTGAGAAATCCGTGGTATGTGCCGATTTGGATCTTTTCGGGCTCATTTGGATCTAGGTTGCATCTAGGTTGCATCTAGGTTGCATCTTGCGAAGCTAAAATGAAGGTCAAATGAAGGTCAAATGAAGGTCAAATGAAGGTCAAATGAAGCTCTAAAGCTAAAATGAAACTAAAATGACGCCGTGAAACTAAAATGATCGGGTCTAGATCGGATCTTTCCTGGCCGATTCGGATCTTTTTCGGATCTTTCCTGGCCGATTCGGATCTAGATCGGATCTAGGTCATTCCAGCCAATAGCGGGCGAACCGGCGGCCACGCTCGACGGCCATCTCGGTGCGTATGTTGTGGCCCTGGTTGCGCAATTCGCCGATCCTGGCGGACAATCGCATGATCCCGCCGCCCTTCAGGGCCTGGAGGGGCGTCAGGTGCTTGTACCGCTCCAGGTAGTCCAGCACCCAGACCCGCTGGGCGCACGATATGCGTTTGATTTTCATGCTTCACCCCCTCTCGGGCACGGGTCGGCGGCGGCGACCATCGCCCGACGAAGACATTCCTGCGAACAATAACATCGTGCCCCGTCACGTCTGCACCAGTGCCAGAGGGGTTCCAGCTGCGTGATGTCGACGCCGCACTCTGGGCACGCGTCGAGGGTCGAGGTGTCCCAGGTCGACAGCATGACCAGGGGTTCGTATGACGGGCTCCACCAGACGTCGCCGCTTCGGTCGACGGCCATGATGCGGGCGGTGACATGGGCCCCCAGGTGGGGGCGGGCCTCCTCCATGGCGAGCAGCACCGCCTGGATTTGATCGCGGAGAAGGTCGCCGCCCTGCTCGGGGTCGGGGATCATGAATTCGATTCGGACCATCGTCAAGGATCGCGTTATCTCGTCATTTGCTGGTGGTCTTCCTGCCATCGGTCTTTTTCCGTTTCTGGCGAATGCGCCCCCCGCAGGGGGGAAACATTCCCCCCCGCGGTGCCAGAATGGGGCGGCGGGGGTTTTTCCCCGCGTTTGTCGGTTTTGTCTGTTTCATGTCGGTTTGATGTCGGTTTCGCGAAGGGGGTAAACCGACACTCCAGGCGCCGGGATTTGTCCCCGGTGAATATCCAGAAGCATTTCGCCTACGAACTGAGCCACCTGGGGCACCACGGCGTTTCCTAGCCCTCTAAGTCGGTCCACCCGGCGGGGAATCCCATGAGCCACTCGACCCACTGCGGGTTCAGCTGCCCAGAAATGCGCTCCCCCTCGGGCCGTTCCGCTGCATAATCGAGTCGGTCGCGCATCGTGCCTGTTTGCCCGCTGCCCTTGTGGGCCGACGCTGTCGGGGTCGGCCAGAGCTTGACCGCATCCGGTAGACATGTCTGCACAGGGCGCCCCGTTCGACGGTCGTGGGGTTTTTCCCCTTGTTTCAGGGGTTCCCCCAGTCGATTCACCAGATCGTCGGGGTCGATCACATTCGGGTGCACCTTGCCCCCTGGTGTCGGCCACATTTGTCTGGCGACCTCTTCCTCTAGATTTCTGTTGCCCCGTTGCCCCAATTCCGGCGTTATTTTCTGGTTTGCCATTATTGAGCACGCTCTCGGTGTCGGCCACATTTTCACTGCTTCCGTCAGATTCTCTGGGGGCATTCCCTTTTCCCGTTTCGCTATCGACATCCCCGGATTCTTGTACTCGGTGGCCCTCGGTGTCGGCCACATCGCCGGGCCTGTATCCGATGATGAACACGCGGTCGCGGCGGTGAGGGGCACCAACACTGGCAGCCGTGACGCAATGCCAGACCGCATCCATCCCGACCTGGGCCAGCTCTCCGAGTACGGAATCCATCCCCCGAACAAGCAGCGCTGAGACGTTCTCCAGGAGGATGTATCGGGGTTCCAGGTCGCGAACGACCCGCATGGCCTCGTAGAACAGGCCAGATCGGGCACCGGCCAGGCCTGCGCCCTTGCCTGCCGTGCTGATGTCCTGGCAGGGGAATCCCCCGCAGATGACGTCAACGCGCTCGGTGTCGGGTTTGGGCCATGTTTTGATGTCATCGTGTCGCTCCACGTCGGGCCAATGTTTCGCCAATACCTTGCGGCACCACGGGTCGATTTCCACTTGCCACCGCACGCCCATGCCGCAGCGCTCCAGGCCCAGTTCCAGGCCCCCGATCCCCGCGAACAGGCTCCCAACTGATAGCCGCTTTTGTTGGGGTTGACAAGACGCGGCCCTGTTTCCCTGCTGTTTCGCCATGGCTTGATGTTGCCCGTGATGCACAATCAACGCAGCGCCGATCGTCAGCCGATCGCCTCAGCAATCGTCGCCGCTTCTTGTTCGTTCGCACGCTGAACCCGCACATAGTGGTCGGTCGTCGCGGCCGCCTGGTGGCCCGCCACCCTCATGGCACCGGTTCGGCCGTATGCCTCCTCGATACGCTCCAGGGCTGCGTGCCTCAACTGGTAAGGGGTCCACGCCTCGACGTCGGCCAGGTCGCAGGCGTGCCGTATTGCGTTGCGTAGGATTCGCTGCGTCACCGGCTGCCCCCTGACCTCGAAACATGGACCGCCATCCACCAAGGCCGACAGGGGTTCCAGGTGGGCCCGTGCCTGGGGCCCGAACTGGATCACGCGGCCAGAACTTCGTTCGGTCTTGTGCCGCGTCGGTCTGTAGACCCAGGGCGTGGTGCTTCGGTCGATGTCCTCGCCCCGCATGGTGCATAGCTCCGACGGCCTGGCCCCGGTATGCCAGAGCAAATGAACCAGCGGCACCAGGTCGGCGAACTCGGTTCGCCCCAGATGGTCGACCGTCACGGCGAAGACCACGCGACCCACCGGCGGCCGGCCGTCGGTTTCCCTGGCGTCGGTCCTGCCGCGTCGAAGGTTCGGCACTGCCTGCCAGCCGGTCGCCAGGTCGGGCGGCGCCAGATCGCGGCGTACCGCCCATTTCGCCCAACGCCTGCACCGGTTGGAATAGCTGTTGATCGTGGTCCGCGCGACGTTGCAGGCGGCCATGTGGATCTGGAGCGCTTCCAGGTGACTGGGTCGCAGGTCGCCGGGTGCCAGGTCGCCGTGCTGCCGAACGAGCCAACGCAGCGCCGACGCACAGGCCGACGCTTCGCCGGTATCGCTGCCGTCGGGTCGACGGTAATAGCCACGGCAATGCTCGATCCATTGCGACACGGCGGCGGCGACGGTCTGGGGGGTGACGCCACGCGACGCCAACAGGTAATCCGTTTTCGCCCAGGCCCGCCATTTCCGCCTCGCCTGGGGCTCGGTCAGGGTGGCGACTGGCCCCAGGCTATGGGATCGGCGGCGGCCGTCGCCGTCGGTCCAGAAGGTTCGCCAATAATTGCCGCAGACGCATGGTTTCGTCGGGTTTTCTTTCATAGGGGCATTTTCCTAGTGATCTGCCGCCACGCGTCGCCGTGGCGAACTGCGTTTGGGCCGCTTTTGTCGTCGCCCAGGGTATGTTCGACCACCTCGACATCGAGCAGGGCCATGTGCAACCAGGACAGCGTGTCGTCGGCCAGGATTGTCTGCGGCGTGCACCTGATGATGGCCCACCCCAGGGCCGTCGCGGTGTTGTATTTTTCTATGTCCTTGAGAAATCCCGTCGGCCGTGTATGTCGGCCCCGCGACCATACGCCCCCCTCCACCTCCAGGGCCACGAACCCTTCGGGCCACGCATAGTCCAGTCGCCAACGCCGCACCGGGTGAAACCTGAATTCTGCCACCGGCGCAGGTAGGCCCGCCCTCTCGATCCCCGCCAGCACGATGGCGGCGGGCACGCTCATGCGGTCGCCGCCTGGCGGGTCGCCGTTGCCAGGTGCCGCACCATCGCCGACCTGAACCCCTGGTTCGTTCGCCAATTTCGACCCGCGAACAATGGGCACGCGGCCGCGACCGTCGACGCGACGGCGCCCAATTCCGCATCGGTATAACCGGCCAGCACCGCGTCGCGGCTTCGGCGTTCCTCGTCCACTCGGCGGCGGTACTCCTGATCCCGCTGGCGGCCGTCTGACCGCGTCGACGCTTCGGCCGTCGCTGACGCCCTTGCCCTCGTCCGACGCTGCGACAGGTCACGCAGGCGGGCCACGATCAAGCCTGGGCCACCGCCGGTGGCCTTTGTGTCGCTGATCGTGGTGGCGACGTCGCCACGAGTGACGCCACGTCGGGCCAGATCGTCGGCCAATTTGCCCCGCGTCGGTTCCCCGATACCTGCCCCCTCCAGAAGAGAAATCAACCCAGCAGCAGGCTCTGCTGCTTCTGTTAAATCTGTTAACTCTGTATGGGCGCAATCTGGGCTGCGCATCGTGGCGCCCCCGGTTGCGCCTCGTGGCGCTCCCAGTTGCGCCTCGCTGGTGGTGATTTCATACGAAATTGCGCCCCCTCCAGGGCGGCCGGTGGCCCGTATCAGGCCCGCAGATTCCAGGGCACGCAGGGCCAGCTGAACCGTGCGGCGGCTGCAACCGGTGGCGGCGGCGATGGTCGCAACCGAAGGCGATGCCACCCACCCCTGGCCCGTCGCGGCCAGTACCAGGTACACCGCTAGCCCGCTGCGGGTCTGACCTGCTAGGCGACCGGCCAGCACCACGCTCGTGGGCACCTTGCCAAATTGCTGCTGGTGTTCATTTGCAGATGCCATCGCGCTTCCCCTGTTCGTAGACCCAGGGCGAGACGGCCAACAGGCCGTACACGGCGACCACGCACCAGAATAGCGTCAGCATGTGAAATGCTCCCGCAACCCGTAACCGCGCGCCGCCTAGAGGTGTGCAGCCCCAGAGGTGAACGGCGGCGCGCGGTATCAGGTTGCTGGTTCTGGGCTGCACGTCAGAACCCTAAGTCGGCCATTTGGGCCCGTCAACTTGAACGGTCCCCCGGCGACCAGTCGGCGCACCCCTGGCAACAGGCAAATGGCGGCACGCCAGCGGCGGCGGCCCCGTCGGCCCCCACGGCCACGTCGACCGAGCAGCGGTGGTGAATCCCGCAGGCGTGCAGGCTCACGGTGACGCTGGTTCCGCAGCAGCCTGGCACGTCGACCGACCGAAGGCGGCGCCCCAGGTGGCGACAGGTTCGCCCGTGTCGCTTGCGACGCTCGGCGATCATGTGCCCGTTTCGGTATTTGCTCAGGTCGATGGTCATTCGCAGATCGGTCGCATTGTGATGGTGCCGCCGTAGTACCTCGGAATCACAACCCCTGGGGCCAGGCTGCCGGTGGTGATTGAAATGGGAGATGGTGACGTTATTTCATTTTCCCATACATTTCGACTTGTGCAATTTAGCGCCGGCACGTCACCAGATGGGGCGTTGCAGGCCTTGAAGGTATCATTGAGAAAATACGTGTTGGCGGCGTATGGACCGCCGCACGTGACGCCACCTACGATGATGGTGTATAGAAACATTTTTGCACCGACTGGACCTGGGTATGTTGCGTTGCTGCTGTGGTCAGTTAGGTCAAGTTGAAAGAACACGTAAGCTGAAAAAAAGCACGTCGATGAACGGCCACCCGCACATGAGGCGCACTGGTAGACGTTGGTATGTGGTTGAAGGGCGATAGAGGCACCATTGCAACAACCAGAAATACCGCCGTGGGTGGCGGGAAATGTGACCAAGTAGAGACCGTTCAAATCCTCCAGCGAGTGAGCGTAGCACGGGCGCGCATAAGGTAGTAGGCCGCCCCACGGTTCTAGACAATTTGCCGACCCTTCGCCCGAACCGCTGCCCTCGGGCTTGTAGCACGTGTCGCAGTCGGCAGACTGGTCGCACCAATTGTTATTTACCTTTAGCCCCTCAATTTCTAGTTCCCAGGTAGTCACCAGCGCACCTGACGCGGCGCAAATGCCGCCGGTGACGCCGCTATTTGCCTCGCTGCACCCGGCTGCGGTGCCCGAACACGCCGCGCAACAACAACCAATAAAGTGCGCCATTAGGTACAGGTGCCGTCTTCACCGTTCGACTGCCACACCCAGTATTCCAGGGCGCCGTCGACGGTCAACGCAATGGCCGGGTAAATTCCCCCGATTTCCAGGGGTCGCATTTCAAATCCCGCTGGATAATCGCCAGCATGCGAGACGCCATTGCCCAGTCGAACGGCGGCAAGGGTGTCGATATACGCGTTGTTGGCTTCGCGCATGTTGTAGATGGTGACGTTGTCCCCCACCGCACGCCAGGCGTCGTTCGGGCCTGTCACCCATGTATCGCTGGGCGACCAGTCGTTTGGGTTCGACGTCACCGTGCCATAGCCACGCCCGACCTTTGCCACCGGCTTTCCGGTATAGACCCACTGTGTCGGGTTTTCGTTGGAATCCTCCGACGCGGCCACCGCCGCCGCCCCCTGCACCATCACGATCGCCAGGGCCCCACCGCCGATTTGCCGAACCTGGTCTGGGATCATGACGGGGTCGCCGTGTAGCTGTATCCGATCACCATGTTGGGCCCGTGCGCGTCGGTGCCGCTCGTGACCGTCATGATTGCCTGGAGGTAATCCGTATCAGCTGCAAGGGCGCTGCTGCTGATCGTGCCCGATTTCGGCGTGATGTTGGCGTCGGAATTTGTGAACGCTATTGCACTCGACAGGCAGGAACTGCCCGCCTTGTGTAGATCAAACGTTATCGACGTCGACCCGCCGGTGTCCACCATCCACGCTTTGACGTAACGAATAACGCCGGCGGCGCACGGCATCCCGATCGTAAACGATTTAGTAGTCGGTGGCGTGGTCGTATCGTCGAACCCGAAATTGACGGGGATCTCCACCAGGTGGTCGATTTTGTCGTAATCGATGCCAGCGCTCGCCTGTATCGCGCCGTTTGTGACGCTGCCAGATTTCATGGTCAGTGTGGTGGCGTTTGCCAGGTTCACCGAACCGTTGAACGATGCGTCGTCGTTGAATGTCGTGGCCATTTGTTGTGGTTCCTATTAGAGTCCTGCGGCAATGTTTTGTGGTTCCTGGTTGAAGTCGACCGCCTCGTACCAGGTAACAAGCTTTCGCCCGACGTCGTCTTCCAGGCCGTCGGGTGGCCGCCTGCTATTGGCGTCGATCCACTCGACCTTCGGGTTCCAGCCCTGGCCGTAGGTCGACGCGACGAATCGAAACGAATACACGTAACGCCTGAAGCCCCACGGCACCTGGTAGGGGTTCAGCACGCGGGGCGTGGCGGCGGTGCATAGCCATGAATTTTCGATATAGCCCCGCCAGGTCGATGAATTGACCTTGCCAACGTAGTAGTCGCTCACAACGTGCGGGTCGGTGTCGGCGGCCACGTCGATGACCAGTTCAACGGAATACACGGGCTCCGGGTCCATCACCGTGATGCTGGCCACCTGTTTATTGGCGCCAAAAGCTACCTCGATCGGTTGGCCCGCTCGATCGGTGGACGTGGTCACGGTCTTGGTGCCGACGTCGTGCGATGTTCCGATGCCGTCGGGCGTGTTTAGTCGTGTTTCGAATTGCTGCCAGGTAACGTCCACGATTGCCAGGGTGGGCGTTTCCATGCGACAGGTTCGATTTACCACAAACAACCTGCTCGTGCCGCCGGTGTAGAGCACGTCCATACCCTGGCCAGGTTGCGGTAGGCCTGAAATGATCGAATGTAATGGCTTGAGCGGTGCCGTGGCCTCGGTGCCGAAGTCGGAAGCCGTGCCCTCTATCAAATAGCTCGACGTATGGCTTTTTGTGACGCCCCCGGCTTCGTTGGTTGCCAGGGGTCCGTGCGTCAGCAGATTGGGGGTGCACGTAAATGCCATGTTATCGACTCACCGCCGCGCCCTGGGGCGTCATGTTGTCAAAGCTTCGCAGGTGTTCCATTTGGTGGGGCGCCATGGGAATTCCCTGTCGCAGCTGCGGCACCAGGTCGGCCATGTATTGGGTTTTGGCCTCGATTCTGCTGGTCGCGCTGTCGTTGTCCATTAGAAAAGCGGCTGGCCCGAAGGCGGCCAATTTGCCGCCCGACGGCATGACCGACTTCATCCAGTTGAGATTCTTGCCCGTTTCGGCGAACCAGCCGAAAAGCTTGTCAATCGTGGCGAATACGTTGCCGATCGACTTTGCGGTATCTAATAATTCGCCCGCGATGTCCTTGATATTTGCCTTCATGGTGTCTGAATCTGACACCCACTTGGCGAACGACAGCGCAATGCTTTCGATGTGCGGCATGAACGCCACCGCGATCACGTTTTTCATGCCCTCCCACGCGACCTGGGCCATGGTCAACGCCTCGGCCGTGCGTGAGACGCCCCGCGCCGTGTCCTGGTCAATGGTGGCGCCGATCTTCTGGGCGAATTGCATGATTCGCCCGAGTCGCTCGGCACCCATATCGAGCATGTTGATGACGCTGACGCCCTCGGAATCGAACAGCTTAAACGTCAGCCGCACCTGGTCGCCGCGTGTTTTCACGGCGCCCATGGCGTCGGCGATCGCCAGGAACTGGCGGTCGATACTCAGCCTGGACAGCACCTTGGCGTCTAGTCCCAGTTCCTTCAGGGCCCCCTGCGCTTCGCCCAGGCCCTGGGCCGCTTCGGCCACGCGTCGCCCCATACGCTGCATACCGATGTTCAGCTGCTGAATATCGACGCCCGCCAGCTTGGCCGCGACGTGCAGGCCCTGCAATCGGTCTATGGCAATCCCCAGGCGCTGGCCGAATTTGACCTGGGCCTCCAGGGCCTTGACGTGCGCCTTTACGAACATTCCCAACGCGACCGCCGACCCGACCACCAGGCCGCCCAACGCACCGACCACCGCGCCCACGCCCTTTGCCAGCTTGCCGAACTTGCGCAACTTTCCGCCCGACTTCGCCAGGCCCGCGTTGAACGCCTTATTGCTCAGGCTCAGAATGGCCGAAAGGCGGCCGATGACAGTTCTTTTAGCCATTGTCCTGGCCCCCTACGATCGCGTTATGGACCTTGGCGAACTGGCCGAACCAGGCCCCGAGTTCCTGGGCTGATTTCTTGCGCTGGAATATCTTCGGCATGAAGTCACGCGGCTTGAACTGGCGTCTGCTGCCGCTGGCGTTGGCGACCGTCGCGGCAATAATCCCCGCGTGCAGGTCGCTGCGTTCACGGCCCCAGGGGTCGATCAGCCAATACGCGGCGATCTCCAGGAAATCGGGCACGGTACACCGCCGCCGCGCTTCGCTCGGCGTGCAACGCAGGAATTCCGCGACCCGCAGCCACATTAGGCGTTCTCCGTCATCGGCAATTTTCCCGCCAGATCCTCTAGGTCGGCGTCGAATCCGTTGATTCTGCCCACCACCTCAATCAGGCCAGTGAGACGCGCCATTGGCAAGCCCGCCAGGTCTGCCGCCGTGAACAACGGTTTACGCTCGTCCACGTCAAGCACCGTCGCGGCGCACATTGCCAGCGTCGCCGCCGTTTCCTCGTCAACGTCCAACGCGGCCGCCGCCGCCACGGCCCGCTGCTTACATCCCGACATTTCCGAAACGGTGATCGGTCGAATAAACACGTCGCCCAAACCCGCGACGGGCACCTGCTCGCCGCCGTCGCCCTCAAGCCACTTTTTCACGTCCATCGGTTTTTCCCTTTGTTACGCAACCACAATATTTCCGGTCAGTTTCACGGTAATACTGGCCGACATCTTGTCTTCCAGGGGCACGCTATACGATAAATTGGTGACGAATCCGTTAGCGGTCCAGGTTCCACCGCTGTCTGGAAACGTAAGAACCACGTCACTGGCGGCCGCGTCGATTGCGGTAATCCAGCCATCACCGGCCACGTTTGTGTCTAAATTGGCTTCGACGGTCACTTCCCCGGCGTCGGTGGGCGATGCCGCGACATAGCTGCGGCCGCCGAGGCTCGACGTCGCGGCGCCGGTTGCCATATTGGTGGTTTCGACCGCGTTTCGGCTTATGCCGCTCCACGAAATATCGGTGATTTCTCGCAGCGTAATGCCTGAAATCGTGACCGCTGCGCCGTGCCCTGTTTTTGTTGCCATTTCAAAAAGCCCCTATTTACGCTGCCGGGAATGTCGGCACGCTGGTTAGATACCAAATGGTGATGTCTATAGACCGCCGCTGCGTATAGTTCAGTTCGCCCTGCCGATCGTATGACGCAGACATCCTGTCGCCCTCCAGGGTGATGGCCTCCAGGGTGACGGTTGGGAAATCGTCGGTCTGGTAGCCGTCAAGGCACTGGCGCAGGGTTTCGGCCATTTCGTCGCACGTTGCCACGCTTTCGGCGTAACAGTCGCACTGCCACCCGGCGGTATAAAGACCCGACGCGGCGGCCATGTTGCTGTCGCTGGCCAGGCTGATCTGCTGGATGACCAGGTACGGCATAGACACGCCTGCGGGCACGCTCGATACGAAGATTCGACCATCGACCAGGTCGGCCAGGTCAACGCGTCGCGTCAGGTATCCGTGCAGGTCGGTGGCAAGTGTCATAGCGCCCCCACTCGGACGATCGACCCAACGCCCCGCCTGCCCTTCGCTGTCAATTTCTGGGTGCCCTTGACCACGGCGCGGGTCTTCCGTTCACGCGACTGGCGCCGCGCGTCTTCTGCCGCCTTTGCGACCCGCTTACTCAGCTGCACGTGCAATATGCTCTCCATGCGTCGCTGAGTCGCCGACCAGGCGTTTCGCATAAATGGCTGTGGCCGTGCACCCTCTACGTCGACCACCGCAAACGGCCCGTCAGGCGTGGCCAGGGCGGCGCCCCGTTTCGGTTGGATCGTGTGGCCGCCGGTCCCGAATTCGACCAGGTGTGCATAATTCGCCGGTTCGCGTGATGCGTTGCCAGCTTGGCCGCGTATCGTTTCGGCCTTTTTTCCGGCGACGTTGCGGCGTGGCCCCATCACCTCGATCGCCACGGCGCTGTGCGCCTTTTTGTATTTCTTCGTGACCGATCCCATGGCGAATTTGAGAAGCCCCGTTTCCGACGGCACCCTTCGCCGCGCGGCTTTGACGAATGGCTTGGCCGCCTTTTTGATCGCACCCGTCAACACGCGTTCCTGGACCTTGACTTCAAGGAGATTCATAGCGTCCAGGGTCTTTTCGATACCCCGCAATTCCAACGCGGCGCCGACTCGTCCTGATTTAGCCATCGGTGGTTCCATCGGCCCGCTCGGTCACGAGTAATTCGGTGACGCGGTGCTCCTCTTTCAGATCGGTCACGCGTGAGATTTCAAAAAGGCGGCCGGTGGTGAGCAGTTGCAAACGCTGCTGAGTCGTGGGTGGTGTCGGTGTCCAGGCCATACGCACCACGTGCGTCTCGGTGGTCTGGTTCTGGTCTGCGGCGAAGATGTCGTGGGCTCGCAGGGGTTCGATGCTCACCCATCGCGGCTGGCCCTGCTGACGCCACGCACGCGTCGGCTGTCCGTACGGGTCGCCCGCCTCGTCAGACGCCAGGAGAATGGCACGGTGCCGCATGTTGTCCGCTGGTAGTTTCATGCGCTGTTGGTGACGCCCGACGATTGCAAATTCACGGTCAGTTCACTGGTCGTGGTCGCCAGGCCCAGTGCCGTCGTGTATTTGCTTGACGCCACGTCGGCCTCTCGGCAAATTCCGCCGGCATTACTCGATACGAAATAGCTGCGGCCCTGCACCAGGTTGCCGCTGCCCAGGATGACGGGCCCCGCGACCAGGTAGCGCACCGGTTGCTCATCTGCTGCGTTTGATACTGCGATCCCCCTGGCGGCCGCTGTCGCTTCGGCGTCGGCGTCAGCCGGTTTGAGCTTGCCGCCGTCAGTTGCGTCGGCGTATATCGGTTGCCCTGCGGTAATGGTGGCGCCGGCGATACCCTGGCCCAATGTCCAGCCCCCCGTGGTCGACGGCTGCACCTGGGCCGCCGTGATGGTCACGTCAGCCATTCAGCACCTCCACGCGGGGAAACGCTTTGAGATTTTGAACCACGCTATCGACGTCCAGCGGCGTTTCGCTGGTGCCAGGGTTCCAATACCAGAAGGTGCCCAGGCGCTGAATGGCGAACCGTGCCACCTCGGGCACGTTTGCCGCGTCGGCACCGTAGCCCGCGACAAATGTGACCGTTACCGCGTCGGTATCCTCTCGGGCCGACGGCCAGGATTGCCCATACTTCAAGCGAATCGAACCCGGCGCTTCGTTCGTCACCGCCTGGTAGACGTCGGTTGATACCGTTTGCGTGGCACCGTCGCCGTCCAGGTAGGTGATAGACGTAACCGAAACAAGGGGCGCCTTTGGAATCCAGACCACGCCAGAAGCGGGCCACGCGTCGAAGGTGTATTGCCAGGTCGCGTTGATGAACTGTCGCGCGGTCAGGTGCTCGATATGCCGCGTCGCCGAACGCAGCAGCAGCTGCGCCGCTTCGTTGTCGTGGTCGCCGTCGATCCTCGCGTGGTTCTTGAACGCGTCCAGGGTGACAGGTTCACCCGACGGTTTTGTTGTCTGCGTCAGACCCATCGGTTGTTCCCTTGGTTTTTCGCGCCCGGCCTCGTCGCTTGCGAGGCGCTGCGTCGGCCGTTTCGACCTCGACTATTTCGGCCACCTTGCGACGAACCCAACGCCAGGCACTCGGTTCGTCCAGGTCGTAGACCTCGCCGACTTCAAACGCTTCGCCGCCAGCGTTTGCGCTTGGTTTCGCGGTGAATTTGATTCGCATGCCCAACCTCGAAAAAGTCTAGCGCGCCCCGAAGGGCGCGCCAGACCGGAAAAAGAGAAAGACCACCCGTCAGCTGATCGCGCTGGTAGCGTCGGCAACTGCCGCCGCGTAGCGTGGCTCCGTCGCCAGGTAGAGGCACGCACCCACCTGGGCGTTGCTGCCCACGTCGGCCACGCTCGCCTGAACGTGCGTGAACCCCGACGATACGTCAAGGTCGTCGGCGTCGAATTCGACCACCCAGATAGCCTGGACCTCGGCCGACGTCGCGTCGGTGTAGGTGTTGGCCGCCGATTGCGTGGTAAGGGTGAAATTTGCCACGCTCGAAAGGGTGCCCTGCTTCGTATAAATGCGCGTGAAATTCAACGCCTTGGACGATGTACCTGCGGCGTCGGTCGCCTGGGAAACGGTAATCGTGGGATCATCGCCCGCCGTGCCAGCTGCCTTGAAAAATACAATCGCCACGTGGTTGAAATTCTCAACGCTGACCCAGTCGCCGGTGTTTGCACCGGCTTGCATGTCGACGGGCACGAACCCGCTGACGATTTGCGAATTTTGCGTAAATGGAGAACCCATGAGATCGTTGCTCCTACTGATTAGGCCCTAGCGGCCAGGGTGACGAAGGGTGACAGCGTGGTGCTTCCATCACGCGGCGAAATCGGGGCCGACAGCCACGGCTGGCCGCCCATACGGAATGAGAATTTGAACGCGGTGACGTCCCAATCGAACCAGAGGTGGATGCTCGACGACTGGCGAATACCGCCGCCCTTGACCGGTGCCAGGTACTGGCCCAGGTCGGCCAGGATGATGTCACCCGCATCGCCCAAGGTTTCGCACGCCTGGGTCGGGATGACAGGCCGCCCGAAAAGCGTGCCGTAAGGCGCGCCGCTTAGGCCACCGGCTGGCATGTAAAGCGCTTCGCCCCAGTCGGCAGTCGATGCGCCGGTATCCAGCTTGCCCTGCTTTTGAAGGGTCAGCAGTTCCGGTTCCACGTCCTGGTTGATCAGCCACACGGCGTTCGGCCGCGAGGGTGCATACAGGCGTGACCACATGTTGATGACATTGACCCCGACCACCGTGTCGGCCACCTGGCTACCGACCTTCGCAACCTCGACCTTGCCGCCACTGTTCAGGATTCCCAGGGGCTGGCCCGCACCCGTGCCCTGTACGATTGCTTCGTTGATCTTGTACGTGAGCACTTCGGGGGCCTTGCGATTCAAATAGGCCGCCATTGCGCTGTTGTCTTCGAGCAGTTCGTCGGTAACAGGTGCCAGGGCCCGCAGCTTGTGAAGCGTGACGCCGACTTCCTGAATACTGGGCTTCGACTGCGTCGCCTGGCTCTGTTCTGAATCCCAGTATGCCTGGATGCCACTAGAACCCCAGGGCGTCGTTTCGTCGGTCGGGACCGTGAGACGGTTGCTGCCGGTGGTGATTTCATCGCACCGACCCAACAACGAATCTTCGCCCCGGATCAGGGCGTTGATATCACGTCGGGCGTCTGGCGGTACTGCGAAGCCACCTTCACTGTCGATTGCCTCATTGGCGCCGTCGGGATCGGCACGCAGTTCTGTGCGTAGCCGCTCATCCATCTGCGGGTTGCCTGGCCGATTCGCACGGGCGACGGCGTTGGCCCACTCGCCCATATCTCGGAAACCCCACAGGCCCTTGTCGTCGTTGCGATAGGTGCCCCCGGTGATTTTCGATACGCCGCGTGGCTCGGTCGTCGGTTCTGCCGGTTCCGTGCGTCGACCGTCGACGGCATTCAGTTGCGCTGCCTGGTCGGCCAGTTCGTTCAGTTGCTCGATTTGTACTTTCAGCTGCCTAAATTCGTCCTGGTACGTTTCGAGCCGCTCGACGTCGGAAGCGGTCAGTTGCCGCCCCTCGGCCTCAGCGGCGGCGGCGATGGCCGCCCCGTTGTTATGCGCTGCCGATTGGGCCTCGCGTAGTTCTTGAATTGTCATGGTTTCGACCTTTGTGTATCGCCGGTAACGCTCGCCCAAAAAAAAGCGCACCGACAACCTGGTTTAAGGTTGACGATGCGCCGATGGCTGAGCATGGACGATTCGCCGTCGCACGGTCACGCGGGCAACGGTCTAGGCCGGTGCACGCGTGGCGTGGCTTGGGCAAGTTTTCCTAATTATATGCCAGGGTGGCCAACCTCCAAATGTGCCAGGTAGGCGGCCTGGGCCGCTTGGCGATCGAGCACCGACCGCTGCCGCATCGCGGCTTCGTATTCGCTGACGGTTCGGGCGCTGATTTCGGTGCCGGTATAGGCCGGGTAGGTCACAACCGAGACGTCGTGCAAATCGACGTCGACCAGGTGCCGCCTGGGCAACTGGTCGCCCTCGGGCTCCTCCCAGGCCTGGCCGACCACGCTAAACGCGAACGACATCTGCGACACGTCGCCCCGCCTGACCGATTCCGCAATATCGCGGCCCACGGTCGTATCCGGTGGGGTGATAGACGCCAGCAGCCCGTGCGAATCCTCGCGAAGCCGAAGCGTGCCAGCCGTCGACCTGCCAAGTATCTTGCTCGGGTCGTGGTCGACCAGGGCCCGAACATCGGGCCCGCTTGCCAGGGACCGCGTGAACGCCCCCCGATCGACAAACTCCAGGAACATGCCGCCTATCGGTTCGCTCGGTTCATCGAAGACGGCCGCGTATCCCTCCAGGGTGGGCAATTCGCCGCCCCCGGCGCGTAGTTCCTGAACGCTGGCGTGCCTGATTTCATGTTCTGATTTCATTTTGGGTTCCTAGCATTTTCGTCGCCTTGTCCATGATGGCGGCCGCGTGGCGTGGTGCCCGCTCAATCGACCATAGATCAGCCAGGCCGCCAACGTCACCGGCGGCGGCGGCCGCCTCCAGGTCGGCCAGGCTCTCGGCAACGTGCTCGGCGCCGTAATCGCGGGCGATGGTCGCCACCAGGGCGTCGTCGGCCGCACCGAACGCGTCGCCGCGTACACAACGCGCCAGGGCACGCACGCAGGGTTCGACCGCGTCGGCCACTTCATCGTCGAAGGTTTCGTAGAACGCTATTCGCTTCGCGTCCAATTTGCCCCGCTCAGCTGCCTGGGCCATTGCGCGCGATTCCTTCCGCACGCAACGGCCCAGTGACTCCGACAATGGCTCTAGTAGATAGACCGAATAGGCCCGCACGTCGCTGTCGTCGTCGGGTAGCTCGATCACCGGCTCTGGTTCCAGTTCGGGTTCGTCGCCCACGTCGTCCAGGTTCGTGAGGTTCATCTGCACCAGGTGCTGGTCACCGTCGTCGATCGGGTTGAGATCCTCAAACCGTCTGATTTCGTTGGCAGACAGCACACCCATGCGCCATAGCTTCTCGTAATAGTCTGCACGGGCCCCCTGGTCGCCACGCAGCAGCGCCTGCACCGACATCCTCGTGAACAGGGTTCTGCGGGCTGGCGTGCCGATCAGCTTTCGCTGCGCCTCGGATTCCCACCCATTGACGCACGGCACAATGGCGTCGGTCACGAACTCGATGGCCTGGTGCTCGATGTTGGAGAACGTCGCGCGGTCCAAGTCGGCCAATTTGTGCGGTGGGACTCTATACCACCTGGCGATTTCGCTGACCTGGAACTTGCGGGTCTGTAGGAACTGGGCGTCGTCGGGCGGCACGCTGATCGGCTTGTATTGCAGGCCGCCTTCGAGCACGAGCACACGGCTAGCGTTTTTCGGGCCTCGGTTGCGGCGCTCGAACTGTTGGGCCAGGGCGGCCGAGCGGTCGGGTGCCAGCGGGGTGGGTGATTCCAGCACCGCCGAACCGTGCGAACCGTTGCCGAACCAGGCGGCGCCGAATTGCTCGGTGGCGATGCCCAGGCCAATCGCCTGGCGTGCCAGCGCGATCGGCGAATATCCCACCAGGCCGTCGAACCCCAGGCCACGCAAATGGAACATGTCCTGACCGCGTAGCCGCGTCGGTTCGGTGGTTCCGTTCTCGACCAGGTAGGCCACGCTGCCGTCGCGGTCACGTGTCGGGGTCACGCGGTCGGGCGTCACGATCCACAACGACTGGGGCCGCCCCGCACCGTCTCGCACAATTTCCGCGTACCCGTTGCCGTAAATCTGCCGGTGAGCCTCCAGGGTTCGCTTGAAATCCCAGGCGCTGGTTTCCTTGTTCGGGCCCTGGAACATGAGCCAGTGCAGGTTCGACCGGTCATCCACGTCGGCCCCGCCATCGTCGCGGCGGCGCATGAGACGCCAGGGAAGGCTGGCCACCGTTTCGCTGATGATTCGCACGCAGGCAAATACGGCGCTGTATTGCAGCGCCGTCTGCTCGTCCACGTGCACGCCCGCCAGGGGTGGCACCCATACGGGGTCGGCCGATCCAGCGGCCGCCGGTTTCGAGGCCCTCCGTAATTCAAACCGCCGCAGGATGTCGCGTATGCTTACCATTGATATTCCACCAGGTCATTGGTTTCGTAATGACTGCGTGCGGCCAGGGTTTCGGCCTGCCATAGTCCGATCGCCATGATGGCCGCCACGGCCACGTCGATTTTCTCAGCGGCCCGCGCCTTGTCGGGTTTGACGTTGCCCGCCTCGTCACGTCGCACCACCAGGTTGGACATGTTCCACCGCATCGGTGCATGGCCGCCGTGAACAATCTTCTGTTCGAGCGTGAGGCGTTGCAGCTGCTTGGTGGGATCGGCGAAGCTTTTATATCCCTGACGGTAGGCGACCACGGGCACGCCTTCGCCCAGTAGACGCTGCTGCATGTGCGTCGAATTCCATGGGTCGATGCCAACGCCCCGCACGTCGTAGGTTTCAGCGGCGGCCAGTAGATCGGCCACCACCGTGTCGTAATCAACCGAATTTCCAGGGGTCGCGGTGACGATGCCATCCTGAACCCATGCCCGATACGGCACTCGGTCGCGGCGTTCGCGTTCCTCCATGCGATCGGCAGGTATGTAGATTCGCGGCACCAAGGCGACTACCGGCGCGGCGTCGTCGCCTGGCTCTGGGTCCAGCGGAAAGGCGGCCACCCAGGCAGTCAGGTCGACGGTATTAGATAGGTCGATCCCGATATAACACGTGGCGCCCGACATATCGGGCACCGGTATCGACGCGGTCGCGTCCCAGTCCCGCATGGGAATATATCGAACGCTTTGCTCGGTCCATTGGTTCAGGTATAGCTGGCGAAATGTGTTCTCGTAGGCCGTGTCTCGCTTCGCCTTTTCGCATTCCCTGGCCAGGAATTCATGCGAAACCGAGACGCCCAGGTTGGGGTTCGCTTCGGCCCATTGCGTGGGGTCAGTCCAGTCGGCGTCGGGGTCGGTTTCCCACACGGCGGCGTAGAACGCGGGGTCGTCGATCATCCCTTCCGACACGGCGCTGGCGTAGTCCCATACTTTTCTGCAAACGCTGTCCCTGGCGAATCCCGCTGTGGTGATTGAAACCATGAGCGGCTGCGACCTGGCACCCATGCCAGTTCTGAGAACGTCGTACAGGTCGGGCGTTTTCTGTGCGTGCAGTTCGTCGAATATCACCAGGTGGGGGTTCAACCCGTGCTTCGTATAGGCGTCGGCGCTGATCGGCTTATACACCGCGTTTTGTGCGGGGTTCACGATCGCATCGCCGTAGACCTGGAGCATTTCCGACAGCAGCTGCGACCGCCCGACCATCGCCTTGGCGATCGAGAAGACCAGGCGGGCCTGGTCCTTGTCTGCGGCGGCGCTGAATATCTGGGCCCCTGCCTCGCCATCGAGGCACAACGCGGCCAGGGCCAGGGCGGCACCCAGGGTCGATTTGCCGTTCTTGCGTGGCACCGCAATGAGCGCTTCCCGGTATCGTCGGCGGCCGTCGGCGTCGACCGTGCCGAACAGGTCGCGCACAATGCGACGTTGCCAGGGTTCCAGGGTGAACGCCTGGCCCGCACGGTCGCCCTGGACATGCACCAGGGCGCGTTCGCAGAACTGCACCACCGCCGAACCGGCGTTGTTTTTGCTAGTCGCCATTGACCAGGGCCTTCAGCTTTTCGGCTGGCGTTTCGCTTTTCTTGCTGCGTGGTATTCGTGCGCGGCTCGAAGGCGTCATGCCCAGTTCCGCAGACCACCGGTGCATTTCGGCGGCGGCCGCTTCCATGACACTGACAGCAGGGTGCTTGATCATGTTGCCCGACGCGGCCGTATACCACATGCCATCTTTGTGTATCGCGTTCCTCGCTTCGTACCACCTGGCGTATGCCTCGCAATAGGCTGCAAGGGCGCCCTTATCGAGCTCAGATAGCACGCATTGGCGACGCAGCATGGGCGCCACGGTCGCAAACCGACGCGCGGCCCTAGGTGACAGGCGCAGCCCTGGCCGGTTCGATTCTGCCGGTGGCACGGGCTCAGACTCCGCGTGGCGGTCGGGCCGGTACGTGCCAGCCAATTTCAAGGTGGCGGTCGGTTTCGGTTTTCTGCCTCTGGTCATGACGTCTTTTTCCAGGGAATTCCCCATGGGAATTCCCCATGGGAATTCCCCATGGGAATTCCCCTGGGAAGGCCCCAATTTTGCCGAATTTTCTTC
>Ga0208030_1000695_pt1 | contig 22147 bp, 6 predicted proteins | sample MalvirDeepMed_M9_FD_184246 | JGI IMG/M metagenome (GOLD analysis project Ga0208030, IMG submission 184246) | Marine viral communities from the Global Malaspina Expedition - Malaspina viral metaG DeepMed_M9 (SPAdes) (version 2) | ecosystem: Environmental > Aquatic > Marine > Oceanic | place...
CCAGAAAGCTGGGCTTCTTCCCGAAGAATTTTTGCAGAAGATGCTTCTGAAATTATTAAAGAAACAAGTTTCTATTTTTCATTGTGCTCAGTGCAGTAGCGGTTGTGATTGTGTCTTGGAAAATCATACGTGCGAGTGTTATCACGATTGTACCTGTCCTGATAATTCATTGAGTAACGGTTCAGTAGATATTATCATTGATGTTGATTCATTGTCTTCTTTTTTGAATCTTCAAAAAGCCGTTGTATCTACTCCGATGAGTGGGGAAGGGAAATTCAACGCTAAAGGTGTTGAAACAGGGGATTCAGTTTGGATAACAGTAAATGACCCTGAGAGTCCATTGCGTGGGAGACATATTCTTATTACTAAACGCCCCGATGGATTATTCGCTTTAACAGGTGGTGGTGGTCAATCTGAAGATGTTGAGGCAAGAAAACATATTATTCTCACTGGGACTCCAAAGGAATCCAAACGGGATAAAGAACTTAAACAAACTATTGAAGAAGCGGAAGAAGTTAATTCTGAAGTTATTGCAGAGAAAAGGGGTTTAGAGCAAGAGGCTAGAGATAGATTAAAGAGTGCCGCTGATTCTATGACTGAAGCACTAGGAATTAAGAAAACTGACACTAAAGCATTATTAGATAAGAAAGATGAAGTTCAACTTCATGTTGAAAGTGTTCTAGGTGAGGATTCTTCTGTTGAGGCAAAACGTATTACTGATACTATAATGAGACAAGCAACTCAAGCCAATCGAAAAATATCAACTGGTGTTCAACGAGAACGTCAGGCTATTTTGATTAAGGTCGGTAGAAAATTGCGTGAGGTTCAAGAGGCAGGGGGTGAAAAAGAAGTTGATACTTCAATTATACCAGATACTATAATTCCTCAAGGCACTACTATAGAGGAAGTAGTTGAATCTGACGCTATAAATGTGGATGTTCTGGATGAGATTAATGAGGCACTTCCGAAGTTTGAACCTGTTTCTATACCATTACCTGATATTGCTGAAATAGCCGAAATGACACCATCAAAACAAGAGTCTGCTATCGCTACTCATTTTGATAAAGAAGTTGAGAAATTCTTTGGGGGGAAGGATGATGAACTTGATGGGGTAGCTGAAGAGGATAAAGTTCCTGAAAAACCTGAAGAAGAAACTGTCACTGTTGATTTAGGTACAGCAGTTTCTGAACCATTGAAATTGACATCTCAAGAACAATTGGAAGAAGCCATTGAAAAAACTCGTGCTTATTTTGAAACGAGAAAAGAGGTTCAATTACAGTCAGAAAAAATAAAGAAAGTTCCTCTTAATGTTGTTACTCCTTCTACACTATCTGATTTGAGGGATTCTATTTCTGCTATAGATGTGAATATAGATGATGATGAATTAGAGAAATTAACCAAGGATAATTTTGATAGTTGGACTAGAAATAATCAGGCATTAGCTTTCTATGATGCTGTCGGAGAATTTTGGAATGATGATATATCATTAACTGAAGAGATTTCAGGTGCTGGTAGTAAAATTCAGTCTACGATGAAATTCCATATGGATTCTGGAGCCGCAACAGCATTAGCTGTTTTGGCTAAAGAACATCTTGGATTGAAGATTGATACTCGTATATTGATGGAGAAAGGAAATATAGAACTTGCTGCTTCATCGGTAGCGTGGGCTATACGTGATAAATACAAAGCTGATTCGGCTAAATTGGATGAAACAATAGATTCCATCCGTACTGCTAATGCTTCAAATCTGGAGGAGACTGAAAGAAAATCCTTAATTAGACATTCCACTCTCTCTAAACAGATGGAAGAAATACAGAAACAGAAAGAATCTGGTGAGTTGCTAGATAAAGTTAAGGTTTCGGAATTAGAGAGAAATAATTTGATTGAACAACGAATAAATCTAGGTGTTTCTTTAGGCTCCATGCAAGCATCAGCAACTTTGTTTGACCAACTGGTGAAAGTTCGTACTGCGAAAGATAACGTCTTGACTTTGAATGCTGGAGAACATAGAAGGGATGCTGAAACTGTAGCATCTAATTTACGATTGAAAGAGGGTTCTTATGATATTCAACCTACAGAAGAAGGTACGTGGAATGTTATCCTTTCATCTGATGGGTTAGATAAACATATTTCTCAAGAGAAAGATTTGCAAGCAAAACACGATAAATACGATAAGATAAAGACTGATGATACTGGTTTGAGTGAGGATGATGATGGTAACGTCATCGTTGAAGATTTTGATGTTCCATTCTGGAATGATAGATTTGTTCCAGAGGGTGAAGAAGATACTTCTAAGACCATTGATTATAAATGGAGAGCGGAACAACGAAATGATATTAACTGGTTGTTAGCTACTACTGAAAAGTCTGCGGATAATCCCACAGGAGAGGGTGGTGGATTAATCACTCGTACTGTTGGTGCTGGTAAGACCAATACAGCACTTGGATTTTTTGCTCATAAGATGCAAGAAAACTCAGACTATAAATCTATAGTTGCTGTACCTAAAGGCAGAGCGCAACAATGGTTTGATGAGGCGAATAGGTTTATGACTTTGCCTGAAGGTATGAATATTCAATTGATTCCTGAAGGTGCAAGCAAATCTGATGTTGATGATATTCTTCTGAGTTCTGCCAAGGGTACTTTATTTATAACGGGTCATCGAGAACTTTCTCGTTCTCATGAAATGTTGGGGAAGATTCAAACGAATGCTGAATTAGGGGAGAAGATAGGAAAATTTGGTGGTATTTGTATCGATGAACCACAGGAATTACAGGCTAGGGGTCAGAGCGGTAATATGGGTGCATTAGGAAGATGCTTGATGAAATTGCCGATTGACCATCGTGTTGGATTAACTGCTACCCCGGCCCGACGTTCTCCTCTAGAAGTTTATGACTTGATTAAATGGTCATCTGGAGCAACGGATATAGGAGCCAAAACTACATTCCAACACACGTTTGGTGGATTTGGTTCTGGTACTAATGCTCAAGATACGGCTATACGAAAAGTATTTTACGAGACTATTGCACCATATATTTCAGGTGACAGAATAACTCAACCTACCTTTAAAGTGAATTCCGATACTATTGATATAACCAGAACTGATTCTCAGATTGCGAGACAAAAAGAGATTGAATCTACTAGAGATAAAACTATCTCTGAGCATCAGAAGACATTAATGGATGAAGCTAGAGAGAATCCAAATCATAGATTACGTAGGGGCGCAAATTGGGAAACAACTTTACCACGTAGGGCCAAGGCAGAGGCCCGAAAGGAAGTTGAAAAGCAACATCAAGAAAATATGGATGGTGGAGATTGGCAGAATAATGGTCGGTTAGTAGCTTTGAGAGAACAACTTGAGGGTGCTTCTGATAAAAAGCATGTGGTTTATATTGATAGTGGAACGCAACGAAATGCATTAACTGAAATGTTAAAGGATATGGGCTATAACCAGAATCAGATAAAGAGTATTGCTTCTACTACATATTCTAGTGGTCTTTCAGGAAGGGAAATGTCTGATAGAGTTAAAAAATTCCGAAAGGGAGATATTCCTTTTATCTTGATTGATAGCAAATCATCGAGTGGATATAATCTACAGAATGGTGACCAACTCCATGTGATAGGAACTCCACCTGAAGCCGCTAACTATGTTCAGGCGCAAGGAAGAATCGCCAGAATGCCACGTAAGGGAGATGTAGATATAAAGACTTATCGGTACGGTGATTCTCCTACTGAACAGTCACATTGGAATGATTTGGATGCTCAGATTAAATTACTCAGGGCAACTGCGCCGGGATTGTTCAGGGGCCAATATGAAGAGGAATTATAATGCCACTAGCTGATATGTCCGAAATGGAAGCCCAGATAGCTATCACAGATTTCAAGCTACGAAAGTTCTTGAAAGAACAGATGGGCTATCTAAAAGAGATTGAGGAAGAACTTGAATCTGAGGATTTAGAAGTTCAGAGAGAGATGGACTTGACTAATGCTAAGTCTATGGTAGAGCAGTCTATTCAAAAAGTTAGGTTCTCTGGAATCCTTTAATGACTCTTACCTTATTAAATGAATGGGTGGAACTACAAGAGATGGAGTGTCCACCACATTTACACCCTAAACGTATCATTGATAGGCTAGGGCGTAGAACATATCGTTGTGTGACTCCCGATGATACCGTGGCTACTGTAACAATTGAGGGGCTTCCTGAAGATGATAAAGAGAGGCATGTTCTTGGGGGAAAGCCTATTAATGCCAGACATATTTTTGAATGGTCACCCATTGTTAATAGGTCAAGTGCCGTAGCATTTTTACGGCTTTTGGATGATGAAAAACTCAACTCTGATTATTCCGAATTGATAGAAACATATTTAAACTATCCTGATTGGGATGTGATGGGAATTCCTGATAATCCAGAAGCTACTGATAAGATGAATTTATTACGTAATAAACTGAATTATCATATCTCCCAGATTGGATATGACAAGATAATGAAAGATGTTGTTGAGTTGGAATCTTCTATTGATTTTGAGGATTTGGATGGGGAAGAGCCTAATGAAGTTCCCGGTTTTAGAGATTTTCGTGTAGAGAATATGATAGATAGTTGGAAAGGGAACTCTATTATGGGTAAGCCAGCACAGGTATTACAAGAAGTAGTGAGTTATCTATTTAGTGGTTTAGAAGTTAGGTTTGCAGATGATTACAATAGTATTCATCGACCAGAACTTGGCTCTCCAGCCGATTATTGGGTGGAAGACTTTCCAGCGATATTAGAAGAACGGGGTCAAGCTGTTTCTAAACTCATTGAGAATGAACGAAAATTATGGAAATCTTTGATTGGGGATAAATCCATTAGGGTATACCGGGGTATTCGTATATATGATTCTGAGGCTGTTCCTGAATTGGGTAAGAATACAGTAGCTGATTTTCCTGTATCTTCATGGAGTCTTTCTCCACAGATGGCTAATGGTTTTGGAAATGTAGTTTTGGCTAAAACTATTACTGCTGATGATATTATTTTTTCTCCTTTTAGTCTTGGGTCAAGACATTTTGCAGAGGGTGAGTCTGGTAGATGGAAAAAAGATTCTATTTGGAGGAGAGAGAATACACCTACAGATGACCAATTACAGAATATGAGCAAGGGTCAATTAGCATTACTTGAAGGAGAGATTGTTCTATACACTCCAGAGGAAGGGTCAGATGTAGATGTTGTCTCCCGTTGGGAATATCCTGAGAAGGTATCCTTTCAAGATAAATTATGACACTTACTTTATTAAATACTTGGGTGGAATTACAGGACATTGATTGTCCACCACATTTGCGCTCTAAAAGGATTATTGATAGAAGGGGTATTGAAACACATCGTTGTATAACTCCCCCTGATTCTGATGTTGAGGTTTATTCTGTTCCATCAATAATGTATCAGAACAAGGAAGATTCATTTACAGCAGAATTTCGGAACCCTAATCTTAATTATGAGGAAGATAGCGTTAATAATTCGGTATTTAACAAAACAAGAGATTTATTAGAGACTAGTAATTTGCCTGATATTATTAAGGAAAGACTTTCTAGCTTATGGGATAGATACCCTGATTCTTATGAGCTTGATAGACCTATTGAGAATCGTGAACTTATAGAGTGGCACTCACATTTACAGAATAAAGAAAAAGATTTAGATGGTATGCTTTTTGAGATAGCCAATTCTGTGGAATTACGAAAAGTATTAATGGGTTCTTCTGCTATAGGGTTTGTGAATAGTTGGCAGAGTTCTTCTATTAATTCTCGTTCCCAAAAATTTAATGATATAGTTTTTTATCTAAAAAATGGTGAGTTTAGCAATCCAGCCTATAGTAACTCGTCAAAAAATGAAATTATTGAGAAGAGTAAAGATATTCAAAACATGATGGATGCAGAGCAGAAAATATGGAGGGATATTATCGGAGATGGAACAATACGAGTTTATCGGGGGGTTAACATATCAAAGGAGAAGCTTCCAGATATAGGTAAAACTGAGGCTATCGATAATACATTAAGTTCATGGTCTATTTCTCCTAATCTAGCAGGAAGTTTTGGGAACATTGTGTTGGCTAGAACAATTTCAGTAGATGATATTGTGGCTTCATTTTTTTCTCTGAATTTTATTGGTGAGGGGGGAAATGAGGGTGAACTTATTTTGCATACTTCTGAAGAGGGTGTAGACGTAGATGTTATTTCTAGGGAGCATCCCATCCGATGACACTTGCTTTACTAAATACTTGGATGGAGTTGCTGATGTGTATGATGATGAGTATGAAGATTACTAAGGAATATAATATATGACATTAACACTATTAAATGAGTGGTTAGCTAAACAATCTCAAGCTATGATTGAAGCAAAACGTAAAGGTTTGGTTCCGCAGTCTGGGGATTGGGAGCATCCGTATCGTTGGATTCGCCCCGAAGATGCAAAAGAAATAGAGGTTCCTGAAGTACCAAAATCCCTTATAGAAATTGCACGAGATAACCAAGGTAAGCAAGCGGCTGAAATAGAGGCTATGAACCTTGTTAGTCCACAAGATATTACCGATGGTGGTTATAGTAATGTTATTAAAAGGTCTGATGCAAATGATTTAGTTGAGCCTGATTTTTTGAACGAGAATGGGGCTAATGACGAAAATTTATATGAGAGAGCTATAAAATTAGGTTTAGATAAAGTTACGGTTTGGCATGGTACAACGGGTAAAGGGGCCACTGGTATATTAACTGATGGAGCAGTAGACCCTGCTAAAACTGGTGGGGGATTTGGTGCTGGTTTTAACATGTCTCCCAAGGCCGCTAGTCATTGGTCTGGCGGTAGACAGGTTGGGTCAGAAAAAAAACATTTATATGATAAATTGTCGGTGATTATTCAATTTGATATACCAGTGGAATCATTAAAAGATATTACACTTGACCAATCTTCTGATTCTTATACATTAAAGGCAATGGAGAGTACTTTTTCGTTGGATTTAGGCACTACTAAAATTCTTTATAGTGATGACCCGGACAATCCAGCTCCTAGTGCATATTTTAATCTGTTAGGTAACAAAGAGTTGTCTGGTGTCCCTAAAAATCTTTTGAAGGAATCAGCCCCGGCTATAGAAAAAGCTGTTTCTACTGAAGATATTTCTAATGCTAAACGCCGTGGTCTTATACCGCAGTCTGGTGACTGGATGCGTCCCAAACGCTGGATTAAACCCGAAGATGTAAAAGAAATAGCGATTTCTGACACCGAATATCAAATGCCTACGTATGATATGAGTTGGGATGCTTTAGTAGAGACAGAACTCAAAGATGTAGACCTTGTGTTTCATCCTATTAAAGATTCTGACCGTACTTCAAGTATGTTCTCTGACCATATTAAAGATACTGATAATTTTGCTCTTTCTTTCCTAAGATATGGTCAGAAAATTTTTTTTGGGGAGTCGGAAGAAGATATAAAAGAACAGATACTTAATGAATTCATTTCTCCCGAAGGTAGGTATTTTAAGTCATATTATCCACCTAGATTAACTCCTAAACCTGATTGGGCAACTGATGAGAATGACCCATTTCCTGAGATACCGTCCGATATTAAAGAGATTCATTATGATGACATACCTGAATTTTATAAGAAAAATAAGTATGGGGATGCCTTACAACAGTTTGGTTCCTTGAAAGGAATTTCTAGAAAAATATTTGAGGTAGCTGGACTTCATTCTGAGCCATTTTATCAGGCTCTTAAATGTGTTGATGGGGAACTTGATTATGAACACGCTGCCGATGTTTTTTCACAAGAGTTAGGGGAAAATGTTACTGAGAAACAGGCTAAATTGGCCCTTAATAGATTGAGGGATATGACTCAGAAATCCTTGGAGAATAGGGGATTACCTGAAAAGTTTTATGTGTTTCGGGGTGGCAAGATTCATAATGAAGATAGCCCCATGCCGACATCTTTGAGTGCTGCTACGGCTGCTGGTAGTTATTTTTCTCAGAAAGGGGTGTCATCTCCGCATGTAGCGATGTATGAGGTAAGTAGAAATGATGTATTTTTAGATATGAATTCTATGAAATCTGAGGGACAAGGGGAAGAAGAACTTATTATTTTAGGTCGGAATTTAAAGAACCCACGTATGATTAGACTTCCTAATCAAATGGTTGATAATCCAAAGTTTCATAAATCCAAGTCTCTAGATAAACAAGCTGTTGAATTTAGAGACTTTACATCTGCTCCACCTGATGAAACTGTTGCAGCAAGAATGAAGGCCCGTGGTCTAGAGTGGAAGAAAGAGACACATAGATGGGTTCGCCCCGAAGATGCAGAGGAAGAAGAACAAAAGATACATGAATTGAGCGGAAATAGAGATGAATTCTTTGATGCTCTTATGAAAAGATTTCTTGATAAACGAATGTCTACTGAGGAATTAACGGATGCTGAGAAAGACTTTATCTCTCATATTAAGAAAGCATTCGATGAAGATATAGACACAACTTTAGGGATGTTGAAAGAGCTTGATATAGATACACTTCAGGGAGCTTCAAGTATAGTATCCTTGTTACGTGAGAGGTTACGTGAGAGCTTTCCTGTTCGTAAATATTATGCACAACTACAAGTCAATGCGTTGCAAGATATTGGAGATGAAGTTTTACTAGATAGGAACTCTATTAATAATCTGGTGATTCGTCCGTATCTTTTAAGTCAAATGGATGAGTTTGGCAATAATGTAGAAGAGATAGTTTCTAATAAGGAAAATTTTTCAGGAGATATGGAGTATGTTCTTGGCCCCATTAATGGGTTTGTCCGATACGCAAGTGCTGCTGTAGATGGTTCTCAACCTCAAGATTTAGTTGATTTATATATAGATGGAGTTTTGGATATTAGTGGAAGGTACGATAGAGAAATTTTAAATGCTAGTCTCATTAATTCGATAGAGAACTTTATAGATAGAGAAGAATTGGATAAGACTCTTCAATTTTCTAGAGATAACCTATTCAAGTTCATTACTTCCACTGACCGAATAGGAGTAGATAGTTTAATATCAAAAGTTTATGATGCTTCTTCTCCGAAAGATAAAGCGTTTATGCGTGATTCTTTATTGAACTCTCTTAAAGATGAAGATTTGCTTTCGCATATTCATATGAATTTTGTTTCAGGTGGTCGTGAGGGTTCTAATGAAACTAAGGATGTGCTTGCTGGTATAAATCACTTAACGCTTGCTATCTATGAAGATATGTTAAAGAACGGGGATATAGATGACTTAGCGAAGTTTTTCTCCGATGAGAATATTCCTACTGGACTTTTAGGTTTATCGGAATATTCATCATTACCCTTTCATTTCCTATCGGAACATATGAGTGTTGATGAATTTGATTCTCATATAGATACGTTTTTAACTGGTGGAGAGATTTTACGTCAAACTGGTATTGATGCATTATCCTATATTGACCCAAATCATCCTTCTCTACTGGCAATGGTTGATACGGAAGAAAATCCTTATGTTATTAGTAAGTTAGCATCATCTATTCCTGTTACAAACCTAGAGGCTGTTCGTACTCAAGCTAATAAGATATTGAATACGATTGATTTAGAAAAACTCCAATCTGATGCTTGGAAAGAGTATGCGGAAAAGCATGGTATTGATGATGAATTTTTAATTGGCCCTGATAGTGAGGGATATGAGGAATATAGGGAGCAGAGGGGAAAACAAATAGCACATGGAGAAAAGGCTATTGCGCTTCTAAGGCATTCTAAAGCAGACCTTGAGAAGACCACTTTTGCGGTCAGAGATAGATTAGCTATATTTGGAGAAGTGGATTTTGATATGGAGTCTGTAGAGGCTTTTCAGTCACTTCTTAAAACTGGGTCTAAGATTGATACTACTGAACAAGCATATCTTCCCGGTATGGAGCCGGGAGAGGGCGAAGGAAGTCTAGACTTGAGTAAGGTTTCTTTTGATGGATGGTCTAGTAACTTTTCTGATGACTTTGTTAATTTATTAGAGCAGGATTTTAGTAGTGACTATGATTCCAATCCCGGTTTACCTAAACTTTTTGATGAACTATATTATGGGACTTTGTTTGGTAGAATTCATGAGTTATCAAAAGGGGATTGGGAGGGGTCATCTTCTTCTGAATGGGGTGGTATTTTAAAGGAAAGTGTGGGAAGACAGTTTGATGATAAGGTCATTTTTCATGGTGATAGAAGAACTAGACCTAGTATTGATGAGTTATTAGAGCGAGAGAGGGATAGGATGTTTGTCCCAGATAAAATTAAATCTGCTCATTTCAATCAGGAGAATCTAGATACGTATGTTGCTATTCATAAGAATCTTACCAGAGCATTATTAGATGTAGCTGTTCCTAATAGCGATACGATTGAAGTTTATCGTGGAACTAGTGCTAATGAATTAGATGAAACAGATTATAGTTCTCTGTATAACGATTCTTATGAACCAGCATCGATAGAATCAAATTCTTTAAGTAGTTATTCCATGAATGAAGATACCGCTACATCGGGTTTTGCAGAAAGTAAAGATGAAGGGGTTGTGATTCATATTCCCAAATTGCATAAGGATAATATATGGTCAACTTTTTTATCTCATTCATATAATGGGAATGAGAGGGAGATTCTTGTTATTAAGCATCCTGATATGGATGCTTATGCAAGGTCAACTGAAGAGCCGTTTGATACAGACCAATTTAATCCAGATTTTATAAGTTTGGGTTCGATACACGATATATTTGGGACAGGCCATTCTGCTAATGAATACGTAGATGGATTTGGTAATGCCAGTGCTTTAGCTGATGAAATAATGAGCAATATTGAGCAGGGTTATGGTTCATCAGCTATTGATGAATACGTGGCCTCTTCTAAATATGATTCTTATGAGTTGCAAGATTGGGCCAATAATGCTGCTCAACAAATAATGGAAGATGCTAAAGATGAGTATGAGTACACTTACGATATTCCTAGTGAACAAGAAGAGGCTATTGAGATTGTAGAGAATCTTGGGTTCCTTCAGGGGATTCTAGATACGTCTTACCCTGTCAAAATTTATGCTCCCAAAGATATTTTAGATAATTATCCAGCATCTGAAGGCTATAAAAAACTATCTAAAAATATATTTGATAAACAGAAACAACTTTGGGAAGAAGGAGGGGAAACCCTTCTTCCTGTGATGGATGAAGGTGATGAAGAGGAATTGGAAAACGAAGCAGATAGGGTTGCTATAAATCTTATGGAATGGGCTGAACAGGGGGAAGAGAAAGTTTCTGGTATCTAACTTAATAAAGAGGTATACTAATGGCAGATAAAAAAATTACTATCAATGTAGATAATTCTGATGATAATGCTGATTGGATTAAGCGTGTCAGAGATGAAAATGATAAGAAACGCAAAGAGGAAGAGTCCAAAAAGATGGATAAAAGTGAAGAAATAGAAGAGGAAGAAGTTGATGAGGATGAAGACCCTATGGAACGATTGAATAAATGGATAAGTAATCAGAGGGACTAAACATGCTTGATTTACGGGATTCTAAAAATTCTAATTGGATAAAAAATGTAACTCAACAAGACGAAGGTGAAGATATTGAGAAGTCTTCACCTTTGTTGAGCTTACAAGAGTGGCTTGATAAAGCCACGAGTAAACAAGACTTAGCAATGGAAGCTAGACGTAAAGGACTAATACCACAAAGTGGGGATTGGCTGAAGCCCCGTAAGTGGCTAGTAGACCCTAAACTACATGCTTTGGTATATGACAAACCCGATGATTCTAAAGGTTGGGATTGGGGTGCTGGGGATACAAGAGGTAAAAATAGGGGAACAAGAGGTCTTGAGGAATCGCCATCTTCTAGAAAGAGATTAGATGAAGGTGAATTTCCTTATTCTAAACCATCTAAATCAGAGAGAAGATTAAGAGAAAAACTAGTAGGTGAGATTTTTTCTGAAAAAGACATGTACCATGGGTATGGGTCGGAAGGGTGGAATGAGGAAGGTTCTCTCACTGTTTCAGAGAAAAAAGCATTCTTAGAGGAAGTGACTAATACACTTTTAAAGTTCGTTCCTTCTACTCACTTACGGGCCGTTAAATCTATTAGTATAAAAGAAAAGTTATCTTTACCATTATTGGCTTCTGACCATGACCAGAATGCATTAGCTATGTTTCGGAGTGGTAGAATCTCTATAAGAGGTACGAAAAAGTGGGCAGACCCAAAGGAAGAGGACTACAGCCAGATGGGTCAAGTTGTACTTCATGAAATAGGACATGCTATTCATTATGCATGGTCTGTTAAGTTTAAAGAGAGATTAATAGAAGAGATAGATATTCTAAGGGAAGACCCTAACACTGACAGATTTGATGCTACGGTACGACAATTGGAAGAGTTATTATTTGATTTAACACGTTTGGGGCCACCTAAACATAAAATGACGGAATTTTATCTTGGTGAGTATCATAATGAATTTGTGAAGGAATTTAACAGAGCGAAACGTATGGAGGCTGGATTTACTTCTGAGTATTCCAAAACGAGTCTCCCTGAATTCTTTGCTGAAACTTATGCGGTATATTTACTATCGCCAGAGTCTTTAAAACAACGTAATCCAGCTATATATAAATTGATGAATTTTATTCTATCATCCTTTGATAATGATGCACCTATTACTCAGGATAATGTTTGGGAACATCGTGACCTTAAAAAACACTTAGAAGAGGATGAGCAATATCTCACTATATTTGACCCAGCAGGGGTAGGAGATTTTGAAGAAGGTTTACCCGATTTGCCAGAAGAAGAAGGAGAAGAAGAATCTATAGCCATGCTTAATGAGTGGCTGGATAAACAGTCACATAATAATTTGCGTCCTATGAATCCTCCAAGCAGACCACCTAATAAGGGGGCAGTTTGGAATTCACATACTCATCGATGGTCTAAATCTGGAGAAGCAGACCTTGGTAAACAAACTGCATTCGGGGATGCAGGTGGTGTTTCATCAATAGCAGAAGCAAAACGTAAAGGTTTGGTTCCGCAGTCTGGGGATTGGGACGCACCCGATAGGTGGGTAAAACCTAAAGATGATGTCGAAGAATCTGATGAAGATAAAGAAAAGGGTGATGTCGAAGAATCTGCTGAAGATGGAGATAAGAAAGCAAAGGAGATGACTCAACCCAAGGGGGCAATCGCTCAAACACTCAAGAAATTTAATGATACGGTAGAGAAGATTCTAAAAACAGTGGATGACCTTGTTAGTGGTCGTGTAGATAATCCTAAACAAACATTTGAGGATATAGAAAAACTAAAGGGTCAGGTAGACGAAGAGATAGAGGGCGCAAAAAATAAGATTGAAGAGAATGGAGATAAAGTTAAAGAGTTAACTGAATTAGACAAAATTGATGCTGAAACTGCGGAACGAGCCGATAAAGAATTAGAATCCTTACGCAAACATTATGAAACTCAAGAAAAGGAGATTAATGAAAAATGGGATGAAAACTATGAGGACTTAAAGAAAAAGTTATCCTTAGAGGAATCTGGTGACTATGAACCTGATGATGAACAACCTAAACCAGAGGAAGAAGAAACTGAAGAAGAACAACCTGTAGATGAGGAAGAAACTGAAGAAACTGAAGAAACTGAAGAAACTGAAGAAACTGAAGAAACTGAAGAAACTGAAGAAGATGATGAAGATGATGAAGAGGAAACCGAAGAGGAAAAACAACAATCAAGAATTGAAGGTGGTGAGTCTCAGTTGGCACGTTCTAGAAAAGCTTTACAGGAACATCAAACAGAATATGATGAGAGTCAGAGTACCAACGATACACATCGAGAGGCTTTGAAGAAAAATGTTTCTGCTGGGAAGGCTCTTTCGGAAGAACGCAAAGGACTAAAAGCTGACTATGATTCTGGAATAAAGAATTTTACAATGTTGAAGAAACTGGAGGATGCTGGAACCTTGACCGATGAGGGCCAAGAGAATCTTCATAAAGTACGTTCAGAATTGACTACTATTAGTAATAAAATAAAATCCATTGATATACAGGGTGGGGAACTGAAACATAAGTCTACTGGCCTAAAAAATCAGATAAAAGATGGTGAACAGAAACAAAAGAGGCTTGATAGTATCATGAACACCCATAAAACTCATATTGAGAGGGCTACTAAACAAATAACAGATGCTGGAGGAACTCCATCTGAATCAGAGGGTGTCGAAGAGGATGATGATATATTCGCTCAAGCTAGAGCTTTAGAGGCCGAAGAAGATGACTATGACATAGATGCTGATTGGGATGAGGAAGCGGCTGGTATGCCACAGGCTCAATGGGCTGCTCAAGCGCAAGCCGATGCTGAAAATTCTTGGGCTAAAGATACAGGGTGGGGTTCAGATGTTGATTCAGAGGCCGATGATTTTCATGAGAATTTTTCTCCTGAAGGTGAACAGAAAAATTCTCTGGGTCTTGCTCATGAAGTAAGAGAGTATGCAAAAACGCATCAGACTGAAGATACCCCTCTCATTAATGAGCGAGGAGAACCACATGATGATATTTATGACCATCATGGATTGGGTGATGAGGAACCAGTAACGTTACAACATATTAAAGATTATATGGAATCTAAGGGAACTTCACCCCCCAATGCGGATTGGGAAGGTGGGGAAGAATCTCCAGAATCTGACGAAGACGAACCAACAGTTACATCTAACGCTCAAAATTTACTAGACAGAGCTACTGATTCAACAACGGAACTCAAATCTAGTAGAAAAGAAATTGAAGATAGGCAAAAATCATTAGAACAAGAATTACAGGATGTCGGGGATGATGAGGAATCAAGAAAAGGGATTACTGACCAATTAACTAATGTTAAAAACAGGCTAGATAGTATCAATACTAGCATTGCATCACAAACACGAAAGACTGAGATGGCTAATGTACTTTTGAATAAAAAACCATCTCTGAATGGGGAAGAAAAACCTGCGTCTGAGTCTGATAGTTCCTCAAGCAAAAATCGTAATCGTTTAAAAATGATGAATGAAAAAGGCATGGTTTCTGATGAGGACTATCAGGAGATGGTTGATTTGCTTGATATTAAAGACATCAATGGGTAATAATAATTATGACTAGTATTTTAGAATTAACAGATTGGCTAGATAAACAACGCAGAGCCTATCATAAACATGATGGATTTCCAGAGCATCCTGTCAGGGTACTTCATCATCAAGAATATTTTGCTGGTGACCACGAAACTCCAGAAAGTAAACCTCAACCAGCAAAAGATATTTCCTTGTCGAATCTTTCAACATGGAAGGAAAAACCCACTAATTCTTCAGTGGCTTTTGGTGGTGTAATTTTTAATGCTAATGGAGAGATTTTATTAAGGAAACCTACTGGTAATTTTGGTGGGTATTCTTGGACATATGCCAAAGGAAGACCAAATGAAAAAGAAACTCCAGAACAGACTGCCTTACGGGAAGTAGTGGAAGAAACAGGTATTCAAGGTAAAATACTTAGGGAGATTCCCGGTTATTTCACTGGAACTACTACAGATAATAAGTTTTTTATTATGGCTGTTGAGAATGATACTGGAGAATATCATTGGGAAACTGAAGAAGTTGGTTGGTTTAGTCCTGATGAAGCACGAGAAAGAATTGGCGAAACTATTGATGATTTGGGAAGGCAACGTGATTTGGACATTCTTGATTCTCTAGTTTCTACTGAACTAACCTCCCCTAATTGGGATAGCGTATTAGAACGGTCTGGGCCACAATTAGGCTCTAACCCCGGTGGCATTTTTAGTGACAAGAATACTGGTAAGAGATTTTATTTAAAGTATGGGAATGATGAACAAAATTCTGTAGAGCATTTAGCGAATACTCTTTATAGGGAGTTAGGTGTAACTGTCCCTAATATGGAGATTATTGATTTTCAGGGGGATAGGGCATTAAAATCTGAGTGGCTAGAGGGGGCGAAGGCCGATTCTTCTGGAAAGTCCCACATGGAATCTGATGAGGTACGAGATAATTTTGCTATAGATGCGTGGCTGGCAAATTGGGATGTAGCTGGGATGGGCCACGATAATATAGTTGAGCATGATGGGAAGATGTATCGAATCGATACAGGTGGCGCACTATATAAGAGAGCAAGAGGGGGAGATAAACAGTCCTTCTATAACTCTGAAGTTAGTGAAATAGATACTCTACGAGACTCTCAGATGAATCCTTCATCAGCTAGAGTTTTCTCTAGGGTGACTGATGAGGATATTCGGTACGGGGTTGGTCTTTTAGCTGAAATAGATAACGATAGAATTAATGAACTTGTACAGCAATCTCATCTCCCTGATGAGGAAAAAGATAGGGTTGCTAATGCCTTGATAGCCCGAAAGCAAAATTTATTGGCTAGGTTCGGGGTAATACCTATCGATAAGAGTTGGCTAGGTAAGCAAAGAAGGGCATATCATAAACATGATGGGTTCCCTGAACATCCTGTTCGGGTAAAACACCACCAAGAATACTTTGCTAGTCATGTGGGAGAGACAAACCAACCTTCTTCTGATGTACCTAAACAAGACTTTAGTACTATTTATTCCGATTTAGAAACATTGATTTTAAATACTAGGATGGAAGACCCTTTTAGTATTGAAGAACCTCTTTTTTCACATTATGCAGAAGATATTCAACGGTACTTGAATAGTTATCCAAGAATGTCTAGAGAGGGACTTCAACTTTTTAAAGAACGTATAAGGATAATATTAGATGAATCTCTTTCTGATGATGACTTTGTTAGGTTATTACAGAGATTATCAAATAGTCATACTCCAAACCTTGACTTACTTGAAGAGGAATTGAATAGGTATCGTAGTCTTATAGTTCCTATGAGTGAGGAGGAAGTAACTGAGTATCTAAATAGTCTTGAATATGATGAAAAAAGAGATGATGGTAAATTAACTGAACGTGATAAAATTCTTAGAAAATTTGAGTCCTTAAAATATGCAGTAAATTCTATCGCTACACAGGAACAATTTTTCGCTGAAGTTGTTATTGCAACTCGACCTGTTTCATTATTACAAGATAACATTGATACATTGATTAATTCTGATAAATGGTTTGTAAAAGATACGGTTCCCTCACTCCTAAGAGTAGACCCTACCGCAGATTTCTTGATGGATATAGCTAATAATAAAGATGTATCTTTTGAAATACGAACTGAGGCAATTTTATCTCTAGATGCTAAACGTTTTGATGAGTTTATGACAGAAGGTCTTGGTGACCAATGGATGACTTCTGGAGATGAAAAATCTATTGATGCTATGGGAGAGGGATTTTATGAGTTCTTCTTAACAAGCAGATTTCAAAGTAAGCTGAATACAATACGAGTATTACATGAGGCTTTTGGTGGTAGAGAGGTAGTTAATTATTTCATAGATAATTTAGAATTTCCTGAAGATGTAAATTTTAATTTAGAGGATACCTTTAGTGTACAGAAGGTAAATCCCGGTTTTGCTGCTAGACAGGCTTTTACCTCTTTATATAAACAGACTAAATTTAAATATATTCATGAATCTTCAATGGAAGATTGGGAAACTTCTAGTTCCTCTGATTGGGGTGGTTTATTAAAAGAATCTGTTGGACGATTAATGGATGGATATACTGTTTATCATCAAGGTGGGATTCACAAAATACCACTTGTCCAAAATATTAAATTTTCTACCGATAGACGAACTATAATTGAAGATTACAAACCTGATGTGGTTGCACGAAAAGGTCATACGTTTACTTCAGACCTTTATCCAAATTATACAACTTCTCAAGACTTTTTAGATGAGTATGTTTTAACTCATAAAAAGGCTATTAGAAAAGTTTTGGATGCTGTATACAAAGACCAAGACTATATTCCAATTTATCGTGGAACTTCAGGTGGTGCTGAAATTATTGAAATTGAAGGGGAGAGTACTGGCTATGTTCCACCATCTCAATATAGGCATCCCGACATAGGTGATGATTGGATTGACGTAGGAATTAATGCAAATCCTTTGAGTAGTTATACTATAAATACTCAAACAGCCGCACAATTTGCAGATGACAATAGTGGTTGGCTAATTTCTTCTTTAGTTCACAAAGATGATGTTTGGTCAAATTTTTGGGCGCATTCCTATAATGGAAACGAAAGAGAATTTTTAATTGTAAATAAAGAACGTGAAACTGTAGGTATACCTGCCAATAAGTGGAAACGTCTTACTTTAGAGAATCGTAGAAGTCCTATATCAAAAAATTATTCTAGTTTTGGGTTTTTAGGTGAGGAAGATAGTATAGATTTTATTAGTCCTACACAACAGAAGAAAGTAGATAAACTTTTTGCAGATTTAAAATCTCCTAATATACCCGGTTCAGATACTCCGTGGATTGTTGAGGGTCATCTGACGAATCTTCATAAAGTTTATATTCAATTAAATGACTTTATATCAGAAGAGAATATGCCTTGGAAAACGGTTTTTGATATTTGGAATGAGGGTTTAGAAGACGCTGGGTGGAAAAAGAATCCAGATATGGAAAATAATGAACATATTAAAAGGCGAGTTGCTGTTCTTACACAAAAACTTAAGAGAAGTGCTGGTATATATCAGGTCAAAAAAGATAACGTACAGAAATCAGAGTGGCTAGGTAAACAACGCAGAGCATATCATAAACATGATGGATTTCCTGAACATCCGGTTAGGGTAAAACATCATCAAGAGTATTTTGCGAGTCATGTGGGAGAGCCAAACCAAGTTTCTGATGATGTACCTAAACAAGACATATCAGATATTCATTCTGATATAACTACTTTATTGATTGATTTTTTCCACGAAAAGGAAAAATTGGGGGCAATACCTTACGGAGACTCAAAATATATAGAGAATTGGATAGAGGGAGACTTCAGGTCGTTAACAGAGAACGACTATATTAGTGAAAAGTATCTTGGTACTGTAGCAGATAAGTTAGATGAACTATTTTCTGATGAAGATTTTGCTCAATTATTACAAGGGCTAGAGAATTCACATTCTCCAGAGCGTAAGGCTCTTGAAGCAGAACGAGATAAACTTAGAGAGATTTTAGATAAACATAGTCGAGACTTTCAAGACCCTGAAATTCGTCAACGTCATGATGATATTGTAAATAGGATTAGAGATATATCGGAACAAGAACATTTTATTAAGGATGTTGTCCTTGGCACTCGCCCTATACCATTATTGATGGATAATATTGATACTCTGGTCAATTCTGATAAATGGTATATGCAAGAAATAGCTTCTGACCTTATGAATGTTGACCCAACCGCAGACTTTTTAATGGACATATTTAATAATGAATCTATAAATTTTGATATACGTACTGAAGCACTTCTGGCTTTAGATGCTAAACGTTTTGATGAGGTTATGAGTGAACGTTATGGTAGAGATTGGAAAGATATAGACGATTGGTCTGAAGATATGCAGTTTATTGATTATCTTAGGATGTTTAATCAAAAGCATAATGAATTGAAACGGTTACACAATGCTTTTGGTAGGGATGCGGTTAATCATTTCATAGAGCATTTAGAGTTCCCAGATGATGTGCAGTTTGATTTAGAAGACACTTTTAATGTTATGAAGAAAGACCCCGGTAAGAAAGCTAGAGATTTATTCATTGAGTTGTATAGGAATACTAAGTTTGGGCATCTTCATGAAACTTCAATGGAACAATGGGAAGCATCCAGTTCTTCTGATTGGGGTGGATTATTAAAGGAATCTATTGGAAGACAATTGGATGGAGATATTGTTCATCATAGTGGCCTTAATATATCTCGACTTCAAGAGATGTATTTTCCATCTAGACCACAACGACTAATTGATTTTGTTGGTTGGGTTAGTCCTGATAGTGGCCCTAATATATATGGAGATATTGTTCATCATGATGATGCAGACTCTAGCAAATATATAACTTCTCAAGAACTTCTAGATAAATATGTTCTTACTCATAAAAAAGCTATTCGTAAAATTTTAGACTCTGTATATAAAGACCAAGACTATATTCCTGTTTATCGTGGTACTGGTATAGGGGGAGAGGTTGAGGAAACAACGGAACTAAAAGATTTCAAACTGGATGAGTGGAATCCTATAGCGGTTACGGCAAATCCCCTAAGTAGTTATTCTTTAGATGCTAGTGTTGCTCATAAATTTGCTAGAAGAGAGAGTGGTTGGATTATTTCTTCTCTGGTTCATAAAGATGATGTCTGGTCAAATTTTTGGGCGCATTCCTATGCTGGAAATGAAAGAGAATTCCTTCTTATCAATAAAGAACGTGAGTCTATGGGTATACTGGCTGGCACTTGGACGGAAGTTGGAAAGCGTATAAGTCCATTAACATCTGATTATAATAATTATGGGTTTCAAGAAATAGGACATAATCAATATTTCCTTGATGATGAGCAAAAAAATACTGTATTGGATGCATCTTTAAATATAAAATCTACCTATAATCTTGATACACCACAGGTTAAATTATCAGTTAATGAACATATTGATAATTTGAGTGAGATGTCCTCTTATTTGGAAGAGTGGATGAATGATAATGGTATGCCAGCTTCTATGGCTTTAGAGATTTGGAATGATGCTATAAAAGATGCTGGATGGAAAAAGAATTCTGAGTTACAAAATGACCCAGAATTTCTTTCTTTGCCTAACTATATGAAAGATTTAACAGAAGCCCTTGAAAAGAAAGCTGCTAAAGAGATAAGTTCTTCAAAAGAATCACAAACAATACCTGAAGCTAATGCTTCTCAGAAGATAGAGGGTAAAGATTATTCGATAAAGGACGCAATTGATGATTTTCTTATAGCTGATATTCCCGGTGCTAAAGAGAATTCTCTTAACCCTAATTGGTATGCAGAAAATTTTGTTGATGAATATGACTTTGCTAAAAAATGGACTGATAAACTTATAGAAGACGGAGAAATGTTCCTATATACTTCAGAAGAACAACAAAAAACAGGTTTGGTAGATGAAGATGGTAACCCAATTATGGGAACTATAGAAGACCAACTTAATGAACATGTTGATGCAACTGTAGAAAGCTATGGAAAACCTATTTGGGCTTGGGTTCAACAGAATCTTACTAATGAAGAGTGGGCGAAGGCAGATAAAATACTAGAGGGTTTAGAAAAATCTCAATTGATTTCTAAACAAGCTAGTACTGCTTCCACCGCTCGTACTATGCTAGTGCCATATAGAACTATGGTTCATAGACCTGCTAAGACTCCATATTTTGCGACTCGATGGAAAAGAGTAACTGTTCCTCAACGTACTGGAACAGCATATAATGTTATTCCTGTTGGGGAATATAAAGGTAATATTCAAGATATTTATTCGTCATGGAAAGGTTATGTTGGTGATAGGGAGGAAGGTAGGCACGATTTATATCTCCCTATAATTGCGTTGCAAGAAATCATCTATAAGGGGTTTGATGGACTTTTAGCTACATTTAATAATCGAATTGTTGGGGTTGTTAGTTTATCCATTAATCAGGTCAAAGAAGCCCGTTTATCTATTTTATCAGCTTCACCATTCGATATTATTCAGGGAACCGAAAACAGAATCGAAGATATGCTCCGTCGTGGAGTAGAGATTTATGTTAAGAATAAGGGTTGGGACTATATAGGGATTGATGGAGATGCTGGAGATGATGGAGAAGATATTGACCTTGAGAAAGCCCGTGGGCAATTGATTCCTGTGAAAGTTCCGATAACTCTTCCAAGCGGTAAGAAAACTGAAGCAATACGTTGGAAGAAAGGTAAATCAGACCCGAAAGCGTTTGCAGACTTTGATGATGTATTTGAAGCCTTGGGAGATAATCCCAAGATGAAGACTTACTTGGAGTCAGTGGTCAATAAAATACCAGCTACATGGAACCGTAATACTCTTGAACTTGATATGTCTTCTGACTCTAATGTTATTGCAAGAGCTATAAATTCTTTTGGGAAATGGAGTTATATTCGGTCTACCGAAAAAGATGGTGAGATAGAAAAGGCCAAACATAGTAAAGTTGAGAAGTTTTCTAAGGCCATTACTCAAATACGGAAAGGTATTGCACGAGGATTAAAGAAAGGTGATGAAGAAGCTATTATTCTGCACTTGATTGATGTTGCTGGATTGCGAATTGGAGA
>Ga0208030_1000696_pt1 | contig 22143 bp, 27 predicted proteins | sample MalvirDeepMed_M9_FD_184246 | JGI IMG/M metagenome (GOLD analysis project Ga0208030, IMG submission 184246) | Marine viral communities from the Global Malaspina Expedition - Malaspina viral metaG DeepMed_M9 (SPAdes) (version 2) | ecosystem: Environmental > Aquatic > Marine > Oceanic | place...
GTCTGCAAGAAATTGTAAAGCAGTTAGGTGAGCAAGTAGTTCAGTTAGTAGAAAGTATCAGAGGTTTTTCGATATCCCCCGAAGAGGCTGGTGAAATTTTTGGAATGTCTCCAGACCAATTAAAAGATGCTTATAATAATCTGGCTAGACAACAGGGGCGAACTATATATGAAGATCCTCAAGCATGGGTAAACTTGGGTGCGCCCCCTTTTGTATCTGAAGAGGCTGGTGCAGCGTTTATGGGTAAGGCTCCCGCTGGCGGTCCAACTCTCGGCCCCGGTGATCCTGAGTATGCTCAATGGAATGTTCCATTAGAAGAGACCACACACGGATTTTCGGCTAAGGGTTATAAGGCGTCTGATATTAAAGGGGGGCCAAGTCCAACTTCTGAGTTGCGTCGCTTATATCCTTGGGCTATGAATTTATCAGAAGATGTGTTACAACGCGCCGTTCAAGAGCCAGATTTTTTGAGACAATTAATTGAGATGGCAGAGTCTGGTCAAATCTTACCTTTTCAATAATCATGCCTATTAAGAGATGTTCCCTTCCGAAAGGAAAGAAGGGATGGAAATGGGGTGACAGGGGGAAGTGTTATCCAACTAGAAAGCAAGCAGAGAGGCAAGCCGCTGCGGCTCATGCTTCTGGATATAAAGGAAAATAGGGTGACGGTGTGTTGCCTATTATAGCAAAAAGCGTTGAATATAAGAATAATAATGCAGACGCTGCAAAAAAGTTTGCTGAATGGGCACACACTGCCCCCTTTGATCGGGCTATTGAGGCTTATGCTGACTGTCATCGTGATCCTAACATTGATGATTCTTTCATTAGGACTCTTGGGCAGTTGGATCGCTATTACCTTGGTGTGTTTTTGTGCAACCGCCATGATATGTTACATCCGTGGATCTATGATAGATGCAGAGAAGTCGAATCAGATAGAGATTCAAGACTAGATTTATGGGCAAGATTCCATTATAAGAGTTCAATTATCACTTTTTTAGGTAGCATTCAGGAAATCCTTTGCAATCCTGATATCACGATAGGGTTGTTATCATTTTCCGCTAGACAAGCAAAGCCTTTTTTGAGGCAAATAATGCAGGAATTTGATTCAAATGAAAAACTTAAACAACTTTATCCTGATATTTTGTGGTCAAAACCTCGGCTTCAGGCTCCTAAGTGGGCAGAAAATGAGGGTATATGCGTTAAAAGGTTCGCAAATCCAAAGGAACAGACTATTGAAGCGCATGGTTTAGTTGACGGGCAACCTACTGGTAGGCACTTTGATTTGATTGTTTATGATGATATTGTGGTTCAGGAGGCGGTAAATACGCCCGAACAGATACATAAAACTACTACTCAGTGGGAATTATCGCTTAATTTGGGGTCTACCTACCGGCCTAGATTTCAGTATGCTGGTACGAGATACTCATATGGAGACACCTACGGCACGATCCTTCAAAGGGCCGCTGTAAAGCCTAGAATACATCCAGCGACGGTCAATGGAAAGATGGATGGAGATCCGGTCTTTCTTGAAGTGGACAGGTGGGAAGAGATTAAGAAGACAACTTCCACCTATACGGTTGCATGTCAGCAGTTATTGAATCCTATAGAAGGTTCTGATATTGCATTTAAGGAAGAGTGGTGGCATGAATGGGAGATTCGTCCATATACTTTGAATGTGTATGTTATGTGCGATCCCGCCCATTCTCGAAAGAAGGGATCTAATAGGACTGCTATATCTGTTGTGGGTGTAGATGCTAATTATAATAAGTTTCTATTAGATGGAGTATGCCATAGACTTTCTCTTTCTGAGAGGTGGGAATTTATCAAGACTCTTAGAGCCAAGTGGAAAAGGGCGCCCGGAATTAGGGAAGTAAAGATTGGTTATGAGAGGTATGGGGCGCAATCGGACATAGAACACTTTAAGGAAATGATGAGAGTAGATGGGAGTTCATTTCCTATTTATGAATTAAATTGGACTGGAGGAGGAGGTTCTCAGTCTAAGAAGGATAGAATACAGAGACTTGAACCGGATCTAAAAGATGGTTCTTTCTTCTTTCCTTATCCTACTGACGAGAAGAGATTAACTTCCCATCAGAAAGATTACAAAACAAAGAAGCAAGAATTTTTGATTTCTAAGAAGATCATGCGAAAAGATGAGGAAGGAAAATTATATGATCTGGTTGATTGGGTAAAGAAGAATGAGTATCTTTTATTTCCTACGATTCATCCAGATTTCCTAGATGCTCTTTCTCGAATATATGATATGGATGCGATGCCGCCCATTTCTAGAAGGCGACATTCACTAGAACCAGAAGCAGAGGCAAGATACTAATGGCGAGAAGATTTCGTATAGGGGGCGCAAGAAAATATCCTCCTCGTAGAGTTGCCTATCGCATGACTAATGGTCGAAAGTTTTACGAAAGACAACCGAGAGATTTTCCGTATGGTATTCTTCCTTACGCTCAACCTTTTTATTGGACTTCTGGATATTGTGAAAATGATACAAGTTCATAGGAAATATAATGGCTACGATAACACTTAGAGAAACAAAGGGATCACCACTTTCATTTTCAGAAGTGGATGGTAACTTTACGAATCTTAATAATGATAAGCAAGAACTAATAAACTCATTTGGCGCTGAAACTACTATGGTTGATAATGCTGATTATATTTCTTTTTGGGATACATCGGCTGGTGCTGCTAAAAAGATTTTTGCCATTGATACTCCATTTTTCTATAGAACTATGGTTATAAAGGTTATTCCAGACGCTAATGATACTTATGTAGGTGATGGAATTACGGCGGTTACTTGTCCAACTACTTTTGATGGATTGGTTCTGTACTCTATAGGTGCTCATGTATATACTGCTGGGGTTGGAAGCGTTACGACTGTTCAATTATATAATGTAACTACATCAACTGATGTTCTTAGCACTCCAATAACAATAGATGCTGGAGAATTGGATACTAATAGCGCTGCTACACCGGCAGTAATTGATACAAGTGGTAATGTTAATAAAGTGTATTCTGATGGAACAACTGCTACTGTATTAAGAATTGATATAGATGCTATTGGTAGCAGCACTGCGGCAAAGGGATTAGAGATAAGGATGGAGTTTCGTGGTTCTAACTAGCGTATTTAAAGGACACCCACCTTCTGTTTCTGTAAAAAAACCTGTTCCAGAGATAATATGTAATCTCAATGAGGACAAGGATAAGGTAAGGGATAACATAAAAAAAAATATTCAGAGGGGGTTACCTCAAGTTCAGCCTTACGAAACTCAATGGGACAAAGTAGTTTGTCTTGCTCTAGGTGGGCCAACATTAAAAAAAACTTTTCCTAACCTTTTAGAAAAGAAAAATGATGGAGTCCCAGTTATAACTGTTAATGGAAGTTATAAGTATTGTATAGATAATGGATTAGAGCCTTCTGCTATGGTTATGTTGGATAGTAGAGAATTTAATAATAGGTTTGTTAAACCATTAAGAAAGGATTGTAAGTATTTTATTTCTTCACAATGTCATCCTTCTGTGTTTGATATGTTGGAAGATTGCCAAGTGTGGATTTGGCACGTTGCTGGAGATGAAAATTATGATCTTTTGCAGGAACAGTATGGTGAAGAATATTTTCCTGTGATGGGGGGTGCTACCATAGCGCTGAGGGCTGTACATTTGTTTAGAATGTTGGGATTTCATAAGTTTGAGATGTTTGGGTTTGACAGTTGTGTTATAGGAGAACATCATGCTTATGAGCAACCTGAAAATGATGATGAAGGAATCATAGACGTTACTGTATCTGGAAAGGAATTTAGGTGTACGGCTGCCCATTATCATCAAGCAAAAGAGTTCGTTGATATGATTTCTAAGACCGGCGAACATTATGATTTGGCTGTTCATGGAAATGGGCTTATTTCCCATATAATAAAAAACCCAGATTCATTGACTATAAAAGAGGAGGTAATATAACATGGCTGCTGCTGCTTGGAGTTTTTATAATTCCTTTAGGGAATATTTAGGCGAAGGCGACTTTGATTTAAGCGGTACAAGTGTTGGATTTAAAATGGCTTTGCATACTAGCGCTGCAAGTGCTAATGTAAACACTGCTACTTTATCGACACAAGCGTCACTCGCAAATGAAGTTGCTAATGGCAATGGATACACTACTGGTGGTGCATCTGTTCCATCTAGAACATGGGCCGCTGGCGCATCTGCTGGTGTGTTTCGTTGGGATTCAACTGCTGTTGTATGGACTGCCACTGGTGGGACAATTGCGAATGTTAAATACGCAGTCATCTATCAATCTAGTGGTAAACTGGTATGTTTTTCAAAGTTGACTACATCTCAATTCACTTTGGCTGATGCTAATACACTCACTGTCACTCCGAGTTCGAGTGGTATATTTGAATTAACATAGGGGGTGAATCATGGGTGTAGAGACAGCCACATATATTAGCCAACTTTCGGCTACAAATCCGCTAGCCACAGACCCAGTTAGTGAGGGCGACGACCAGATTCGTCTCGTGAAGTCAGTTTTGCAGTCTCAGTTTACTAGTCTTGGGGCTGCTGCGGTTACTACGACTGCTGCTGAAGTTAATCAGTTAGATGGATTTGCAATGCTTCAGGAAAACAACTCCATCTGGCTTGGTAATGATCCTTCTGGAACGACTGACACTGCAAGTACCAGTGTTGCATTTGGAACTACAGCGTTAGATGCCATAACTACTGGAGATAATAATGTCGCTATCGGTTATGACTCCCTAACTGCTAATACGACGGGTACACAGAATGTTGCTGTGGGTGCTGGGGCATTGGCTTCAAATACCACAGTATCTGAACTGACCGCTGTAGGCCATGAGGCTGGTAATGCTGCCGCTGGTGCACTTGGTATATGCGCTATTGGTTATAAGGCTGCAACTGACACTACAGGAAATTACGCTACAGCCGTCGGTTATCAGGCACTCTTTACAAATTCAAGCGGCGCAAATAATACCGCACTTGGCTGGTCTGCATTGCGGTTATCTACAACTTCCGCTAACAATACGGGTTTAGGGTATAACGCTCTAACAGTAAATACTACTGGAGCGTCAAATACTGCTGTTGGGTCTGCTGCATTAGGTGCTAATACCACCGGCGCATATAATATATCGGTTGGCTCTAATGCACTAGATGCTAATACAACTGCAAGTAATAACACTGCGGTTGGTTATTTATCTTTAAGTGCAAATACCACTGGTGCAAATAATACAGCAGTTGGTAAGGGTTCTGGTTCCGCTAATACGACCGGCGCCCAGAATACTGCTGTTGGCGTACAGAATTTTGAAGTCGCCACAACGGGTTCAGAGAACGCTTATTTTGGGTATTTGAGCGGGTACCAACATACTACAGCGTCTTATTGTACTGGTTTGGGAAGTAGGGCAATGCGTAGCAATACGACTGGAGCAAGTAATACTGCTGTTGGATATAACGCTCTTTATACAAATACTACTGGAGCGCAAAATGTAGCAGTTGGTGCTTTATCCCTAGACGCAAATACCACAGCGGGTAATAACACTGCGGTTGGTTATAACACAATGACAGCGAACACTACCGGCGCAAGGAATGTTGCTCTTGGTAGTAATACCTTTATAGCAAATACCACTGGATCAGATAACACCGCTCTAGGTTATAACACTTTACAGGCACAAACTACTGGCGCAGATAATTCCGCAGTAGGTAAATATGCGATGTATAGAACCACTACTGCAACAAATTGTGTTGCTGTTGGAAGTTCAGCATTATTTGAAAACACAACTGGTGCAAGTAATACAGCCGTTGGATACCAATCATTAGATGCGAATACTACAGCGAGTAACGTCACCGCTATTGGTCAGGGTGCATTAGGAGCAAATACTACAGCAAGTAATAACACTGCTGTTGGTTATGCTTCATTGGGGGCTAATACTACTGGAACTTTAAGCAATGCTTTTGGTTATGGCGCGTTAACCGCACAAACCACAGGCTCCAAAAATAACGTCTTTGGCACCAGTGCTGGTGCAGCAATTACTACCGGCAACGGTCACACAGCAATGGGGGACTCCGCTTTACTATCTTGCACCACTCCTGCTGATAACACTATGATGGGCAATGCCGCTGGGTATGCTATTACAACAGGAGGCGCAAATGTTGGAGTGGGTAAAGAAGCATTCAGGTGGCTAACTACTGGTCAGTATAATGTTGCTATTGGGCATAGTGCGCTGTTAACCGCAACTACTCCGGATGGCAATAATGCAGTAGGTTACCTAGCATTATATTCTGATACCACTGGTGCAAACAATGGAGCAGTTGGTAAGAATGCATTACAGGCTAATACTACCGGAAATAATAATTATGCTTTCGGTAATAGCGCAATGGTAGCGTGTACAACCGGCTCAAACAATGTTGGATTGGGGCTGAATGCTTTAGGAAGTAATGTAACAGCAAATAATAATACCGCAGTAGGTTACAACGCTTTATACGCTTGCACTGCAACACAAAATTCAGCACTTGGTCTGCAGGCTGGTGACGGCATTACCACAGGTACAAATAGCACTTGTCTTGGTCAAGAGTCAGATAATTCAGCCGTTGATGCCTCTAATGAGTTCACAATGGGCAATGCTTCTATTAGTAACTTGCGCTGCAATGATACTTCTATATCTTCTCTTTCAGATGAGCGTGACAAAACTCAGATTGAAAATTTACCAGAAGAGGCTGGGCTTGAATTTATAAATAATCTAAAGCCAAGAACTTTCTATTGGGATCGCAGAGAGTGGTATGACGAAGAAGTTGCTAATGAAGATGGCTCCATTTCAATTGTCAAACATGATCCAGATGGATCAAAAGTTAAACCATACTACAGAAGGTGGAGATCAAATTCTGGTCAAAGGATGGGATTCATTTCTCAAGAGGTTCAGTCGGCTATTGAGGGCATAAAATATATGGAAGACTCTCAGGTAGTTAGTGGTACTTCAGAAAAGTTGGAGTTTGCTCCAGCGCATTTAATCACACCGCTAATTAAGGCGGTGCAACAACTGTCGGCAGAGGTTGAATCTCTGAAGGCACAACTAGAGGAATCGTAAAATGGCGGAAACAGCCGCGCAGATAGCGCAACATTACACGGCAATGGGTCATAGTGTTGACCTTATACATGAAGTAATTGCTACGGGGGATACTGATGAAGAGTCATTAGATACCATAAGTCGTAACGTAGAACATCTTGAACTTATGAAGACAAGAGACTATTGGACTGGTGAAGATATGACTGCGGTTAATGCAGCCATTGTCGCGGGGAATGCCTACAATGCCTAAAGCAAAGAAACAGGAAGCACCTAAGAATGTAGTTAGTATTGATGGCTCTGATTACGAGTTTGATTCTTTGGCAGATGAGGCTAAAATTGCTATTAACCATTTAGCACAATTGGACAGAGATATATCTGCATTGCAGATAAAACTTGTTCAATTAGATGCAGCCAAGTCTGTGTTTATGAGTAGGTTGAAGGAAGCATTACCCGAATAAAAATTAATTAGTAGGAGATTGGTATGGCATCTGGAACATGGGCTGAAGCAACTGGCGATTGGGCCAGTCAAACGGACTCTTGGATTCCGGGTACTACTATTTCTCCCGGTGCAGTAAGTTTAACTTTAAGTTCTGTACTTCCAACAGCAGGTGTTTCTTATTTTTTCTCTGGGGCTAAAGGAGATTTAACTTTATCTACGACCGCCCCTATTAGCACTAGCGGCCATATGATTTATCCCGCTAAGGGTGATTTAGTAACATCATTAACTGCACCAAGTCTTGGAATTGCATATAATTTTTCAGTTGGAAATGCTGACTTAACTTTCAGCACTACTGCTCCCGGCGGGGGTATATCTCATGTTAGAGTACCCGATGCTACTGCATTGGCTATATCAGGACTTACCAAATGGGATGATTTTTCTGGGACTTGGGCTGCTGCGTCTATTGTTTGGAGCGAATGGGTTCCAACAGTTGGAATAACATATTATTTTACTATTGATGCGGCTGGTGATCTCGTTCTTACTACGTCTGCTCCAACTAAAGTTGCTAAAAACCCGTCTTATCTATCCACTATTATAATAACATGACGAATACAAAAGAAACTCAATATAATTGGTCTGAATTATGCTACAAGATTGATCCGGAATTAATCTCTCCAGTTAGACAATATGAGTTTGATGATGGGCGAAGAGTCTTTTATAAAACCAAGAAAAGGATAAAGTATGGAAATCGAAAGAGCCGACATTAGAATAGGTCTTGATCACACTACAGCCAAAAATGTGGCAGAGCATCTAGATAAGAAATATCCCGGCTGGTTATGGGCTGTGCATGTTATGGATGGCGTTGTTGTAGTGAAATCTATGTTGTTATCTGGAAACTGGGGATTTGTTCTTCATGAAGATAAGATTGATAATGATTACCGAGCCGTTACATTGGCTGGAGGGGAGATTCTAGAGCGGTATAAACAGAAAACCAATGGGTTTAATCAGGAAAGGTATATGGACCTTACTATGGATTACAAAGGTCAATTAGATGGTGACTTTAGTCCGGGGACTGCTTAATGTCTTTAATGAATCCACAACCGCCCCTTAATGTAGGGATTGATTCAGTCAATACACTAGAAGAACAGGGGCCAGAAGAAGACAAGTGGATTAAGATTGCTAGAGAGATATACGAAGGTTCTACTGATTATTTAAATGCAAATTTAAGATTTCAGTGGGAAAAGAGTTTATCTTTATTTAACAGTCATCATCCTCCGGGGTCTAAATATAACACTGCGGCCTATGATAAAAGGTCAAAGTTTTTTAGGCCAAAAACTAGGACTGCTGTAAGAAATCTTCAGGCTGCGATGACTGTGGCATTCTTTACCAATGAAGATGTTGTTAATATTGCCCCTGCTAATCCTAATGATCAGTTACAGTCTGCTGGTGCTGTTGTGGCTCAGTCTATAATGCAGTATAGATTGACGAATACTATTCCTTGGTTTCAAACAATGACGGCTGCTTTGCAAGATGCCGCTGTACAGGGTGTTTGTATATCCCATCAATACTGGGAGTTTACTGAAAAAGATGAAAGTTACACTGAGGTAGATCAAACTAATCAACCAATCTTGGATGAAGAAGGAAAGCCTGAGATTCATGAACAGATTACTGCGGTCAAAGATTATCCAGTTGTAGAATTAATTTCTCCAGAAAATATACGAATTGATCCTGCCGCAGATTGGGCAGATCCAATTAGGTCGTCTCCTTATGTTGTGCATCTGATTCCTATGTATCTGCAAGATATAAAAGATAAAATGGAATCTGGTGATTGGCTTGAGGTAAACGAAGAAGAACTTCTGGCTGCTAATGATGCGAATGAGCAAGACAATACGACTAGGCTAGTTAGAGACGAGCCTCGCATGGACCCGAAGGAGAATGAACAGGAATATGGTGGGATAAAAGACTTTTGGATTGTCTGGGTTCATAAAAATATTGTAAAGAGAGGCGGAGTAGACTACTGTTATTTTACTGCCGGTACAGAAATAATGCTTACGGAAGTAAAGCCATTAAAGGAAATGTACCCGTGGTTAAGAGATGATGAGCGTCCATATGTTATGGGGGCTGTTAACTTAGAGGCGCATAAGACTTATCCTTCAGGCACTGTTGAACTTACAGAGGAACTTCAAGCGGCGGCTAATGACATATGGAATCAGAGGTTTGATAATGTCAAGTTAGCAATGAATAAGAGGTATCATATCCGCAGAGATAGGAATATAGATCTTGATGCATTGTTTAGATCTGTTCCGGGTGGTGCGGTTGAGATGGATGATCCAGATACAGATGTTAGGATTGTTGAGACCAGAGATGTTACTGGGTCTGCGTATGCGGAACAGGATCGGATCAATATGGACTTCGATGAGTTGCAGGGTAATTTCTCAACCTCGACAGTTCAGGGTGCTAGAAACCTAAACGAGACAGTCGGTGGAATGAATTTGTTGGCTGGAAATAGCAGCACTATTGCGGAATATGTTTTGCGTACATTCTCCGAAACATGGGTTGAGAAGGTTTTAAAGCAACTTTTGAAACTGGAACAATACTATGAAACTGACATAATTGTTCTGGCTGTTGCTGGTCAGGCAGCAAAGGAACAATTTATACAGTTTGAGACAGATGAGATGATGGATGAACTTCTAAGGCAGGATGTTATTCTTAAAGTTAATGTAGGATTGAATGCTACAGATCCTATGAAGAAGGTGCAGAATCTTTTAAATGGTGTTCAAATATTGTCTCAGTTCCCCGGATTGCCAGAAAAAATTAATATGCCTGAATTGACTAAAGAAATATTTGCTCAATTGGGGTATAAAGATGGTTCAAGATTCATTGCATTCGCAGATGATGATCCACGGGTGTCTGAACTTGAACAGCAACTTCAGCAATTGCAGATGCAAATACAGACAGATCAGGCTAAGACAGAGGGTCGTATTCAGATTGAGCAGGTTAAATCTGTTGGTGATAAGGAGGTTGCCCAGATTAAGGCTCAGGCGGATATACAGTCTCAGATGATTAGACAAGAGTCTGATATAATAGAGGCTCAAATTAAGAAAGATGATTCAGTTACCAAGAGAGGTGAATTGATTCTTCAAAGGGATGCTCTATTGAATCAGATTAAAGAAACAGAACGACAATTAGAATTAGAGGCGGAAGGTCCAGCGGGAACTATTGAAAGAGATAGATATAATAAGATTCCATATGCTGTGGGTTGATAATGGATTACTATAACCCGGCTGATCTTACTACCGAAGATTTAATCAAGCGTGTCCGAATTGGAAACGCAACACATGAATTTATAAGAACTCCTACTGGATTGGCTATTGCTGCAAGGGCTATCAATGAATATCGTGAAGGTATTGAAGCGTTTCAGAAAATGTCAATGCAGGAGTGGGTAGGTTCTTCCGAAGAAGAACTTCAACAATACCGCAAAATCTCAAATAAACTCGCTACCCCGCTACAGTTACTTCATTGGTTGGATGCGATAATAGCCGATGGAGAAAATGCGGAGTCCATTGCGAAATATAAAGATGCGGGTGATATATGAAGGAAGAGTAAAAAATGGCAGAAAAAGATGCTACCCCAGAAGTGGATGCAACTGAACCAGAAGTAGGGCAAGGATATAAGGATGATGATACAGAGGTAACAGATTCTGTAGAAGAAGATTATATATCTGAACGCGATAAAACAATGGAACAAATTGCCGCTAAACGCGACGAGGAGTTTGAAGAAGAAACGGGAGAAGTTCTCGATTCTAAAGAACCAAAAGAAGAGGTTGTAGAAGAGGATTCATCTCCTTTTTGGAGGGAAGATGATACTTGGTATACAAATGTAAAAGTTGATGGTGAGGATATACAGGTACCATTTGATGATCTGAAGACATCTCACCAAAAAGACAGGGCGTCACAAAAACGCTTTGAAGAAGCTGCTGAGTATGGCAGAAGGGTCCAAGAGCGAGAGGCTCAACTCAATGCTTATATTCAGCAGATGCAAACCCAACAGCCGCCATCGAAAGACGCGGAAGCAGTAGAAGAGCCAAAAGAAGAATCTTCTAGTTTAATTAAGAAGTATCATGAGGCTCTTTATGAAGATGATGCGGATAAAGCCGCAGAATTGTTTAATACTCTGACCAAAGGGCGCAGTTCACCTGCCACCCAAAATGTGGAAGAGGTAGTCGAAAAAGTTCTAACAAGAACAATGTCGCAGCAAAGGGCGAAAGTTCAGAGACAGCAACAGTATGCTTATCAGAAATCTCTTGAAGATGCAGTTAAGCATTTTGATACTGAGTATCCTGATATTGCTGGTTCTCCTGAGTTACGCTCAATTGCCGATAATCGAACGATAGATCTTACCCAGAGTAATCCGGATTGGTCTCCCAAACAGATTATGGAAGAGGCTGCGAAATCAACTCGACAGTGGGCGAAAGAATTTCTTTCCCCCAATAAAAATGAAAGGGCAGATCGCAAGAAGAAAATTGTGAGACACCCAAAGGCGGCTAGCGCGTCTTCTAAGATCGGAGAAGATGAACCAGAGCCAATGAGCGCTTCGGATATCATCAAAGAAATGAAGGAGCAGCGCGGCCAAATGTTATAACAATTAGGAGGTAGTAAAATGGCTGGACAAGTATGGTCAGTTAGCACCTCCGGTGGTTATATGTATGCCTTAAACCTCAGCAGACAGTTGAGGATGGCAGTACAGCCTATTGTCAAGTTTAGACAGTTCTGTGATGTCAAAGATGCAGCCCATCAAGGGTTACATCGAGGTGATACATTCCATTGGAACGTGTTCAGCGATGTGGGTACCCAAGGTACTACGCTCGTTGAAACCAATACTATTCCGGAGACCTCGTTCACGATTTCTCAAGGTACCATGACCATTACGGAGGCTGGCAACAGCGTTCCGTGGACTGGTAAGTTGGATGACCTATCTGAGCAACCCGTGGCCGAAGTTATCAGGAAGGTGTTGAAAACCGATGCCAAGAAGGCTTTTGATAATCTTGCTTCCGCTCAGTTCAACAGCGCAAAATTGCGCGTTGTTCCAAGTGCAGCCAGTGGAACCACTGGTACAAATACCTCGGCGGTTACTTTAACCACCAATGGTACGGCTACTCTAACGAATAGCGTTGCATTCGGAAAAGAGCATGTGAAGTCGATTGTCGATGTGATGAAGGAACGTAATATCCCGGCGTATACGGGTGATGACTATTACTGTATCGCATGGCCTACAACTTTCCGCGATTTCGTAGATGATGTTGAAACGATCAAGCAGTATGTTGATCAGGGTTTCCGCATGATCATGAATGGGGAAATTGGTCGGTACGATGGAGTACGGTTTGTTGAACAAACTTTTAAAGCGAAGGGTAGCATTGGTACAGCGGCTACTGCGTGGACGAATGGTTTGTCTGACTGGATCGTGTTCTTTGGAGAGGATACTGTTGCTGAAGCGGTTGCAGTCCCAGAGGAAATGCGGGGTAAAATTCCGGGTGACTTCGGGCGTGATCGTGGCATCGCTTGGTACTATCTAGGCGGCTTCGGTATCGTACACACACAAGCAGCCCAGTCACGTATTGTGATTTGGGACAGCGCGGCATAGGAGATATATTATGAGTTATTCAAATCCTGTAACGACGCGCATTCAATCAGGTGCCGTTCAAGACTTAGGTGGTACACCTACCGGTTTCTCCTTTAAGGGGCCAACTGGTATGCAGGGTACTATTATTGATGTCGGTATCGAAGTGACGGAGACTTTTGCTTGTGATCAAACTGAAGCCTACTTTCAGGTGGGAAGCAGTTCTGACGCAGATGCTTACTGCAAACTCAACATTACGGATGGTACTGCAATAACTAATACATTCAATATTCAAGATGATACGGATGCTATTATTGCAGAGGCTATTCCTGCCGACACTCAGATCGAATGTCTTCCAGTTGCTGGAACAGACAGTTCTAGTGTGACCGGGCAGGGATTTACGTATGTTGTTGTTGAGTGGTATTAAGGAGGCTATTATGGCTAGTGCAAATCATACCGCTAAAGGTAAAATCCCGGCTAACGGTTTGTCTTCGTTAGAGGACGTAAGTAAGGAGACCTTAGCGTCTCTTGCTTTGGCTTCTCACGGACCAAATCAATTGCCAATGGGTGTAGTTCATAAGTCTATTTCCACTGATCGTGGTAAGTTTACTTTTGACTAACCAATAAGAACGGGGGGGCTACGGCTCCCCCATTTCTTTGGAGGAATTATGGCAGGAAAAATTAACGAAGTCTCGGCCTATGTTTTTGGCAGAGTAAAACCTGTGTCTCCAAAAGAGGCATATGGTCATTCTGGCCCTGCTGGCCGTGGCTATTATACTATGGACGATATGTCCGACGAGAGGACCGAGGAGTTTATGAGAGCGCAGAAGTCTTCAAACAACATGGCAAATGTTGAGGGAGAAATGATTGGCTCTTGGAACCTTGACTTTTAATTGAAGATAATAGACCTACCGTCCAAGGAATGGGACGAACTCACCCTGAAGGATTTTGGGGGTAAGAGGGCAGAGAAATCTGTCTGTGTTGTAAGATACGGCGGTATGGGAGATATGATTCAAGTCTCCTCTCTGTTTCCTTTATTTAAGAAAGAAGGATATCGTGTCTGCGTTAATGTAAGTGAGCAGGGAAAGGACATTTTGGAAACTGATCCTAATGTGGATGAGTTGCTTGTTCAGAAAACAGATCAGATTCCCAATGACAGACTTACATTGTATTGGAAAAAATTAGAGCAATGCTTTGATAAGTTTGTGCAACTTTCCGAGTCAATTGAGAAAGGTCTTTTGTTGTCTCCCGAAAGACTAGAAACTATTCGGGGGGAAAAGGTTGTGGTGAAAGGCTCTCCAGATTACAGTCTTTCAAAGGAAGAGATTCACGAAAAATACAATGTAAATTACATGGAAAGGACTCATGATATAGCGGGTCTTCCTTATAAGTTTCTTCCTAAGTTTTATCCTACGGAGGCAGAAAAGAAGTATGCCAGAAGAAAGCGCAAAAGGATTAAATCAAAGAATGTAATCCTCTGGGCTTTGTCTGGATCATCTGTCCACAAGGTATATCCTTGGACGGATGCTGTTATATCCAGACTTTTAATGGATAAAAAAGATGCATCTATTGTAACGGTCGGGGATGGTCTTTGCGAATTATTGGAAGTCGGATGGGAAAAAGAAAAAAGAGTAATTACAAGATCTGGTAAGTGGTCTGTTAGAGAAACTCTTGCTTTCTTAGATGTGTGTGATGTCGTTGTTGGGCCAGAAACTGGGGTGCTAAATGCTGCATCAACTCTACCGTGCCATAAGACAGTCATGCTTTCTCATTCTTCGCATGAGAACCTATCAAAACACTGGAAAAATACTACGGCTTTAGGCCCGGATGATTATCCTGATTACTGTTTTCCATGCCATAAAATGCATTATGGATTTAGTACATGTAATAGAGATAAAGAGACTGGAGGTGCAATGTGCGCCGCAAAAATAAAACCACAAAATGTAGTAGAGGATATATTGAGAAATCTTAAATGAGCACATATTTAGTTTTATGTCAAGACATGGCTAGGGATGTAGGTATCCCCGGAACAGGGCCATCTGCTGTTGATGCTACTACTCTTTCGGAAGAAGAGAATTCTGTTGTTCGTTATATAGCGCAAGCAGATCAAGATATACAGAGCAGGTGGTTTGATTGGGATTTTCTCTGGTCAGAAGCATCGTTGTCTGCAAGTAGCGGCACATCTACTTTGTCTTCTCCCAGTGATTTAAGTAACTGGAAATTAGATTCTTTAGTCTGGGATAAAGCAAGTGAAGATTATCAGGTTCTAGAATATGTGCAGTGGAACGAATATAGAGATTCATTTAAATATGGAACAATTGATTCTGACATACCAGAGGTTTTTTCTGTTAAACCAGATAATGTATTAGACCTGTACCCGACACCGAATTCTGCTACAACAGTATCTGCGGAATATTGGTCTACGCCTACGGTTTTGTCTTCAGATGGAGATATATCCGCTATTCCTCCTAGATTTCATAAGATAATAATAGCCAGAGCCAAGATGTATTACGCGGAGAATGAAGATGCTCCTGAAATTATGGCTGGTTCTTTGGCCGAATTTGAGGATTTACTAGATAAATTGGAGGCAGATCAATTGCCCAGACAGAAGAATAGAAGATTTTCTTCCGCTCAAGATGCATTTAATTTTGTAGTGAGACCCGAATGAGTAAGTTAAGAAAAAGAGATATACAGCCTAGTAGGTTGCAATCTACCTATTTTCCATTCGAAGGCGGCGTTAATATGGTTGATCCCTCTTTGGCATTAAAGCCGGGAGAATTGGTAGCCGCTGATAATTTTGAGATTGATATTCGTGGGCGCTATAGAAGAATAGATGGTTATGAAAGATTTGATGGGCAAACATTACCTTCTGAAATAACTGTATATAGGATTCCTTTTACTATTGGCACTGCTAGGGATTCTGTATTTACGAGCGCTTTTAGTTCTGCATTTGATATGCAGATTCCATCTATAGGGGATTTACTTAAAGGTGAAACTAGTGGTGGTATAGGTTCTGTATTAAGAGTTGATGTAGAAGATATAACCGGGGATGATGCAGCCGGTACTTTTTCTACTTCAGACGCGGAAGGGTATGTGTATTTTGGGGCTAGAACTGGAACCCTTCAAGATGGGGAAACACTATTTTTTTTAAACAAGAATAGCGCTTTTGGAAGCGCATTTAATGTGGAGTATGGATAATGGGAAACGCAACACCAACAGCATTAAGAAAAACTAGGGCAATTTTGACTGGCACCAGTTTTGCTGATAACACGACAGGCGCTATCACTGCCCAAATGGTCAGACAGTTTACAGAGTCTGGAATGGGTGGTTTTGCGACAATATATTCACCATCTGGAACACCGGCAAGTCAGGCGGTAGCATCAGGAGCAACAGCAACAATAGATTGGAATGCTGATTCTGTGGGTGCTGACGGACCAGACGACACTGGCAGTGTATCTTCAACGACTGTGGGAGCAGATGCCGATTTCGCTAACGATAGAATCAGGATATATGATAAAGGATTCTTTATGATAAATCTTGGTATAAGTTTTGCTCAGACTGGAACTGATACCGTGATATGGACATTCAGAATTGCCCATAATATAGATGGCGCTGGTGTAACTTATCCCGGTTATGATGCAGCAGTTCAAAAGGTGGCTGCAACTTTAGATAATATGGTATCGGCTTCTGGAATAATTGATACTACTGGACATACTACTTATACGGATGTTATTGCTCAAGTCAAGAACGGGCATGGAAGTAATTCTGAGAATTTCCAAATGCATTATGGTCAGTTATCGGTCTTTAGGATCGGCTAATGGGGCTTCTTGCTACCGCTCTTTCCTATGGTCCTCCTGTATTAAGGGATAAATATAGTGGTTCCACTATTGTTCCTGAAGCAATAATAGCAATAGAAGACCAGAGAAGCATCATTGACGTTGTTCCCGGAGAGGGGGACGTTCGTGGTGTGTGGGTCTTTAGTGGTGACGTATATGCATTTCGCAATAAGTCTGGTGGGGCAACTGCGGGTATGTATAAGTCTACTTCTACTGGATGGACGGAGATAGATTTAGGAACGGCATTAAAATTCGATGGAACTACGACTGATGGAGAACCAGTTCCCGGTGATAGTGGTACAGCCACTACTATAGTTGGTGCAACTAGCGGTGCTCAGGGAGATTTGGCTGGAATTTCTTATCATGGAAATTGGGAGACTGGCGCCGCAGGAGCGATGGTCCTTACTAACATTACTGGAACCTTCGCTGATAATGAAAATCTTACTATGTCTTTGTTGGCATATGATTCTGGTTCTATAGAAATATCAGAAGGGGCCAATATAGCAGGTGCTACTTCAGGAGTGACCGCAACAGTTACCAGTGTAACTATATCAACTGGGACTATTGCTGCGGGTGATGCGGCTGGTTATATATCTGTAAAGAATAATAGCGGAACATGGACAGATGATGAGGTTATAAATATTAATGGTGTTGACCATGCAACTGTTAACGGGAGTAGTCAACCCAGTAGTGTAGTAGTTGCAGTTGCTGATGGGACTCAATACGAACAAACACTGCAACCCGGTGGCACTTACGAGTTTACTAATTATAATTTCCGAGGAGAGAGCACTGGTATAAGTATGTACGGTGTTAATACCGTAGATAATGGATTCTCATATGATGGTACTACATTTATAAAAATGTATACTGGGATGGATACTGATACTCCAGAACATATTGCCGCTCATCAGAAACACCTATTCTTCTCCTACCCAAATGGTTCTATTCAGCACTCAAGTATTGTTGCTCCAAATAAGTGGAGTGTAATAAGCGGGGCTGCTGAACTTGGTATTGGCGATAATGTGAGCGGGTTCTCTACAGAAGTTAATAATGTGATGTCAATCTTTACTAGAAATAATGCATTCATGTTATATGGAACTTCTTCTGCCGATTGGGAATTGAGACAATTTCATCAAGGCACAGGAGCAATTCCATATACCTTGCAGAAGATGGATCAAACATTTTTTCTGGACGATAGGGGTATAACTTCAATTTTTACTGTGCAGTATTTTGGCGATTTTCAATCAGCAGTTGCCTCAGATAAGATTGACCCATATATTCAATCAAAGAAAAATAGTGCTGTGGCTTCTGTGAGGGTGCGCGGAAAGAATCAGTATAGATTGTACTTTGATGATAAGACTGGGGTAGAGATGACCTTCATTAACAAAAAGAATCAGGGTTTAATGCCATTTACTATGGATCATCAAATTGTTTGTGCAATATCACAAGAAGATGCTAATGGATTTGAAGTTTTATACGCCGGGTTTGATGATGGTTATGTTAGGCGATTAGACTCTGGGACTAATTTTGACGGGTCTGAAGTGTCCTCTTTTGTAAGAAGCACTTATTATCATTATGATTCTCCGGGATCTAGAAAGCGATTTAGAGAACTTGGATTAGAAATAAATGCGGATACTTCTACTACAATAACTGTTACCCCCACTTATGATTTTGGGGGGACTTTCACCCCAAAGACTTCTCCAGTATCTGATTCTTATAGTGTTTCTGTAGACGCGGATGCATGGAGTGAGTCTGATATAAGTAACAGTAGTACGGGTATTACAGTAGTTGCATCAGAACGAGTAAAGATAAATGGAGTAGGAATGAACATGGGGTTAATTATTGAAAACGCTTCTACTTATGATAAGCCCATCACACTGCAGGGCGCAATTGTAGAATACACACCGAGGGGTGTCAGGAGATAGTTATGGCTGGACGAAGACCACCAAGTGATTTGGGTAGCGACTGGGTAACAGTTCCAAGACAATTTAGAGGAATTAAACCTACCAGCAGACCCACAGAATTAGTCTATGCAACCCCACAGGAAATTGGCTTGCTAAGACAGGCGGATATCCATAGAAGTGGATTGGCACATAAGAAACAGGCAGGGCCACAAAATGTCCTCAGTTTGGATGACAGTGGGGGGATGTACTTGGACCCCAAAGAGTATAAACCCGGCGGGGGCAGAGCCGGGACTGGTTCACAATATACACCAGCGACAGCATCGAAAGGAACCAGATCAGAAAGGGGATGGAAGCCAGCAAAAGTTACTCAAACACAAATAGACACTCAGAAGGGTATATATGGTCGGCATATAGAAAAGGGCGAAACAATTCCCGGTACTACCAAGAAATCAGAAGGGTCGCAAATAGTTCCATGGAAAACTACGAAGAAGACTACCACTCCAGCTATAACTTCTTCTTCTACTGAAGACCCAACTGAAGATCCTACTGAAGACCCAACTGAAGATCCTACTGAAGATCCCACGGAAGATCCCACAGAAGATCCCACGGAAGATCCCACAGAAGATCCTACGGAAGAGCCTACGGAAGATCCTGACTCCGGAACTTCAAACGATCCAGATTCTGTATGGTCACCTGATGCTCCTGCCGAGATGAACTTGGCAGAACTTACAGATGATATGATGTTGTCTACTAGGATTAAGCAAATGCTTAATACCAACAATCCCATGTTCAAGGCTGCTAGTCTAAGAGCATTACAGGGGATGGCTAAGAGAGGAATTGTAAATAGTAGCATGGCCCAAGAGTCTGTGATGAGCGCCATAATGAATGTTGTGATGCCTATTGCCAAAGCGGACGTGGATGCTTTACAGAAAGAGATGTATGCCAATCAAGATTGGACGAACAAGCAGAAGTCTGACCTTAATGCCTACTATTATAAGAATCTTCAGCAAAAGCTGGATGGAATTATCAAGCAGCAACTTCAGACCTTGATAGGTAAGCAACAGTTTGCCCAGTCAAAGATGGAACAAGCACAGGCGAACTGGAGAAGGTACGGTGATTGGATGTCTGCTATCGCAACTGCAGAAGGTGCTGAAGCAGACGATTGGGAAAGGATGCGTGAATTATATGGAGACTGGCCCGGTAGGGTATGATTAGAAAAGCACAGAATAAAGACTTATCTAAAATAGTTACACTTTCTAAAGAGGGTCATGCTGAGTCTGTCATAACGACAGCCCCTTTAGATGTAAAAACCTTACGCACTAATCTACAGATCTGCATTTTATCTGCAGAACATTTGGTTTTAGTAGTGGATATAGAAGACGAGATCAAAGGTATCATGATTGGTGTTACGCATCAGTTGTGGTATTCAAGAAAGAAGCAAGCAACTGATCTGTTCTTCTATGTAAGCCCTAGCGCTAGAGGTGGGGGCTGGGGGACCAAGTTGATGAGAAGGTTTATAAGTTGGGCAAAAGAGAATCCCGGTGTAAAAGAAATTATGTTAGGAATTAGTTCCGGGCTGGATGATGTTGATAGAACTAAAACACTTTATGAACGAATGGGTGCTATACGCATTGGGGAAAACTATGTTATTCCACAGGAGTAGATTATGGGCGGTATTGTTAAGTCAATAGGTAAAACTGTAAAAAAGATAGGCAAAGGCATATCTAAGTTTATGAAGAAGATTGGACCCGCCCTTATATTGGCTGCTGCTGTATGGGCTGGAGTGTCAGTCTTCGGTGCATTCTCTCAAGGAACCCTTGCGAGTGGGGGCATATTTAAGAGTATTTTTAGCACCCAGAATTTTGGTGCAGGTCTCACCGCAATAGGAAAGGGAATTGGAAATGCCCTCATGCCGGGTACTCCGTTTGGCTCTGTCATGCAGAAGGGAGCACAGCAGATGCTTCCTGAAGGGGCGGGATTCCCAGACCCCTCTCAAAAGATGGTTGATGTGAAGCAGTATGTTCAGAAATTCGGTGATAAGGACATGAGTACATCACAGGCTTTGATGTACATGACAAAGATGAATCTACTGGCGACTGGATTCCAAACTCTTGCTGGATTACTTGATGACTCTGAGGAAAAGGCAGCGGCCTTGAAGTATGCATATGGTGGTGCTGTGACAGAGGGTGCAAAGAAATGGGTTAAGGATAATCCGACCTATAAGGACATGTTTGACAGAGGCCAAGATACACTGGGCGGATATACTTCTGATTGGTTCCAAGAGCAGACGGTTGGTGAACCTACTTTGGGCCGCCAAAGCACAAAACAATTTGCAACAAAATCGCCAAGCGCTATACAGTCACCATCTCCGGGCGCTTTTAAATCTAAAGGAACTGGATTAATAACCCAAGGAACTCAAAAGAGGTACGCCTGATGCCAGAAAAACCACAAGCAAGAGGAATACCAATTCCACCGGGCAGAACAGTTCCGGATGAAACTCAAGGTGCATTTCTGAATACACAATCTGTTCCTACTAGCCCAGAGATGAATGATAACCTTAAAGACCCTACCCCTGAAGAGGTCAAACAAATTGATATGCTTCTTGGGACGCTCAAGGATTTTATCTGGGATGAAGGTTATAACTCAATTGCAGAAAAAATAAAAGCGAGAGAGGATCAGTTGCCTCAAGTGATAGGGGAGATTGCAGGTAGGATGGTTAACAGGGAAGTACAGGCTGCTGATGCTGCAGAAGCGCAGATATCCAGAGACATTCTATTTGGAGTTGGTGCTGAAATTGTAAATGAATTATTTGAGGTTGCAGCGCAAGAAGGTATATACAAAGCGAAAGGCGAGAAGCAACAAGAAAACGATCAGGGTGAGGCATTGATATACGCAGTACAGAAATATGGAGAGATGGGAGATCCTAACATGGACCCACAAGCCCTAATGCAGTTAGCCTCAACAGCGGTGAAGGGTGGTTACCCGCAAGAAGAGATGGTCGCTAAGATGGGTGTGCAAGTTTCGCCAGAAATGGAGGCAGTCTAATGGCATTGAACTGGGGAAAAGGAGCAGAGGCAGTCAGCGAGGGTCTTATAAGACAGGCTGATATTGGTGGGTTAATGTATAAGCAAGCAGCCTCAGTTGAAGCGGCTAGGAAGGCTGGTGAATTAAAGCAACAGGAACGGTTGTGGGATGTTGGAGTTACTCTCGCCGCCCAAACCGATAAGGATTATCAGACAATATTAGAAGCGGTAATAGAGGCAGAAGTAGAAGGC
>Ga0208030_1000699_pt1 | contig 22085 bp, 28 predicted proteins | sample MalvirDeepMed_M9_FD_184246 | JGI IMG/M metagenome (GOLD analysis project Ga0208030, IMG submission 184246) | Marine viral communities from the Global Malaspina Expedition - Malaspina viral metaG DeepMed_M9 (SPAdes) (version 2) | ecosystem: Environmental > Aquatic > Marine > Oceanic | place...
CTATTACATTTCAGTCAGGTGCCGGGGTTAATATCGGTACGGCTACTGCTGCCGATGATACCTACGAGCTATGGAACCCAGACTTCCCACCTGACAGGATCCACGACTTCATTAACCAGGCTATCATGGATGTGACCGGTCATGCTTATGACCCGGTAGAGAACGTTAGCCTGCATAGTGACGGGCACACATTACGATTTGATATCCCTTCTGGTATCTCTATGATCCAGAATATTTATTATCGTGACCGGGTAGATTCTACACGGTTGCATTCCTGCAATGCGGCATTTGATGAGCACTCTACGTTAGTCGTAACAACCTTAAACGGGGCTATAACAGATGCGGCTGCTACATCAGTACCTGTTACAAGTGCCTCAACTTTAAGGGCTAACCAGCAAATAATGGTAGGCTCTGAAAAGATGACGATTAGTAGTATTAGTTCTAACACCTTAACTGTTTCCAGGGGAGCTGGAGGGACTACGGCTGCGACTCATTCGGATGCAGATAGTGTTCTAATGTTCCCAACCGTAGACACTGAGGATAAGAAGCAAGGGACTGGGGCTAACAAGTTTGTTTTATCTGCGAGTGCTAGCGCAGGAAACATAATTACAGACAGTATAACTTCCAAGGATATTTCTAAATATGATTACCTGGAGGGTTGGATTAAGATAACTAGAACAAACGAGACTACTACAACTCCTGCTGATTTGAAGATACATCTCGATAATGGGACTGTTACAGCAGATGGGAATGATCTTGAGAGTCTTAATATACCAGCCTTGGTAGATGATACATGGACATTTTTTAGAATAAAGTTAACTAATCCAGAGTTAGATACTGCCATCGTGTCTGTAGGATTAGAATATGATGTTGACTTAGGTGCTTGTACAATCTGGCTCGATGATCTATCAGTGGTTCGTAGCGATACGGCTGAGTGGATCCAGGTTCCTCGAAACATCTGGCGAATAGACAAAGAAGCTGCGGATCTAGTGTTCAGCCCCTACTTTGACGGGCTTGCGCCGTATGATCTCTTGAAGATTGTAGGCGGTAATAAGCCAGCATTACTTACAGCAGACAGCACTGCCAACGTTATTGATGACAGTTACGTTGTTAATGCAGCTACCGGAATGGCGTATTCATCAAGTTCCGGAGGACGGGACACGGATCCTATGGGGTATCGCCAACAGGTTAATCAATTTATCGGGAGAGCCGAACGCATTCGACAGACTTTCCCCATGTTAACTAACGTTAGGACTGTAAATTAATGGCAAGCAAGGTTTCTAGCTCCAACGAAATATATCTAGGTGGAACATACTATAGGCTAACCCGGCAGGTACAGAGCCAGCTAGCCTCTATATATCCTGCCAAGGTTGTAATTGGGGATACTACCAAGGATTCCCAGATACGATCTTCCGTAATTTCCTGGTCTGACTGGCGTGGGGGATTAGGGGTAGAGCGTATGCAGGGTGCGGCAGATGCTGATAGAGCATGGTGGTCAACGTGTCAGCTTAGGTATCGACATCACCTGGTACTGCCTGCGCTTGCCAATCAAACTACCGCAGAAATCACGGGAGGATCTACGGTTATTGATGGTGATATTACAATGCTTGCAGAGCTATCAAATAACGTTTACGCAAGCTGGGACCTGGCTTTGTATTACTACATCAAGGCCTCCAATGACTGGACCAGGGTAACCACTGGAGGGAATTACTCTTTCGACTATACTCCGACTGACTCAATTACCATTAGGATGGGAGGTACGGATTATATTGTGGTTGCCGAGTACAATGACAGTGGCAGTAAATATGCTTACATAACCGATGCAACAACAGTAACGGAGGTATCCAAGGCTGCTAGATTTGTAGCATACTGGGATGACCGGTTATGGGGAATAGATAATGATGGTCAGCTCTGGTACAACTTGACTATCAATGGAACCCCGGTTAATGATGCGGTTCTTCCCGTCCCTGCCGGGTATGTGACAGACCTTTTTGTGGGACGTGATTCCTCCGGAGAGCAGATACTCTACGCATCTACGCAGGTAGGCCTATATGCTCACGATGCGTTTAACCAGAGGTTTGTGGAAACCCAGTTTCACCTACCGTTCCACCAGTATAACGGGTCTGGGTCGGTGAGGTGGAGGGATAGTATCTACAGTCCTAGCGGGCTGGGTATTTACAAGTATATTAACGGAAACATTCATGCCGTGATTACGGTCATGGGGCCGGACAGGGATGACGGAGTGCCTTCGGATAATCGGGGCACCATTAAGAAGCTAGTAGGAACTCATACGGAATTACTCGCTGCCGTAGATGCGACTACTGCACCTGAGTCAGTTGCAACCACTGATATAGCATACCAGTGGTCAGGGCAGAAGGGGGGGCATGGTTCCCTGGTGATGAATGCTGACTCGGGATTCTCTTCCATCCTTGCCTGGAATGATACTGGGTGGGAAGCTAAGTGGTTAGCGCCCGACCAGGGTAAAGCTATCGAGCATATGATGGTCACCAATGCGGGGCAGGGAGATTACCGATTATGGTGGGGGTTTAATAAGAACGTATACCACCAGATGGTTCCTTTTGACATTGTTAACCCGTCCCAGTTAACTAACTATGAGTACGCTCTCACTGGTGTCCATGAAACTCCCTGGTTTGATGCACAACAGACAGAGGTAGATAAAACGGCATTAAAAATTAAGGTAGAAACTTCAGGATGCTCTTCAACTGAGACGGTTGGAGTTAGCTATTACAAAGATTACGAGGACACCGAGTATTCTCTAACTAGCATTACGGACAATGGGGTCACTACATTTGTACTCCCCTCTACTAGTAATCCTATTGGCGTTACGTTCCGGAGTATTAAACTGAAGTTTACCCTGGAACGAGAATCCGGTAGTACAGACGCAATTATAGAGAAAACCCCTGATGTTATATCGGCTACTATTGAGTTCCGCAAGAAGCTGGAAGCTAAGTGGGGACATACAGTGGAGGTAGACCTAAACAGGGAATACAAGGGGAATACCCCTAAGCAACTACGGGCTAATCTATTGGCCTCTATCGAGTCCAACACCCTTGTAGAATTTACGTACAGGGACGATGACTCCTCTGATCGCAATTACTACGTTGACGTTGTGGCAGCTACCGGCCTTGAAGGGACCGGTTATGACGAGCGAGGAACGTCACGCATTTCATTGGTGGAGCCATGATATTTGATGCAGGTACGACTACGGTTTCTACTGCTGGTTCTGAACAGCAGATATCTAACACCACTAATCGGGTACTTTGGATTAAAGCCAAGGCTCTTGCAGCCAACTCGGGTATTGCGTACCTGGGTGTTTCTGATGTCACTGCTACTAACGGGTACGAGCTATCAGCGGGTAACGAGATTGAGATTTCGTTTAAGGATGCGGGAGGAACAATCGCTTTTTCCAGTTTCTATGTTGATGTTGCGACGAATGGGGATAAAGTATGTTGGGCGGTAATACTGGAAGGGTAATTCAATGACTACTCAGCGAGGACTCCCAGAACCTCCTGCCAACTGGGAAGGGTCCAAGCCTGAATGGGCTTTTTGGGCTGCGTTACGGCAGCTTGGTTACCGTGACGGGGATGACTTCACTTACCAGTCAGAGCGCATGGGTGGAAGGCTAGATAAGGGAGGATCTATCCTGGACTTCGTATTTACAAATCCTCCGAACCTAGCAGTTAACGTCCAGGGGGTGTATTATCACTATGAAATGGGAGCAGATACTAAGGCGAGAGACATAATGACAAGGGAGGCTATGGCAGGTCAGGGTATTACGTTGATTTTTGTGGACGAGGATGACCTGGAGCAAGACCCTTTAGGGGTAACACGAAATGCACTACAGTACAGGGATACATCTCGTCTAGGAGGCAGGTAGATGGCAGCACCAACTATTAATTTTGCAGGCTTTGTTTACGATGATACAGGAACGGCTGTTAATGGAGCCACTGTTCATATATACGATAAGAATACGACCACGACAGCACGGGAAGCATCTTCGGTAACGTCTAACTCGTCCGGATACTGGAGTTATTCTCATGCTACTCCTGGAGAGTTTGATGTTGAGATTGTACGAGGAACTTCCAAGAGGCGGTTTAAGTTTGATGACAAGATCCACCTGGCTGAGATCGACGTAGAGAAACTGAGTATCCGAGGAAATGAAGGGGCACTAGCAGGCTTATACCTATATGCAGACGAGGGGGATGACGCATCCGATCAGTGGCTTATAGATGCAGGAACCGATGGAGTGTTGGCATTCGGTAACGACATAGCCAGTCAGGGGACATTCGCAGATCATATGACTATCACCCCGAACGCTACGGTCACCAGCTCTACGGTAGCTGTACTCGGTAACCTATCGGTAGCCACCGCACTGGTGCCGGACGCAGCAGATGGGGCAACCATAGGTACAACTGCCCTTGAGTGGAGTGACCTCTACCTTGCTGACAGCTCGGTAATCTACTTCGGAGCTGACCAGGACACTACGATCACACATACTGACGGCTCGGGAATTACACTAAACAGTACCAACAAGTTGATGTTCAATGATGCCAGTCAGTTTGTACAGGGTTCTTCTGCTACGGTACTTTCGATAGGTGCCACTGACGAGATAGATCTTACGGCTACAGCGGTAGATCTTAACGGGACCCTTGATGTATCAGGTAATGCCCAGTTTAGTGGGACGGTCACCGTAGGGGAAGATGACACGGGATTAGATGTTAAGTTCTTTGGAGCTTCTGCTGGGGCATACATGGAATGGGATGAGTCAGCGGATACGCTACGAATTATGGGAGCTTCAGCCGATGCAACTACCAGTACCGGTAAGTTACTACTGGCTACATCCCTTACAGATATCAATGCAAACGACGTACTGGGCAAGATAGATTTCCAAGCCCCTCATGAAGCTGGCGGTACTGATGCAATTACTGTTGCAGCTTCTATACAGGCAATAGCCCAGGGGACTTTCAGCGCATCGGTAAATGCTACTGACCTGATCTTCTATACAGGGCATTCGGAAGCGGCTACCGAAAAGTTCCGCATTACTTCTCAGGGTGAGCTTGGGGTTGGCGGAGCTAACTACGGTACGGATGGGCAGGTGCTTACGTCAGGTGGCGCAGGGGCTGCACCAGCGTGGGAGTCGAATCCAACTGCCGCAGTTACTGCCTTAAATTCGGCTACCGCAAATGAGCTAGTAACTGTTGGGTCCACTACTACAGAGCTAGATGCTGAAGCTAACCTACTCTTTGATGGCGCTCTCAAGGTTGGGGCATCGGCAGGTAGTGGAGTAGATGCCTTCTTGTATACAGCAGGGACGGCGGCTCACGTAGGGATACAGTGGGATGCAGACTTGGCAACTGAAGGAACCCTTGTAGGGGGAGCTGATGACCACGGAGTAGATCTTAAGTTCTTCGGAGAAACTTCCGGGAATTACATGCAGTGGGACATGTCTACTGACGATTTAATTCTAGCTGGATCTTCACGTCTTCATCTCTACGATGCAGGTGGAGGAGAATATCTTCTTTCAGATGGTACGGATCTTACCATCGCATCGGGAGCCAAGATAAATCTTACGGCTACCAGTGACGTACATGTACCCGCAAACGTAGGTGTCGTCTTTGGCACAGGGGAGAAGATCGAGGGGGACGATACAGACTTAACAATTACTTCAGGAGCTAAGATCAACCTTACGGCCACGAGTGATGTACATATCCCTACGAATGTAGGTGTGGTATTCGGGACGGGAGAGAAGATTGAAGGCGATGATACAGACCTAACGTTAACCAGTGGGGGAGATATTGTTCTAAATGCCACGGCTAACGTGGGGATAGGAAACACCAACCCTGGATACCCACTCACGTTAAATGATGGAGATGGTGGATGGACGGTGGTTGTGACGCAGTCAACCTCTGGTAGTGGAGCCGGTGGTATCAAGCTAGACTGGTCTGCTTCTGCTCCCGACAGTCACTCAAACGAGGCTATTAACTTTCAGGATTCTACGGCTGTCAGGTTCATCGTGTACGGAGACGGGGACGTAGTTAATCATGACAACAGCTATGGTGCTACATCTGACGTGGCCCTCAAGCAGGACATAACTGACGCCCGAGATTATACCAACGACTTTAAGAACGTCCGCTTCAGGAAGTTCCGAATGAAGACAGACGTTGCGGCAGATTCTAATGCCCCTTACAGGCTGGGAGTAATAGCTCAAGAGGTTGACGATGTATTCCCGTCACTGGTACAAGATGGTTCAATGGATGGAACAACTGCCAAGACATTCAAGTATTCGGTTCTAAATGTGATAGCTATGAAGGTACTTCAATCATTGATTGCTAGAGTAGAGGCCCTTGAAGCATAGGAGGCCGTTATGAAAATACTTAGAACTATACTGGTGTACCTCGGGGCAGTGCTGTTTACTGCGATAGGATCAGTTGGCATATGGATCACGTTCTTTGATGCTATCAGGATCATTCGGCATATAGAGATCAGGGTATCTCCATTTAACTTCCCTATCTGGGTAGACCTGGGTCATCCAAACTACCTGTACTACGTTAGATTATTCGAGGACTCCGGGTACTATTCTATGGCAGGGTCTGCTGTAGTTCTACTGATGGGTATAGGCCTATTCGTTTACGCCTTGCAGTCAGCGATAGTAGCTACGCCTGGAGCGATAGTGCAGGGGATAGTAGCCTCCTACAAGGCAGTGATTCGGTGGCGCAACTGGCTATTAGAAAAGGTTGAATACTTACAGAGTGAATCGGCCAAGTGGAAGACCACGTTCAGTATACTTATGGCTCCCTACAATCTACTACGATACTTTGGTTTGAGTCCAAGGATTGCAGGTGGCTTACTTATAGCCTCTACGACTGTAGGCGGATCTGTCGTGGCAAACGAAACGGTCTTTGCTGATCGCAGCTTTAGCCGTGGAGACAGTGGAACCTACTCGGCACCGGCAGATATCCCTATTCAGTACACTGAGGGAGACAATACTTTACGTATCGTACTGGGAACTACTCCAGTACGAGAGATCAGGATTGAGAACGTCAGCGTGGGTACTATATATGCAGGGTCTGCTCTTCCACACAACCAGACCTCTACCGTAATGGTAGGTGGCCTGAACAATAGGAAGCTCGAGATTGGAGAGCTAGTCATAGAGAAGTCTCGGTGTAAATCTATGGACTTCTCTAGCATTACCGCACATACGGTTAACGTGATAGGCAATGCATCGGACGGCCAGTCAATAAATACTACACCCGGATACGGTAGAATGAGGGCCATAGGGGGCGGGCATCATCAGGCTGAAGCGATGGTCACCAGTGGTGGAACCTACGATAGAATACACATAGATTCTCCTGATACCAACGGGAAAATCGACAAGTTAGTTCTATCTAATCTATACACCAAGGGCGGTTCCTGTTCCTTTTCTCAGCTTGACATTGGTACGTTGACTATCCTCAAGAATGAGATAGGGGAGGGTAACGGCTTTGCAACCAAGGAATTCTCCATAGCTAATACAGTCACGGGACAGAACTGGACCGTTTCTGATAATGTTGAAGTAAGTATATCCGAGCCGGCAACGATTCAATAGAAAGAGGTGGACTATATGTTAGAGGCATTAAGGTATGCACTGAAGTATAAGGGGATGCTCCCTCGTGTGGTAGACTTCCTGGTCTTCGTGGAAAAAGCTACCAAGGACGGCAAGCTCGATAAAGCAGAACGCTCCAAGGTGTTGAAGCACATGTGGGCTATCGTCAAGGAGTACGAGAAGGTGAACCCTCCTCCGAAAACCCCCAAGCTAGTGGAACATCCGCCGGTTAAGGCGAAATAGCGTCCACGTAGAGCGATTAAAATTGAGAGGGGGTACCTAGACACTCCCCTCTCGATTCTAACGCCTTCTAGTTATGTAGCTTCTAGCAGATTAGCTCCCTTATCTAATTGCGTGGCACGTGCCCTAATCATTTTTTCTAATAGCTCGTACTCTTTTTCAGCTAACCTGAGATTCTCTGCTTGTTCACCCCTTATCAGTTTACTTGGGGATTGAATTTTCCAGTAAGGTAAATCCAGTGCCTCTACTCGTGCTGCTATTGATCCTGTAGTTTGTGTTTGACGGACAAGGTGCTCTACCTCGTTTTGTTTTAGTATCCGGTTCGGATCGGTAAGCCAGGTTAAGACCTCATAGTCTGGAATACCACTATTTAACTCCTTAGTCGTTCTTTCAAGGGCTACTCCAGGGCTAATCATAAGTGTCTTTTTGACATTGCGGAGGTGGTGATAATGAAAGGCTTTAGCTACTACTCCCTGTGCGAAAATGTGATGGAGTTGGGGTCGGGACAATTCTTTAGACTTCCCAGGCCTAACACTTTCTACATATTGTCGGACTAATGATGGGTTATTACTTACCAGGGACCGGTAAATTCTAACAAGGGACCTTAATACTTTTACCCTCCCTACCCGTGGTAACGTATCCTCCCCGCTGCTTCGTAATTCCCCCATTGCATTGCCTATTGGAGGAATCTCATAGAAGTCGCAAAAGGTATTTACCGTGGACGTAGAAAGCCTGGTAGCCTCGTACATTTTCTTTCGCAAACTGCTAGGATTTTTCTGAATTGTTTCGGGGAGTCCGTTTACCATGTCTCTAAAGAACCGAAACTTGCGGACGTCTCCCCATCGCTTGGAAGTTTCTTCTGCTGAAAACATCATGCGCCCCTTCTCAAATGGAGTAGCAGGGGCCTTCACAAGAGTGGCGTAAATGAACTTAACTTCCTCCGGCTTTGGTTCTACCTTGGATTGCTCCCATTCAATCATCCGATTTTGGGAGGCTTTCTTAACAGCCTCTAATCGTCTATGCCCAGCTACTATATGAAACATTCCATCCTTGGGGTGAATATAAACCTGGATCGGAGTATGATTCTGTCCTCCGTTTGAATTAATGTCTTCTACTAAGGCTCTAAAGTCTGGATGCCTATAGTCGATTTCTATGGGGTCCCTTGGATTGTCAGGGTTCGGCTTGACTTGATCGGTTGGGATAAATAATTGATGCCCATCATAGAAACTTCCATTAGGCCCGTCTTTCTGGTCTAGCATAGTGTCCACCTCTCCTTTTAATATGCCACAAGTATACAGACAGAACGGAATGCCTGTCAACTTAGCGTGGAGGCAGTGCCATGGCAAGCTAGCTACTTAACTTCTGTAATTTCCATTGCTAAACGCCTGTCCTTCATTCGGTGCATCTTGTGATACTCGACATCAAAGCCCAGTAAGTGGGCGGGCCCATCGTCCGGGATCACTCCTGCTGCGACAACCCCGTCTACTGCGTACTTCATTCCCGCAATTAGGTTGTCGGGATCTAAAGGCTTTCCGCAGTAGTAGGCTATGAACTTGATACGTACCTGCTGCATAGGAGACCAGGGTGACAGCTCCATATCTTTAAGCATTGCTATCGTATCGTTCAGTAGCTGCTGTTCCTTTCTGTGCCGCATCATCGGATGGTGTCTTCGTAGATTGTTCCCGGATAGTTCGCTTGCTTTCATGGAATTCCATTCTATCCTGATTGTCATACTAATACCTTTCAGGCCGATCTATGTATTCGTAGGAGCCTGGTCCACTACGTTGCCATAGCTTCCCCCTGAATCGGCTATCAGATAGCCTGGACTGAACACTGGATGCCTTGGCTCCTATGGCCTCTGCTATTTCATCAACAGTCATAGATGCATAGGTAAGCTCGCTATTCACGTAATCAAAGTTCCCCTTCAAGGCGGACTCTATTTGCTCGTGCATAGGTAGCCCCCTGCGTAACTCGGAATCTTCCTGTATGCTTTCTTCATACTTCACCCATACAGTTTCAATGTTCTGTTGTGCATCATCCTGGAATCTAAACTCTATTCCAAATCCACTATGTAACTTGCCGGCATTGGTCTTGCGATGGTACAGCCCTAGCTTGAGTACCGATGGATCTGTTCCATGGCTTGACCGTACTTCCCAAACATCTCGAGCAGCGTTCACGTTATATACAGAACCGATGGGCCCCTGCGTACTCTCCTTAGACACGTGGTCTATTATCAAGTTAGTTGTGCCGAGGGAACGTAGGGCATTGAACATTGCCACGGTCTGTCGTGCATCATTGATATCTCCACCGATGCTGGCAGCCTTGGCATCCACGATGATTAGTCCGATGTCATGCTCCATACATATCTGTTGAATGGTATTAATGTCATCGACCAGGGGAACCCAACAGTTACGATAATTAATTTCGCATTCCATCCCTATGCCTTTTGATAGGGCAGATAGTCGAGCGTTAAGGTCTTGGACCGAGGACTCCCAGTCCAGGTATAGAACATTAGATTGCTTGGTAATAAGATCGCCGGTATTCTGGCTGTACTGTATCAGCATAGCAATGTATAAACTGAGGTAGGACTTCCCGGTACCTCCAGGTCCATACAGTACGGTTGATGCTTCCTCTCGTACTAGCGGGTACAGCATGTACGGGCTATCTGTCCGTTGTTCCAGCTTCCCTATCTTTACCATGGGGCCACCCGCCCATCGCTCTTGCAAGCTACGTGTACATGCAGTCTCAAGCATCGCTTCCCACCCACCATTTAAGGGAATACGTTCTTCAAGCCTCTTACATTTCTGAGCTCTTGCCTGGTCGGATGATAGGTTGTGCTTTGCGAACAGGATATGCGGGTTAGACATCTCTCCGTAGTATGCAAGGTCTGCTTCCACGGTAAGGTATGCGTGCCATTCGCCTCGTTGTTCTATGAAACGTTCAAACGTTACGATAACTCCATACTCTTCGGTGAAATCGTATCGGTGGTATCCAAATGAATAGTCCGGGTCTTTCATATCTCAAATCCTCTAAATGGGCGAGGTGCCGGGGATGTATCTAGCTGTTCCCCAAGTGCTTTCGCCAGTGAAATTACGTCTCCGCCTTCCTTGCATCCAAAGCAGTAGAATGACTGTGTCTCTGGATACACGTAAAAGCTGGGCTCCTGTTCATTATGTATAGGGCAAGGCCCTCGTAGTTTATTCCCGGTAGACTTGAGGACGGTAAACTTCCCCGCATAGTCCACTATATCGGTGCGATCCTTGATATCCCTGTAAGACACCCGGTAGTTTACCTTCCCGGGGCGTATTTCAGGGGGGATCAGTGCTTCCCTTAGCACTGGTAGAACTTCATCAGCCCAGAAGGATTTCTCCGTAGGCTGAGGCAGTCCCATGTGTGCCAGTACGATAGGGATCATAAGCTCTGTTTCTTCTAGGTAGTCGATTAACTCCACGATACGCTCTTCAGGCATATCCCTGACAATAAAGCGGAGAGGTTTGTTTCTCCGCTTCGCCATCATGAACTCCACTGCTGGGTGCATTAACCAGCGTGTATCTGAGTCATCCCAGTTAGGACTACCATAAGACTGGTAACTGTTCTGGTAATTCAAGGTGTTCTCTAATCTCCTTTTGCGCTGTTTTACTTAACGATGAGATGCCAAGGGTCTGCCACATACGTAAGGCACTCAGGAAACCTTCGAGCGCAGTGTCCGGATGAGTAACTGCCCTGGCTTCGTACTCCTGGCTTTCCTTACCCAGCCTTATTACATACGGCACTATCTCTTCCCACGGTTCCCATTCCATGGGGTCAGCCCGTTCATGGATCATCAAGGGAGTAGACAGTGCGTTTGAGTATGCTGCTGCCTGCATAGCGTACTCAGGGTATAGGCCTGCGCCAGTCTTAAAGTCTATCACTGCATACTTTCCATCTATCTTGGCAAGGGCATCGACCGAGCCGGCATATCCCCAGTGCTGACTGAAGCATGCAAACTCGGAAGCAACCCACATCGGTTCGTAGTCTCTCTCAAACTCTCGGAAAGACTGCCACGCTGTGAGTACCAGAGGATTAGCCTGGAGCATCTCGGGATGGGGTGCCTTACCAGTTATTATGTATGCTGAAACCAAGTCGTGTATGACAGATCCTACATCGGCTGCCACGGTACTGGTTTCTCTCGGACGTTTCTGGGCATACTCCAACGCTCTATCCAGAACTTCCCTGGTTAACACCTTGTCTACATGGGGGGCCAGGGTTTCTTCAACCGCCAGGCGCCCTTGCTTGTTTGACCATGGAGCAAGGGCTGGCTTGGCTACTGAACTATGGAGTATGGTGGTCACTGACCATAACGGCTGTTTGCTGCCGGGTCTCTTGTAAACTCTTATGCCACCACGGGAGCCCGTAATCTGGAGAAGGTGGTCATCGTCTTTCAGTACAGGGTATGTACTGATCTTGGTAAGTTTATTCATGTGGGCTTCTCTCCTTAAATTACGGGGATCCTATAACTTTACCCTAAAGTCGGTAGGTGGTTCAAGTCCTGCTTGGCCTGCCTGTTTTATACATAGCACAAGGGCACTCATAAAGTCTCTCTTCGCAGGAGCCTGGAGTATCCATTCCTCTGGAGTTACAGCTTCGTCATCTGTTTCTGAGGCTAGCCAGTTTACCACGTCGTTTATGGAAAGCCCTGCTTTCTCAAGATACTCATCAAAATCCTTGCGGGAATCTATGGACTCCGGTTCTGGATACCCGTATTCCTCTTCCTCGTCAAACAGAGCATCAATCTCTTCCTCAGATACGTAGCTAGGATCTACGATACCCTTTGTCTTGGTGTATCCAGCATCCTGCAACTCGTAGAGGAAGATAGCGATCTCACGCACGGCACTCTTGTACTCCTCGATGGACTTGTGCTTTAGGTTACTGGCTGCCATGACTGCATTACTGGTATTGAACAACCACCCATTTGGATCCTTACTACCCGCCTGGGCTGACGCAGCTACTACGGGACGAGGGGCCGGAACATTTACAGGAGCCCCATTCGACTTAGCCTGCTGCATAGCAGGTTCATTTACGATGCCCTCAAACGATACCACGTTGTAGTAGTAGTCAGAAGGGTACTGTCCGGACTTCGGCTGTTGAGTTTCTCTGTCAGTCCTTAGTCCGTCAGGCACTAGGACTATCTGGTACTCGGTCTTCCTAGGGTAGTCCAGTGCTTCCCCCTGAGCGTCCGTTAAGTTTAGGTTCATTGGATACCTGTTCGTTACCCCAGGGATATGTGCCCCTATCATGGGACGTCCCGCCTTATTTGTAGAGGTACTCTCCACGGTTATAGTATATTCGTTCACTTTCCTTCCTTTCCTATTTATGATCTGTTAAATTACAACTGGGCTTGTGTCCACCTCGCCCTTGGGTCGGTCTTTGCGTTGTAAGGGCCGGCCCTACACACTAGTCTACCGCATACAGAAAGTCTTTTAGTATCGGGCGATTTACTTTCCAATGTTCGCCGACCTTGAAAGCTCCAGGCATCTGTCCTTTACGTGCTAGTACATATGCCGTAGTCACCGAGAGGTCTAATACTATGGATGCGTCCCTCATCTCCATGACTAAACGAGTTTCATCGTGCAATTTCTCTATCGCACTAGTCCGATCCTCGTCAGTGTACGCACTAGGTGTACGTCCTGGGCGTTCATTGGGTACTTCAGTCGTCATGGCTACCTCCTTTCAGAATAAGTTTACAGTTCTACAATATGATACAGCCCCCATACAGAATGTGCAAATTGTTGCAGCCTGTTCCTATATGGCACGGGCTGCAACTAGCGTACCACTGCACGTCACTCCAAAGCTCGGCACCAGATCAGTACATTTGGACTCATTTCTCGGCATCACAACAAGACGGGTCATTTCAGATCTCGACATCAAATCAATTCGGGTCAAACCATATCTCGACATCGTTTCAGTTCATTCAATTTCTCGGCATCGTCGCAGTACAAGCCATCTCACATCTCGGCATCACCTCAGAGCAATGCACCGCACACCACACCACTTCTCGGCATCGTAGCATTTCAGGTCAACCCATTTCTCGGCATCGTCACATCACAAATCACACCACTCCTCGGCATCAATGCAGGCCAGGTCACGACATATCTCGGCATCAGAACAGGGCACGTCATCGCACATCTCGGCATCGTCTCAGTTCAGGTCATTTCACATCTCGACATCACCACAAGGCACCTCATTGCATACCTCGGCATCGTATCATTCCATTTCATATCTCGACATCAAGCCATCCCACGTCATGACATATCTCGACATCAAGCCATCCCACGTCATGACATAGCACCCCTCGGCATCACGTCAATGCAGAACATCTCATTTCTCGACATCAGATCTATGAGAGGTAAGCGCAGCTATAGCACTTCATGCCTGCTTCTACCCTGGGGCTGTCGTCACGATACTCACCGCACTCACCACATGTATATCGGTAAGCGTCGTAACACGCATCAGTCAGGCAGTCGTGATGGTATTCTTCTTCGCAGCGATCAAAGTCTTCTCGTTCCATTGGTACCTTCATAGGTATCCTCCTATCTTCAGCAGAAGCAATAAGTGCAAGGAGCAATGCGGATAGCATTGCTCTCTTATTCCCCTTCCGATCGTTCATGGGCCTCCTCTTTCTAGTATTTGGCAGGCCTGAAGTGTTTCTGCACATGCAGCGCAGAGCCTCTTGTCAATCCCATCTAAGTAGACGTCTTCATCTCCAGGAATGAGGCCACCGCAATCATCGCAGTCCTGGGCCAGGCATTCAATACACATGTATCCTGACACGTTCACCCCGATCTTAGCCTCCGGATTACTCACGCCTGGATACAGCTCAGGATCAATACCCTGTAATTCCAGCGTAGCATCTGTATCGCTAGGTATACGATTGATAAAGAGGTCTGAACCCCATGCGGTATCCCTTCCGCAGTGCGTACATAAATCTCCAAGATCTATGCTCTTATCAGGGGTTGGCCTGATAGCTTCCCTGATGAGTGCCCATGCTTCGTCTAGTTGCTGACGTGTTCCTGCGTAATCATCTCCCGAGAATAGGTCTTGTACCATGCCCTCTAAAGCTACTTGAAGTTTATCTTGTGCCTCTTCTATGTTCATCTCGGCCATCTCTCGCTTTCTTCGATATCTTCTGCAATATCTTCTGCGCAATATTCGCATACCACTATCGGGAAGTCCGAACACATAAGCGGTTTTTCATTCCTATGATTGTGTTGGTCGATATGTTGGGGCGGTAATAATTGGTAGTGTTTAACAATTGAAGGCTCAAGAGTACCACCTGAACATATGACGCAATACACTGTCACGTTCACCTTGATGAGTGCCCATGCTACTCGTATTCTTTGAAATTCTTCTGAATGATCTTCTTCACGCCAGTAGTTATCTTCTTCTTCAAGGCCATTGATATATAAATTTAACGATTCCTCAATTAACTCTTGTGCCTCTTCTAGATTCAGATCATAGTTGTAAGAGTTAATTAACTCTTGTGCCTCTTTTGATCTTTCCCTGTTGTAATCCGTAGTCATTCTAGTTCTTCTCCTCTCTCGCTATATGAACGATTTCAATCTCGTTTTGATGCAGGCTCCCATCAAGAATGTTCTTAGAAACCTCATCTGTCATATCAATTTCCCTAAATTTTTCTCCTGCTTCTGCCTTAGTCTCTGCTTCTACTGTCGTAAAGAACCTTGAAACTATTCTATACTCTATCTGAAACTCCATTTAGCTCACCTGCTCCAAGGATACCAAGCTGTACTTACCCCATCCTTGTGATCGTTCCGCACCCATGCCATGAATCCCTCCATATTCAAAGGCAAGCTCTAGGTGTTCTCTCGTGATGACACCGTCATCCAGTACCTGCACTACAAAGTTCAACTCTGGATCGTTAACGTAGTCGATATACTTGATGGTAGATCTTGGCCCCTGACGGGTCATGACTTGGATGAAACGTTGCTGTATCCCGTCAGGTTCTAGCACACGTTTACCATCCCTGTATAGGAAGATCGCATCCCCAGGATTTCTCTGGATGTATACCTTCTGTACGAACTTAGCCCTGAAGTTCTTCAGCTTGATGTCTGATAGTTCCCTGATACCATAGGCTGCATCCTTCAAGTGCCCACGTACTGCTCGCCCTTCGTAGTGGATACCTTCCTTGTCCCGCAGGAACCCTGCATAGCCAGGAAGCCATCCTTCCTCTGGTTCTTCGAGCCCTTGTTGCCGAGCGACAGCAATGCTTGCAGCTTTCTCTGCTATGTTCTCGACATCCCACTCCGCATCCTCGGGCTTACGTCCAGGCATACGGTGTATCAGCATCTGCTGTACTTCCTCCTCTGTCTGCGGTATAGACGCAGCGAAAGGCCCGTCTACTTGGATTTGTACTGCGTAATGATTCCACATTCCCATGATTATGATCCCCTTTCTTCATCGTAATCTAATTCAAATAGTAGCTTTTCAATTTCTTTAGTGATCTCGTTAATCCCCATAGGCAATGTCCACGGCTTGGGGTAGTCTACCGGTTGCGCCATGCAGATCTTCTGCAAATCCTCCATCCACCGATACACTTGGCTCCAAGTCTCACTCCTTTCTTCGTCAGACATTTTAGATTTGCCACTTCTCGTTTCCATAATTTACCTCCGAACGTTTTGTTATATTAGGCAGGTTGGTAAGCAAAAGACTTCATGTCCAAGACTTTCCACCCAAGCTCCTCGTACTCGGTCGCCTCTGCATAGGATTCTATATCCTGAGAGTACCGAGTGATTGCCTGACTCATACCATACACGCTTAGGTCTTGCCCGCCTGTAAGATGAAACAGGATTCCTCCCTTGGCCTCGTCAGGTAAACTGAATTTATTTTGCACAAGCTCGACAGCCTTCTGGGGGTCACCATTCAGGATCCTGCGGGTTGCTCCTCGCAGCTTATCCATCACCAGATTGAACGTACCTTCGGACAGTATGGCTGCAACAACATCCTTGACCTCGCTTAACACTGCCGCATCTTGTAACGTCCTTGTGCGGTCGCTCAGTAGGGTAGCGTAGTAGTCATTCGCCTCGTTCTTGCTACCAATATGCCTGCGATTGTACCCAAGGTTTTCCCCGTCTAATCCAAGCGTAGTTATCATCCCGTTTGTACATACCAGACGCTCGATGAACGGAGTTAGCTTCAGGCTACCCAGTCCAACCTCGGAGTTCTGGATCATGATGCCACCGCACACCTCATCACCTCGCTTGATCTCTCCTCGCAGCTTATCAGTGGTCATCTTGATGTACATCCTGTCTGGTGTAACTTCTTGGCTCTTGAAGACTACTCCGTAACGAGAGTCCTGGACTATAGGCAGTAGTGCTTCGCACACATCGTAGTTATCTATACGGCGGTACTTACTACTCAGTACAGCTCTCGCATCTCCGTCTAATGTACGTATCATGCGATCCTCTGGCTTGTTTTGAAACCAGTGGTTCACGTTAGTCGCAGCTAGCTCCATGCTTTCAGGGCTATCGGTCAACATCTTGTTGAAGTACGTGGCAGGGATACCTACCCTAGCTGCCACCTGCTTGTTCGCATTAGCGGAGACGCCCGTCCACATGTCCCCGTCATCGGTAGGGAACTTTAACTTCGGCCCTTCCGCAGACACATGGTATTCTAGACTTGCCGTATTTACGATAAAGTCTTTCTTCTTGCCAGCTTCCTCAATTATCTGCGCAGCTAGCTCGTTAATATCTTTGCCTTGTTTCATTGGATTCCTTTCTATACTTGCACTCTTTGCTTCAAGCCTACGAACGATCAATCTATTTACTATCACCCCCCTTCCTTGCTAATAGGTAGTTAACCAGACTGTAGTTTACATAGTCTGTCGACCTAACAGGGTCGCAGATACTTGCGATAACACAATTGCTTTGAGCTGTTAGTTTTTCGTAGAACGTTACGGCTTTTTCGTAAACCTCAAACACATCGTAACTGTCTACCGTATCGGCATAGTATAAGCACCCATTGCGCTTATGATTCACCATCTTGAAGTCTGGCTCGCACACTTTACATGCCGTCCAGACCACTAGCCATTGCTCTGGCTCCATCTGTATCCTCCTAATCTGTGTAAGATCGAACATCTATAACCGTAATATCACTGACTTCCAAGTCACGCACCTCTTCCTCTAACGTGGTCGTAAGAAGCTCGTAGCCTTCATCCCCAGTGGCCTTCTCAATCGCCTCCTCTCTGGTGTCGGCCTCAATTTCGATGCCGTTACTTACGTGTACGATGCCAGAGATATCCACTAACCACGTAGTAATCTGCGCAACTGTAATGTCTTTGATAAGGCTCGAACGAACGTACGTCTGTCCTGCGTCATCAACTATAGAGAGCTTATGAGTTTCGGGTTTGATGTGAGAGTCGTCCACGAACACAAACGAAACTTCTACCTCATCACATTCGATGCCGGTAGCTACGCCAATACGCCCTGTCATAACATTTAATCTGTCCCGCAATCCTTGGGCATCTAGCTTTACGCTCACCTGGAATTGTCTACCGTTTCCCATTAGCTGCCCTCCTGTTTAATAAAGTACCGATCATTAGCCTGCTTGAATGCATCTCGCATATCGTCATAGTCGTGGTAGTTTGCCTCTGGCCCTTCGTAGAAAAGACGATCAACAATATTAAAATTTGCGTCTACTACATATGTGCCATTGTCCCCGTTGTTACAGTCTAGTCGGTCTATGCTTCCCACTCCAACATTGAGGATTCCACCAAAGAAATTACCTAGCATCTGCGCTAGCATTGCTGCCATCATCTCTGCCCTTGTTTGTAGCGTCAGATGTCGATTAAACGTTGGGTGTCGAGGAACATCCTCGAGCAGATGGGCATACGCTACATCCGAGCAAAAGAAATTACCTAGCATCTGCGCTAGCCTAGCAGTCCCGTAGTCATCGCCCCGAACGCCATACTCCCTAGCCACGTCTAGTAAGGGCTTAACGGTATCATATCCCCCATTCCAGTGTAGATACACACCTGTTTCCTGTCCTTGTATCTGGATTACTGCCCTGTTTCCCATATCAATTCTCCCTTCCATTAATTATTACCTTACTTGGTTATAGATACAAACTGTACTTGAGGACTTTTACATGAGCAGTTACACCTAGCCTCAGGCTTATCGGTTCGTATACATCTATGATCTTCTAGGTCTGCACCCATTGCTGCCATGACCTCTGCTTGCGCCTGTCCTTGATTATCCTCGAGCAGGACGATCTTATCCCATAGCTTATCAATCACTTCCTGACGTTCATGGGTGAAGCCTTTATCCTGTAGTATCTCAAGCCTCTCAGCTTCAACATAAATTTCTAGGGGTGGTCTACCTGCACCACGGTCATACGCTACAGTCAAGCAGTCGTCACACACAACCAGTACCTTCGTACTCTGGTTGAGGTTTGGGTACTTACCCGCTGCAATTACCTTTCTCTGTTCCATATGGTTCCTTTCTACAGCAGACTTACCTGCTGCAACCTGCCGCACTCGTTACATGCGCCTGTCTTAATTGCACTCAGCTTTTCGTTCAACGCTTTAATCAACCCGAAACACTTCGGGATTCTGCACCTGCCTAATACCATGTCACTTCTCGCTTCCTTTCTCAGAACGTTCAAACGTTTTAGATTGCGGGTTTGCTATAGGCACCTCCTTCTACTGCGTATTCGTCTAAGCCCTTTATAATATCTATGTGGCAATCTCCACATTCTAGATATTGCATAGGATTTTCTGCTATTTCAGCGATGAAGAAGGGCTGTATTATCTCCCCATAACTATCTTCTTGAGCAACGTGTATCCCATTCTCATCGCTTGCGGGATGTGTCACATCGAAGTCCCAGTCTATCCACGTTTGTTTACTGTAGTGGAACTTTTTCACGGTGCACTTAACACAGTGAATATCTAACTCGTATGTGTAGGCCATAATGTGTAGGCCACATCCGAACGTTCCGACCTCAAAACCTACAAGCTCACATCTCTTGGACTTCATTAGGCACCTCCTTCTACGGTGTAGTCGTCTATAGTTTTGAAACAATCCCCACATATCAAGCGTTGCGTAGGGTTTTCTGATAGGTATGCCTCGTCCAGTTCTTGCCATTCGTCAGTGCTGAATACAGGGTGTACTATCTCCCCATAACTATCTTCTTGATCCTCATAGATACCCCACCAGTCAGCGTGTATAGGCTCATTAATTCTGCATAAGGAATTATCTTTGTGCCACCATGCAAATCGCTTGACGGTGCACTCTATGCAATGGTGATCTGCTTCATATGTATAGGCTATAATGTTCATGCTATCCCTCCTATTCTTAGAACGTTCAAACGTTTTAGATCTGCCGATTAGTCTGCATGTATACCTCCTGTACCTGTTGCGTCTGTACCTGTTGCGTCTGTACCTGTTGCGTCTGTACCTGTTGCGTCTGTACCTGTTGCGTCTGTGCCTGATGTACCTGCACCTGATGAACAAGCCCGGCGTCTGCACCTGCATTATCGGTAGCTCTGGGAGCTAGAAAAAAAATAAAAATTTTTACGATCTCCTCCAGGGAGATTTCTGAAAAGATTTTGAAAAATTCTGTAACCTATGGAACGTTTGAACGTTCCATAGTTCCAATACTTTAACGTTGTGCGTTGTACCATTTCGATTAGTTAGGCCGTGGTTGCTGCTAATTGTTTAAGCGTGGATTGCTTAGCCTGCTTTATCATTGCCGCTTGATCAGCTTTCACCTCGTCACTGATCTCGGGCTGTTTAGGTTGTTTAGCCTGCATTTCAGTGACCTTTGGTTGTGGTTCGCCTATGGTCAATCTATAGTCTGGATGAGCGTCACATCGGTAAAACTTGATGAAGCTATTCGCTTTATTTTTGTACACTCTCAACCCATGACCATTAAAAGCATCACAACCCGCAAAGCACGATATATCAACACGTTTCCTATTGTCTGTTGTCTTGCGTGGTGCTTTGCTATCGGCCGCTTTCTTAGGTGCTGCCGCTGCTGCTGCCTTTGCCGCTGCTGCCTTTGCCGCCTTAACTGGGTTGACCATGCGACCCACTTCAGTCTTCAAACTATTGCCGCTATCCATGAACAATTTTTTATAACTTGGCGACAGTCTGAATTCTTCAGTAGTGCTGAATTCTTGCGACTTGTTCCCGTCAGCCTTAATCCCTAGCTCAAGCAGCATATCAGTAAACCATTTTGTGTAACGGTGTTGGTTGCCTTTACTCTTTCGGAATACTTCCTTGCCGTTCTTCTCTAGCATGAAAGCAACCATAGGAACAGTCTGGTTAACTGACCAGTCGCCAACTATTTTGTCGTCCATAGGATTGGCTATAGCCCTATCAAATAAGGCGTGGCTAAGGTTTAGCTCTACTTGGGCCACGGGAATACCACTGGCGAGTTCCAAGACGTTCTCATTGATGGCCACTAGGGTCTTCTGATTGTTCTGTAGCTTGCGGCCTTTAACCTCGATGTTGAAATACACCGTGGTCAGTTCTTTGAACCCCATATCATTAACCATGTTGTTACATAGTGTTTGTTGGGGCGTCCCATAGCGCTGGGATACCTCCCGTGAATACGTTGTGCTGTCTACTGGTTCAATTCGTTTCATTTCTCATTACCTCCAAAGTAATATTATTAATTTAATTTAGAGGTACAACGCACAACGTTGAAGTATTGAAGTACTAGCCCTCTGGACTAGTGCAGATAGGAACCCATTCTAAGCCGTCCCACGTGCTATTGTCTGCACGGCTTGCCTATTCAATTGTTAAAGTGCGGTTCGATTAAACTTCAAACCCTCAGCAAGGCGGGTCTTATCGAAAAACTTAGCCTTACGGGCTTTGGGTTTGACGGGTATTACTGCAAAAGATTTTGAGACAAGCTGGTTTGGGGCTTTCCAGTTCCCTACGGGTTCACGTTTGGAAGTCCTTAGCTTGTCTAATTGGGAGGGTTTCGTGTTCGGGTTCTTAGCAGCGTAATGCGCTGCTAAAGCGGCTTTCGATTTTCTATTATGTGAACGTCTAGCCATGATACAGAACCCCCTTCCAAAATCGGTATTACTGGATAAAGTATCAAAGCTAGTCACTGCATGTCAAAAACTGCCACAAATTGGCAAGATGAGACAAGCTAAGAATATGCAACCAGACACGACCAAAAATGAAAAGATCCAACGTCACTTTTCGAGTCGTCCAGACTGGCTCAAAAGTCGGAACGTT
>Ga0208030_1000702_pt1 | contig 22034 bp, 22 predicted proteins | sample MalvirDeepMed_M9_FD_184246 | JGI IMG/M metagenome (GOLD analysis project Ga0208030, IMG submission 184246) | Marine viral communities from the Global Malaspina Expedition - Malaspina viral metaG DeepMed_M9 (SPAdes) (version 2) | ecosystem: Environmental > Aquatic > Marine > Oceanic | place...
TGATGACAAGGGACTATACCGACCCAGTGGCGGTGTAATGGTGTGGAATTCTAGTAATGATGGCGTAACATTCGATGATGCTGAAGAGGGTGATGACAAATTTATTGTAACTCCCCTGTTGACTGATAGAAATGTTATTATCAATGGAAACTTTGAGGTATGGCAAAGAGGAACTTCACACCCAACATTTAGCAATGGGGCTCATACATACCTCGCAGACCGTTTTACTTATTCACAAAGTTCTAATATGTCTGCGGCTGGAGATATACACAAAGGATCGGGCAACTCGCCAAATCACCCATTTAATCTCGGTTTGTCTCGCGTGCCAGGCGAGAACTCACTCATATATGATTGTCAAACAATACAGCCAACCCTAGCAGACACAGACTATTCTCATTTTAACTATCATGTAGAAGGATATGATTTTGGTAAACTATGGGCTGCAAAATATATGACTTTAAGTTTTTGGACTGCTTCAAATCTTGCAGGAACTTATTGTGTGAGTTTTAGAAATAAAACTTTTACTAGATCATATGTTGCAGAATACACAATACCAGAACAAGATAAATGGTATTATAGAAGTATTACTGTTCCAATTGATAATGATAATTATCTGGACTGGCATTTTGGGAAGGAACATGGACTAAGAATTGGATGGACAATTGCATCTGGTACTGGTTATCATACCACAACTCCAAATACATGGGTTGCAGGAAATGCAATTGCTACTGCAAATCAAGCAAACGGTGTAGGAAAATTAGGCGTAGGAGCATCACATGATCTTGCACAAGTACAACTCGAAGCAGGAAGAATTGCTACTCCGTTTGAATCGATGCGTATTTCTGATACAGTTGAAAGATGTCAAAGATATTTTGAAAAGTCATATAACATCGACCAGAGGGTCGGCTCGCCAGGCTATCGCGGTTCCGTTCACGCCGATGATTGGGTTGTTGGTAGTACTGCACACATTCATGTACCGTTTAAAACAAGAAAACGGCACGCCACGCCGTCCTGCGTTGTATACGACCCAACTTCCGGCGTATACCACCGAGTTTATATGGTACACAGACAATCAGGAACATCGCAACGCTGGAATGCTACTGTAACTGGTCGTTCTGAAACAAGCATTGACCGAATTAAGAGAACCAGTGGTAATTTCGTATCAGGATATAAAAACAAATTAAACTTCCACTGGTCAGCAGATGCAGAACTGTACTAAATAATATAGGATACACGAATGACAAACAGTGCAATTAATATTCCAACATCAGTAGCCGGGATGGTTCAAATAATCAGCGGCGATGACTATTACATTTATATTAGTCCTTCTTCAACGACGGGCGATGGTTCATCTTCGAGCCCTTATCCAACTCTTTCTGATGCTTTTAATAAAATAGAAAATTCAAGAATTGCACGGGATGTAAATGTGTATATGGTAGTTCAATCATCATCTGGTGCAACTGGTTGGAATGCACAAATGGTTGATGATTCAATGATTACTGTTCGACATCCAGATGCAGATAGAATTACTATTAAAGGCGAATCACCAACTACAATTACCCCATATGCAGTAAATTATTATGATAGCACATTGAGAGCAATGGGTGATGGGGTAGTCGGGGCTGCCACTGGTGGTTATTTGATGGAACTAACTGTTCCAAGTACTAGTGTAAATAACATTGAAATTGGCGATTTTGTTAGTATTACCGATTCAAATTATTCTTCAACTTCTTCTTATGTAACTGGTCTTTCAGGACCAACTTTCCTTGAAACGGACTTTGCACATTATAGTAGTGGAAACACACAGGGATATGATAGTTCTGGCCACACATATCAAGCATCACCATTAAGTCTTCGAAAAACACTTATGCTTGGTTGCCACGAAATAGTTGGTAAAGACATGACTAACACTGCTGGTGTTGATAGCCAAAACCTTCTTCTTCATGTACGACATACAAACCCAACACATTCCCTTAATCATATTGATGGAGATAGACTTACTGGTGCATCAGCAGGATATGTTACTCCACAGGGATTGGTATTCAATTCTGACGGCAACTTTTATACAACTGAAAAAAATCCAACAAGTGCAGGGAAAACTGCCGGATTTATTCATGGTAACGAATATCAAGGTGCAACCGCACACAGACTCAGCAACGAGGTTTGGCCAAACGCTGTAGCGGGTGGGTTGCCAATTTCAACTGGTGGAGAAGGTACAGGTTTCACTGCTGGTGCAACTGGAAGTTATGGCGGATGGACAGCAGGATTTTTCAGCGATACACAGTATACCCAATCGTCCTTAAGTGGTTCTACTTACGGAGGAGTAAGTGGTGGTAATGGATATTGCTGGGACCTATCACCAACTTTTGCAGACGCATTAACTGGAAAGCAATTCTCTGGAATAACAATAAAACACATTCCTAGTAGAGTTTATTTTGGCTCAAGCAGTGGTTTAAAAATTATGGGCGGGTCCCAACTTGGTAAAATTCAAGATGTCGTGTTCTGTGGTCCTCTCTTTGCAGTAGGTTCAAATACCACACTATTAAGTAATGGGTATCACGGAATACACGCAGATGGTGGTGCATTACTAGCAACAAGTAATTTCAGTGTGGTTGGTTTTGACCAAGGTTTTCGTGCAGAAGATAATGCACTAATAGATTGTAAGAGTTCTGTTGCAAGTAACTGTCGGGCAGGATTTGTTTCAGACCAAAATTCACAGATGCGAGCAAACAATAGTATTGCTAGTGGTTGTTTTACTGGTTTCTATGCACTCAATCAATCACACATTGATAGTGATTATAGTATATCTGTAGCAAATGGCGGTGATGGTTACTACTGTGCTAACAATAGTAGTATTAATGCAAACGCTAGTCTATCTTGTTTGAATGGTGGATATGGATACTCCGCAGTAGATTCATCTACTCTTCGACTAACTAAACAAACTAGTGTTAGGGACGAATATAGCGAAACACTTAAAGGCGGAACTGGTGAAGTATACAGATATGGTTTTTCTGATAAATCTGGTGCATTTGGATTTAGAAATACCAAATCAGGAGTATTTGCAGAATCCTCCACTGTATATGGTGCAAATACTAGAATGAGTTACAACCAAGAATCTGGTTATCTGTGTGATAGACAATCATATTTGGATGCTCCTTATTCTAATGCTTGGTTTAACGGGTTCACTGGCGAATCACAAACTACTGCTTACGCTTGGCAAAGTTCTGGATATGCGGCAGTAAATCAAAGTAACTTACATGTAAATGGTAGTGTATCTAAACACAATCAACAAGATGGTTTTTATGTTATAGATGGTTCATATGCACACCTAAGCGGCTCTACCGCAGATAGAAATGGAATAAATGCATTTAGAGCAATCTATGATTCTACTATTCTTAGTGATAATTCATCCCACGGAAATACTGCCTCGGGTATAAGTTGGGACGGAATGCCAAGCGGTGTAGCACAGGGTTATGGTTACAACGCTGTCAATGATTCTAAGATTTTTGTTGGTTCTGCCGGTGGCCATTTTCAGGGAGCGGGCACCAACGGAATTACCCAAGCAGATACCAACTCGGCTATTAGATATTATTAATTATGAGTATTTTTCGTCATTTGCCAGATAATATAATTGAAATTGACGGTGAAAAGTTTGATTTAGATTTGTTTCTTGAACTTGAACCAGAATATTCAATTCCAAAAGGATTCATTTCCCGTGAATATGATGGGGAGCGCCATATATTATATTCAAAAGACAATCAGACTTTGGGGGAATGTCCTTGGGAAGATGGAGAAAGATATCTAACAAGAATTCCAGACTTGCATCTTCTACAAAAGACAATAATTGATGATTTAAATTATATAGAATCGTTAAAAAACAATGACGACACACAACAAATGTCTAAAAATGATATTAATAAAAATATGCTAGTGAAAGAAATGGTATTTTCTATGTGGGAGCATTTTGTTGAAGGAAAATCAAAAGAAGAGACTATAAATAAAGTACAGGAAAAACTTAAAGTGAAGGAGAATATTTAAAATGAAAATCACATACGAACAATTATATCGTTCTTATCCTGTAATTAAACATCTTCTGGATGAACCTTTACCAATTGCTACCACTCGTAAATTGGCGGGGCTGGTTGAGAGTTTAAATCCTCACCTACTACAGATAGAAGCAACTCAAAACGAACTTCTTGAAAAGTATAGTGAAGAAACAGAAGAAGGTGTGTTTGAAATTATTCCCGAAAAAAGAGGCAGGTTTATCAAGGAACTCGAAAAATATCTACAATATGAATTTGTCATAAATTGGGACCCGATTGCTTTATCTTTGCTCGGCGAACAAATTACTATATCTGTTAAGGGACTGAAAACCATTTCATACCTTATCGAAGACTATGAAGATGTGGCTGTTATTTAATTATCTCTCTTTATATCTTATACATATAGAAGAAAAGGAGAGGTTTTTAAATGGCACTACCCACCACACGACAACAACTCAAAGATTATGCTCTCCGTCGATTAGGGGCGCCTGTTATTGATATTAATGTGGATGATTCTCAATTAGAGGATAGACTAGATGATGCATTGCAATTCTTTGCAGATTATCATTATGATGGCGCAGAAAAATTATTTTTAACACACGAAGTTACAGCAGCAGATATTACAAATGGATATCTTGACATTTCTGCCATTGATAATTCTGTATTAAGCATTTCAAATGTATTTACTTTTTCTACACGCTCAAGCAATATGTTTGATTTACAATATCAGATGGCATTAAATGATTGGTATGGTTGGCACAGTGGGGGGACGATGGCAAATTATGCTATAATTCGTCAAAATATGGCATTAATACAACAAATGCTTGACCCTGCAAAATCGTTTAGATTTACTCGTACCACAATGAGATTGTATTTGGATATGAAGTGGGATGATGAAATGACTGCTGGCGAATTTATTGCACTTGAATGTTGGGCAACCATCGATCCAGAAGAATTCAATAAAGTATATCAAGACAGACTTCTTAAAAAATATGTAACTGCTGTATTCAAAAGACAGTGGGGTTCAAACCTTTCCAAGTTCCAAGATATTCAACTTCCCGGCGGAGTATCATTTAACGGACAACAGATTTTTGACCTAGCAAATGAGGAAGTTCAAAGATTAGAAGAAGAAATGCAAGTGAAATTTGAAGAGCCTCCCGGCTTTATAGTAGGATAGTAAATGGCAAAGAATTCATTTTTCAAACACACTAGCAACGAACAGCAAGTTGTTGAAGACCTTACCATAGAATCTATACAAATTCACGGTCAGGATGTGGTTTATATACCCCGAACTCTTGTTAGTCAAGATGAAATTTTTGGTGAAGATACTATTTCTAAATTCACAAGTGGAACAGAAATTGAAATGTACATTGAATCTGTAGATGGATTCGAAGGTGATGGAGATTTTATCTCCAAGTTTGGTCTTGAAGTCCGTGATAGTATGTCTTTAGTAGTTTCAAAAAAACGATTTCAACAAGAACTTTCAATGACTCGACCATTAGAAGGAGATTTGATTTACTTTCCCCTAACAAATGGTTTGTTTGAAATTAAATTTGTTGAACACGAAAATCCATTTTATCAACTAGGAAAATTGTACACATATAAACTTTCCTGTGAACTCTTCCAGTACAGTCAGGAAGATGTTGATACAGGTTGGTCAGATGTTGATACAGTAGAATCTGCAAACCAAGCAACTGCAATTAATCTTACTCTTACTGCTAATACAGGAACATTTCTTGTTGGCGAACCACTAACAAGTGGAACATGGAGTGCAAATGTAGTTTCTTGGGCGCCTACCACAATGATTCTTGGTGTACACGGAGTAGTGGGTAGTATTACTGCTGCTGATAATATTACAGGTGCAGATTCTGGCGCAACTGGAACAATGGGTGCTACTCAAGATAACACCACTAACATTATTCCGAACACTTCAACAGACCCATTCGATGAGTCAGATGATATTCAACGAGCAGCCGATGATGTATTCGACTTTACGGACATTGACCCATTCAGTGAGGGTACTTACTAATGTTTACTCATTTTAAAAGTGATTCATTAAGAAACCTAGTAATTGCTTTTGGTTCTTTGTTTAATAACATTTATGTTAAAAGATATCAAGCGGATGGTACTACAGTAAAAGAATCAATGAGAATTCCTCTTGCATATGGTAACAAAGAAAAATATCTTCGTCGTATTGATGAGGGTGGTTCGATTACAAATGATGATGGGGTAATTGTTCAGATGACCCTTCCTCGAATGAGTTTTGAAATTGAAAGTATTGAGTATGACCAAACTCGAAAAAGAAATACGATGCAGAAATTTACAACGAGAAATACCACCGATGATTCAAAACTTAATACAACATATGCAGAAGTTCCATATAATATTAATTTTACTCTTTATATTATGACAAAATTTATGACAGATGGTTTACAAATTGTTGAACAGATTCTTCCATACTTTACTCCAGAATTCACAGTAACCATCAATCCAACATCACTCGGTCAAACAAAAATGGATATTCCATTAATCTTAACTAGTATAGACAATGAAGAAGAATGGGAAGGTGATTTTGATACAAGAAGAAGTCTAACTTGGACATTGAACTTTACTGCAAGGTCTTATATGTACGGAAGAATAACAACAGCAGAACGAATCAAAAGAATTATGTCAACAATTTTCGATGGTGGTGTTCCTGCGGGCACCACCCAAGCCGCAGGAAGTATGATAGATATTGGGGTAACTGGACCATCTGGTGCTTCTTCCGATATAAATAGTTATACCTCATCTGAAACAATTAGAATTTGGGGCAGCAATACTGGTGATATAGACATCTATGGAGATATCATTGACGATGGATTTACAGGCACAAGTGGAATGTAGGATGAATAATAAAAAAAATATTGATGAAAAATTATCTGATGCTTTAGAAATAGACATTCAAGAAGAAACTAAAGATATAGTACAAGGTGCAGGTGCTGATGGCGGACATCCGATTATACCATCAACCGATACTGTTCAACTGAATAGTGACTATAATTTAGTTCGAAAGAATCTAAAAGAAATTATTGATACTGGGAACACTGCAATTGATGGTATTCTAACTGTTGCATCTGAAACAGAAAGTCCTAGAGCATACGAAGTCGCCGCACAAATGATTAAGAATGTAGCAGATGTAAATAAAGACCTTCTTGAAATGCACAATAAAATGAAACAAATTCAAAAAGAAGATGGTGGTAATCAAAAAGCAAGCAATATTACTAATAATTCTTTATTTGTTGGTTCCACCCAAGAACTTCAAAGATTACTTAAACAACAAAAAGAACAAATGCTCGAAAATGAATTAGAAGAACAAGAAATTATTGATGCTGAATACGAAGCAAAAGATGAGTGAATTTAAACCAATATGCTACCAAAGCACAAAATATCATAATAGCCACAGTGAAGCAAGAGACAAATTCTTAATTGAAAATTTTGGTGAAGAATGGTTAAGAGATATGAAATCAAAAGGACATTTTGGTGGCGATTGGTGCCCCACAATGATTGGACAGCCCAAAGATGGATTGAGTTCTCCAGTTGTTGGAGAAGAAATATGGATTGAGGACAATGGCAAAGATTGAACATTATCTTGGCAACCCAAATCTAAAAGCAAAAGGTGTTAACTTAGATTTTACAACTGAGCAAGTTGGCGAATATCTAAAATGCCAACAAGACCCAATTTATTTTATTAAAACCTATGTCAAAATTATTCATCTTGACAGGGGATTGATTGATTTTAATTTATATGATTTTCAAGAACATATTGTAGATACTATTCATAATAATCGTTTTGTAATTTGTAAACTTCCTCGTCAGTCTGGCAAATCAACCACTACAATTGCATATCTTCTTCATTATGTTCTCTTTAATCCTGAAATGTCTGTTGCTATTCTTGCAAACAAACAAGCAACTGCACGGGAACTTCTTCATAGACTTCAATTAGCATATGAACATCTTCCAAAATGGCTACAACAGGGTGTAGAACAATGGAACAAAGGTTCTATTGAACTCGAAAATGGTTCGAGAATTATTGCTTCTGCAACTTCCTCAAGTGCCATTCGTGGTAGTTCTTTTAACCTAATCTTTCTTGATGAATTTGCATTCGTTCCTCACGAAGTTGCCGATGAATTCTTTAGTTCGGTGTATCCAACAATTACCTCTGGTATAACAACCAAGGTTTTGATGGTTTCAACACCTCACGGAATGAATCTATTCTATAAGTTTTGGACCGATGCAGAAAATGGCAGAAGTTCATATGTTCCTATCGAAGTTCACTGGAGCCAAGTGCCAGGTCGTGATGAAAAATGGAAACAAGAAACCATCGCAAACACTTCTGAAACACAATTCCGAACAGAATTTGAATGTGACTTTGTTGGTAGTGTCAATACTCTGATTGACCCAAAAAGATTAAAAGAATTAACTTTTATCCCCCCAACATTTTCAAATGATGAGGGGTTTGATGTTCTAAAAGAGCCAGAAGAAGACCATACTTATGTGATGTGTTGTGATGTTTCGAGGGGACAAGGACTAGATTACCACGCATTTACTATTGTTGATATTACACAAATGCCATATAGACTGGTTGCAAAGTTTCGAAACAACCAAATGTCTCCACTAGTATATCCAAACGCCATTTATTCTGCGGCAAGACAATACAACAACTGCCACATTTTAGTAGAACTTAATGATATTGGTGGACAGGTTGCAGATGTTCTTCATACAGAAATGGAATATGATGGACTTTTGGTGACTACTGTTCGTGGAAGAAAAGGACAAACTCTTGATGGTGGATTTGGCTCTGGTCAAAGTCAGTATGGTATTAGAACAACTGAAGCAGTCAAAAGAATTGGATGTTCTCTTCTGAAGAGTATGGTTGAAGAAAATAAATTAATTATTGAGGATTTTGACACAATTAAAGAATTTGTATCTTTCATTTCAAAGAAAAAATCATATCAGGCAGAAACTGGACATCACGATGATTTAGTTATGACTTTAGTTCTCTTTGGCTGGCTCACCACACAAACATATTTCAAAGAATTAACAAATTTAGATATTAGAAAAGACCTTTATGAAGAAAAAATGAAACAGATTGAAGATGATATGACTCCATTTGGATTCATAAATGACGGGGTGAATGATGAAGAACCATATGTTGATATGGGCGATGGAGATTTGTGGACTACTGATGTCGATGAAAATAGACGATGGTTGCTGTAATATAATGAAATTATACATAAAGGGAAGAAAAACTACAAATAAAGCAAAATTGCTTAGTATTTTACAGAAAATAAAGGAGAGATTCAATGCCATTTCAAATTAGCCCAGGCGTGAATGTAACTGAGAAAGACCTTACTAATATTGTTCCCGCTGTAGCAACTACAATAGGTGGCCTCGCGGGATACTTTCAGTGGGGACCTTGCTCAGAAAGAACTCTCGTAGATAGCGAGAACAATTTAGTATCACTATTCGGTAAACCAAACAACACTGTTGCTTCAAGTTGGTGGACAGCCGCTAACTTCCTCGGCTACACAAACGCTCTTCAGGTTGTTCGTGTTCCAGGCGAAGGTGCAAAAAACGCACTAATCGAAGCAAACGGACTTCGAGGCGATACCGTTATCGGTTCAACTGCTGACGGTCTACTTATTCAAAATGAAGACCATTACTACGCTCAACTAAACGGAGGAACCGCGCCCGGCGTCCTGTCTACAGGACTAACTGGTGCTGACGGTTCAGAAACCATTTGGTTTGCCTCTAAATATCCCGGCGACTTAGGTAACTCACTTAAAGTTTCTATGTCCGACCAACACACTTCAGTGTTTGGACCGACCGCCGAGGCTGGTGCAGGTATTACTGCTACCGAGGGACTAAACTACCTCAAACTTCCTTCGTATGGTGCGCCAGGTTCAACGAACGATATTCTTGGTGAAGTTGCTGTTGGTGACCATATTGCCCTATCAAGCGGTACTTATACAGTAGTTGGATTTAGTGGTGGTACAAAAGCGTCAGTAGATACAATGGGTGTTCCTGGCGGACACACCACTGGACACAGAACCGAAACTGCGGTTTACGATTCAATTCTCCTCCACAAGAATATTATTAGTGGAGATGGTTGTGCAGGTTGCACAGCAACCGTAACTTGGGCACATGCCGGTAGTTTCGGAAGAAGTCCCGATACATCAACTGATGCAGATAAGTACGGTGCAAAATTCGACGAAGTAGACATTGCAGTTATCGACGAATTAGGATTGTTCTCTGGTGCAAGAAATACAGTTCTTGAAACATTCTCTGCTTCTAAAGCATTCGATGCCAAGAAGTTTGACGGCACTGGTAACTACTATGTAAATGTTATTAACAAACAATCACAGTATATTTGGTGGGGAGACCATCCAGATGACTTGAATACTGTTACTGGTTTATCTGGCGGCGGAGAAGGAAGAAACTGGGGTGGATTGCTTGCAAATGTCAAGGGTGGTACAGTGGATGCCGATGGTAAGAGTGGTATAACCTTTGAAAGATTGACTCGTAACTTCTACGGTTCTGCTCTTGGTGGTAACGATGGTGGACAAACCAACAACGCTTACCTCTACGCTGGACTTTCTGGTGGATATGACTTGTTTGAAGATGCAGAAACCGTTGATGTCAACCTAGTTCTTGGTGGACCAGCAGAAGCAACTCTCGCTGGAAAACTCATTGACCTAGTTGATGCTCGTAAGGATGCAATTGCATTCCTTTCACCACTAAGAAGCAATGTTGTTGAACGACCTAATGCAACAACCGCACAAGCGGCCGCAGTAGATTATTACAACAACACTCTTAATAAGTCATCTTCATACGGTGTCTTCGATAGTGGTTGGAAGTATCAGTATGACCGATACAACGACCTTTATCGTTGGGTGCCTCTGAACGGAGATATTGCAGGACTTACTGCAAGAACAGAGAACACTAACGATGCTTGGTGGAGCCCCGCAGGTTTCAACCGTGGACAAATCCGTAATATCGTAAAACTTTCTTACAACCCACGAAAGGCTCATAGAGATAACTTGTATAAGAACAATCTCAACCCTGTAGTTGCCTTCCCAGGCGAAGGAACGATTCTTTTCGGAGATAAGACTATGCAGAGAAAGCCCAGTGCATTCGACAGAATCAATGTGCGCCGACTCTTCATTGTTCTTGAGAAAGCAATCGCAACTGCCTCTAAGTACCAACTCTTCGAGTTTAACGATGAGTTTACTCGTTCTAACTTCGTAAATATGGTTGAACCATTCTTGCGAGACATTCAGGGACGAAGAGGTATTACCGATTTCCGTGTTGTGTGTGACGAGACTAATAACACTGGTGAAGTAATTGATCGCAACGAATTTGTTGCAGACATCTTCATCAAGCCTGCTCGTTCTATCAACTTCATCCAACTTAACTTCATAGCAGTACGAACTGGTGTGGACTTCGAGGAAATCGCAGGAGTTTAAGAAAAAACTTGGTATTTGGTGGGGCGAGTTCGCTCGCCTCACCTAAATACTTCCAAAGGAGATACTAATGGACCTTAATGAATTTAAATCACAAGCACTCGCCGCTGGCGGAGCAAGAGGAAACCTCTTCGAAGTAGAAGGGGCAATCGGAGACAATTCTGATGATGGACTGTTGAAGTTTATGTGTAAGTCTGCCTCTATTCCAGAAATGACCGTCGGCGAAATCAAAATACCCTGGCGCGGCAGAGAATTTAAAATTCCAGGCGACAGAACTTATGGTGATTGGGAAATTACCATCATCAGTGATGCCGCATTCGACCTTAGAAATAAGTTTGAACAATGGAATGACAAATTCCAGCACACATTTAGCAATGTTTCCGATGTAAAAAACATCGATACACCAAACTTCCAAGATTGGAATATTTATTGGCTACAAAGAGATGGTTCTAGAAGCAACGCCAGAAAATATAAGTTTGTTGGTTGTTGGCCAAAGACTGTCGGTGCAATCGAAGTCGCTTTTGACAATAATGATAACCTTGCAGAATTCCCTGTAACTATGTCATACCAGTGGTGGCAGCAAGCAAGGTCTACCGATGGACCTGGCTCATAAGTAAAAAAACAATAGTAAAAAGGATATATTATGCCAGTTGATTTTTTTGGATTTACTATTGGGAGAAAGAAGGACGCGAATAAAGTTGGTTTAGAATCAACTATTCGTCGGCCTGTTTCCTTTGTCCCACCTGATTTTGATGATGGTGCAACTACCATTGAGGCCGGAAACTTTTTCGGTCAATATGTCGATTTTGATGGAAACATCAGAAACGATATCGAACTTATCAAACAATACAGAGCAATGTCCCTACATGCTGAAGTAGAGAGTGCAATTGATGATATTGTCAACGAAGCAATCGTTCAAGATGATATCAAAAAGACTGTACAAATGGACTTAGAACATGTAGATTTGCCTGATGCTGTTAAAAACAAAATGCAGGATGAATTTGACCACATATTAAAACTTTTGCGGTTTAGTGTTAGAGGATATGAAATTTTTAAAAAGTGGTTTGTTGACGGAAAAAGTTATTTTCATGTTGTAATTGATGATAAACAAGAAAAGAAGGGCATTCAAGAACTGCGTCCCATCGATTCTACAGCAATTAGAAAAATTAGAAAAGTAGAAAAAGAAACAACCGAAGATGGCATTAAAGTTATTGTTGATGTAGAAGAATTCTTTGTATATACAGAGCAAGAGAAAGATGATAGATTAGGCGACCCAATGGGAGCCCAAGAAGGACTTAAAATTCATCCCGATTCTATCATCTATTTTCATTCTGGAATGTTTGATGTTGACAAAAAAAGGGTTTATGGAAATTTACATAAAGCAATTAAACCATTAAATCAACTTAGAATGATTGAAGATGCTGTTGTGATTTACAGAATCGCAAGAGCGCCAGAAAGAAGAATCTTCTATATTGATGTCGGTTCTCTTCCAAAGAATAAAGCAGAACAATATCTTCGTGATATTATGAATCGCTATCGAAATAAACTAGTATATGATGTAAATACTGGAGAAATTCGTGACGATAAAAAGCACATGTCGATGCTTGAAGATTTCTGGTTACCTCGTCGTGAAGGCGGTCGTGGTACAGAAATCGATACCCTATCTGGTGGTGAAAACCTCGGTGAGATGGAAGATGTCGAATACTTCAAGAAGAAACTATATCGTGCATTAAGTGTACCAATCAGCAGACTTGAACCCGACAGTGGATTTAATATGGGTCGTTCTTCTGAAATTCAGCGTGACGAACTTAAGTTCTTCAAGTTTATTGAAAAGCAAAGGCAAAAATTCTCAGAACTTTTCTTGCAAACACTAAGAGTTCAACTTCTTCTTAAAGGAATTATGAAAGAAGAAGATTGGCTGAAAATTCAAGATGATGTTATGTTTGACTTTGCAAGAGATTCGTACTTCACCGAACTAAAGAATAATGAAATTCTTACAGAACGAATGAATCTTTTACGAGAGATGAATGACCATATTGGTAAATATTATTCTATTGAATGGATTAGAAAGCATGTTCTACATCAGACTGAAGAAGAAATGAAGGATATGGACCAAGAAATTCAAGCAGAAAGAGAAAAGGGACTCATAACTACTGGTACAGAGGAGTATTATTGATGTCATCAAAATCCTTTAAAGAGTTTACAGAGGCAACAGAGAAACCTGCACCCGCTCCTGCACCAACAGAAGCAGAATTGACACCCGATTCGGCAGAAATTGCTCTTGACCCAAGACTAGAAAAAGAAATCTTTATCGATTCCTTTGAAATTAATGGGTCAAAGGTTATTATTAAATCATTAGGATTGGGTGCTACTAAACCTGTTGTTGTTTATATTGATGATAAGCGTTGGGAAGTTTTTCCTGGTCCAAAAATTGCAAAGCGAGAAGCAAGACGACATATTAAAAAGGGAAAAGGAATTAAAAAAGAAAGCATTGATGCTGAATTTGAATCCTTCCTATCTGAAGCGGTATTAACAAAATCAGAAGTGCAAAAATGGATTAAAAAGAACAAGAGAAAATATAACGACAGCACAGAAGCAGCCTTTGCCGTTGCAACTGAATTTGGTATGGAAGATGAACTTGAAAATGAAAAACACTGGATGTGGCCTCTTTTAAAGAAATTATACAAAGAATCATATGAAGAGCCATTTTTCAATATGTTGGAATCTAAATCCTTTTCCCTTCAAGATGGAACAAGAATTAATATAAATGAAGATGTGTGCGACAAGGTAAAACTTGTATATGAGTATTTAGATAATAATAATAAAAACCGTTTCAGAGATGCGTTTTGTATAAATAAAGAAAACTATAACAAAGTCATAACTTTTGTGAAAGAACAAACTAAAGGAATTTAATATGCCAGACAATGAAGCCAATATCGACTGGACGACAGACCCAATTACTACTGACGATGTAATTGCCCAAATAAAAGCAAAGAGTTTTGACGCTGCAAGAGATAGTGTACAAAATATCTTATATAAAAAGTCTGGTGAGGCAGTTGCTCAAAAGAAAATAGAAGTATCAAAATCAATTGGTAAGCCAGATGCAAGTGCTGATATTGTTGATTTTTCAGAACCTTCTGACGATACACATACACCAACAACTAGCGAGGAATGAAATGAGACTCATAACAGAAACAACCGAAGATGTAAAATACATCGTGGAAAAAAATGAAGAGACTGGAAAGAAAAGCCACTTCATTGAAGGTATCTTTATGCAATCGGAAACAAAGAACCGAAATGGCAGAATGTATCCCAAAAAGACTCTTATGAAGGAAGTTTCTCGTTATACTAAAGAACTGGTTAAGAGTAAAAGAGCAATGGGAGAACTTGGTCATCCAGAAGGACCAACTCTTAATTTAGAAAGAGTTTCCCATATTATTACTGAACTTAAAGAAGACGGCGATAATGTTACAGGAAAAGCGAAAGTATTAGATACTCCCTACGGGAATATTGTAAAGAATCTAATCGATGAAGGCGCACAACTGGGCGTTTCTTCACGCGGTATGGGTTCTCTTAAGAAAAACGATGATGGTGTCAATGAGGTACAAGAAGACTTTATGCTTGCTGCTGTTGATATCGTTGCAGACCCTTCTGCACCAGAAGCCTTTGTAAATGGCGTTATGGAGGGCAAGGAATGGATATGGGAAAATGGCATTCTTCAGCCTAGAGTGATTGAAGCGTATAAAAGAGTAATAACCAGAGCAGATAGAGGAACTATTGAAGAAGCCAAACTGCTTGTATTTAAACATTTCTTGTCTAATTTTTGAAAAATATACATATAGTAGCAATTTAAATAGTCAAAGGAGATTCCAATGTCCGAACAAGACATCCTAGAAGTAGCAAAGAACATTCTTGAGAACGATGCGAACGAAGCAGAAGTTCTCGATGAAGCACCAGAATTAACACCCGCACCTGCGGAAGTAACGCCCAAGAAGAAGGGTTCGGTTAATGTTGACGCAAAGGGCGAGAAGCCTGATGAGTCGCCGTCTGTAAATACTGATAGTATTGAAGACGAAGATATTTATCGTTCAGATGGTGCAGGTGCTAAAGTTATTGAACCAGATGCAGGCGAAGATGCTGAAGGAACAAACAAGGCAACAGTTGCAACTAAACCTTCTTCCGCAGCCGCAACAGCAGAGCATATGGATGCTCTATTCGGTGGTGAAGACCTTTCAGAAGACTTCCGCAATAAGGCAACCGTTATCTTTGAAGCCGCACTCGCAGAGCGTGAAGAAGCACTTCGCACAGAAATTCAAGAGTCGTTTGATGTTGCTCTTGCAGAAGAAACTGAACGCATCTCAACAGAACTTTCAGAAAAACTTGATGATTATCTAAACTATGTTGTTCAAGAATGGCTAGAAGATAATCAAATCGCAATTGAACACGGACTAAAGAATGAAATTTCTGAGTCATTTATTGCTGACCTCAAGAATCTCTTTGAAAATCACAACATTGAAGTTCCAGAAGATAGATTTGATGCTCTTGCTGAAGCCAATGAAAAAATTGAAACACTTGAAAGTAAATTGAACGAACAACTTGAGTCTAATGTTAATCTTACAAAGAATAACTCTGAACTCGAATGTGTCAAGGTTTTTAATGAACTAACTGGAGACCTAACAGACACAGATACCGAAAAACTTCGTTCTCTCGCAGAAGGCCTTGAGTTTGAAAGCACAGAACAATACACCGAAAAACTTGCTCTTCTTAAGGAAAGTTATTTTAATCGGCCTGTAGAAGAAACTACAGATACTGAAGAAAATACCCTTGCCGAAGAAGCACCAGTTTATGGTGGAATGATTAACGATTATGTAAGTAATATTAGCCGTCATGCTTCTGTGCCGAGAAAAGGCAAGAAGTCGTAAATACGGATTTGTATAAATAACAAGAACTACTTTTAGTAAAAAGTATTAAATCAAAATTTCCCAAGGAGAAGTAAAATGGAAGACAAAGCATTACTCGCTGAACAACTTCAGAAGAAGTGGCAGCCGGTCATTGAGCATCCTGACCTTCCCTCTATCGAAGATAGTTATCGCAAGAATGTAACAACCATCCTCCTAGAGAATAACGAGCAGGCAATGCTACAAGAAGCGACCCCCACCAATGTTATGGGTGTGGGTGGTTCACCTCACTATAGCCAGGCAGGCAATGTAAAGACATTTGACCCTGTACTTATCAGTCTTGTTCGCCGTTCAATGCCTAACCTAATGGCATATGATGTTTGTGGTGTTCAACCAATGACTGGTCCTACAGGACTCATCTTTGCAATGCGAGCCAAGTACGCAAGCCCAACTGGTACGGAAGCATTCTACAATGAAGCCGATACCGATTTCGGTGGAACTTCCGATGCAGTCGCTGCCGGTGGTTCTGCTGCTGACGAAGGCGCTCACGGTGGTACTGACCCACTATCTGGTAATGCTACAGCAGTAGATTACTTACACGGTCGTGGTATGTATACCAACCAAGCAGAAGGTAAAACACCTGCTCAAATGGCATTCAGCATTGAGCGTGTAGCAGTCGAAGCAAAGACTCGCGCCCTCAAGGCAGAGTACTCAATCGAACTCGCTCAGGACCTCAAGGCTGTTCACGGACTTGATGCAGAAGCAGAACTCGCTAATATTCTTAGCACTGAGATTCTTGCTGAAATCAACCGCGAAGTCATTCGTACTATCTACTCGCAAGCAAAACTTGGTTGCGACCAACCTGACCTTGCTGTAGGTACAACTGCACACGGATATACCGTCGATGGAGAATCTGCTAACTTGACCAGTGGTGTATATGACCTACTCAAGGATTCCGATGGTAGATGGAGTGCTGAAAAGTTCCGTGGACTTATGTTCCAAATCGAACGCGAAGCAAATGTCATCGCTAAGGAAACTCGTCGAGGTAAGGGTAACATCGTAATCTGCTCCGCAGATGTCGCTTCTGCCCTATCAATGAGTGGTATTCTTAACCACGATGCCGCATTCGGCAACCTAGTAGTTGACGATACTGGTAACACTTTCGTTGGTGTACTCAATGGACGCACAAAGGTATATGTTGACCCATATTCCAGTGCAGACTTTGACTATGTTTGTGTAGGATATCGCGGAGAAAGCCAGTATGATGCTGGAATTTTCTACTGCCCATATGTCCCACTCCAGATGGTACGCGCCGTTGACGCTGATAGTTTCCAGCCACGAATCGGGTTTAAGACTCGATACGGAATGGTAGATAATCCATTCTCCCGTGGTACACAGGCAGCCCACGATGGTATTGGTGCCCGTCGAGAAAATGTTTACTACAGAATCTTCCGTGTTAAGAACCTACACGGTATCAACGCTAACGCAACTGCCGCTGGTTGATAAGTAGTAACTAAGATACGATTGAAATAGGGGAGTCCTTCGGGACTCCCCTTTTCTTTATACATACTATAGGAGAATTATTCTATGGCAGAAAACAGAACAAATAGCCGTTCTTCTAGAACTACTTGGCGAACCCACCCCGCAATAATAGGTTCGGGTGTATATCTAACTGGTACTGGTGGTATTTCTGGTCCTGCCGAAGACCAATTATTTGGATATGATGGACTGACACAAGACTATTCTGCTAGAAATGTAGATAATCTAAATCCTCTTTTACCAACATATTTTCAATTTTCACTAAAAAGATGTCCTGCCGTAACATATTTTTGTCAAAGTGTAAATCTGCCTGGCATAAATGCCACACCAATTCCACAGCCAACTAGATTTGTGGGAATTCCCCATAGCCCTGGCATTCCAGAATTTGATGATTTGAATATTAATTTTGTAGTAGATGAAAATCTAAGTAATTGGCTAGAAATATATAACTGGATAAGGTCTACTGTTACCACAAAAGACCATACAGAATACGAGAACGCAAAAGAACATTACTCAGATGCCACTCTAAGTATTTTAAATAGTGCAATGTTGCCAAAAATTAGAATATCATTTAACAACCTACTTCCAACAAGCCTTTCTGCATTAGAATTTGATAGTACAACGACAAGCCCAGATGCTTTAATTGCCAGTGCCACTTTCCGTTATACTACCTATGAAATAACAAAATTATCTTGACTGGCTAGGGCTTTGCGTATATAATTAATGATAATTTGTGGAGTGAATGTATGCGTTTTGACGATATAAGAAGTATGGTTTCTAAAGATATGGTTATTGATGATAGCGAACTTGACCTAGAATCTCTTAAAATACCACAATTACATAATAAGTACCTCAACCTCTTTCACGACGAAAGAATACTTTTAAGAAAATTAGAGGCTGATAGGCGTGAACTTGTTCGTGATAAGTGGGAGTTTTATTCTGGCAAAATAAGTCAGGAAAAACTAGAAGAAAGAGGATGGGAGCCATTTCTTCTCAAAATTCTCAAACAAGATTTGGACATGTACATTCATTCTGATCCTGATGTCACACTAATAGACGACCGTATTACCCTACAAAAAGAAAAGGTAGATTATCTTGCATCTATAATTAAAAGCATTTCTGGTCGTGGTTGGGAAATAAAGAATGCTATTGAGTGGAGGAAATTTACTAGTGGCATATGATATACAAAATGACCCTGCACACGGTATATATTTTAGACAATTATATCTTTACGCAATGAACCATTCAAATGACCCATCAACACAAAATGCCGCACTATTAACAGATGACGGTTCTGGTATCATTGCAATGGAGTGCAACAACATTCCAAAAAAGGTAATTGATAAAGATGAAAGATGGGAGCGTCCAGACAAATACCATTATGTCGAACACGCAGAAAGAAATGTTCTCTATAAAGCGGCACTAATGGGTATGTCTACTATGAACTTGACAATGTATTGTCCTTGGTATTCTTGTTCAGATTGTGCAAGAGCAATTATTCAGTGTGGTATAAAGAGAATAATAGGACATAAAGAATATTTTGATAGAACACCAGACAGGTGGAAAGAATCTTGTGGAATTGGCATAGAAATGATGCAAGAAGCAGGAATTGAATGTTTAATCTGGTCAGGAGTTATTGGTGGGAGAACTACTATTCTTGTGGATGGTAAAGAATTTTCACCATAAATAATGTATGAGTGATTTGACTGTAGAATACAAAGACTCTGTACATATATCTGTAGATTGTGATAGAGGTATTGCACAAGAACTCTCTGAGTATTTTACCTTCAAAGTTCCTGGCTATCAATTTATGCCTTCATATCGTAATAAGATGTGGGATGGAACTATCAAATTATACAACATATACAAGCAAGAATTATATTCCGGCTTAGACCAATATGTAAAACATTTTGCCGATGAGCGGGGGTACTCAGTAGAATATAAAAGTCCTCTGGTTGAAACAAACAATATGTCAAGAGAAGATGTTGAAGAATTCATAAACGATAGGCTTCAACCAGTATACAAAGATGAAATTCTTAAAGCATATGACCACCAAGTTGATGCAGTACAACACGCATTAAATGTAAATAGATGTCTTTTATTATCTCCTACCGCATCTGGGAAGAGTTTAATCATTTATTCGCTGATGAGACATTATATAAATGTATTGCCAAAGAATAAAAAGATTTTAATCATAGTTCCCACCATATCTCTTGTAACACAAATGTATGAAGATTTTAAGGAATATTCAAGGGCAGATAGCACCTTTGATGCCGCAAAAGAATGTCATACAGTATTTGCAGGACAAGAGAAGATAAACAGTAGCAGAATTATCATTTCTACTTGGCAAAGCATCTATAAATGTAAACAAGACTATTTCGATAACTTTGGTGCTGTATTTGGTGATGAATGCCATTTATTCAAATCAAAATCACTTACCACCATTATGACTAAATTAAAGAATTGTCCTTATCGAATAGGGACCACAGGAACATTAGATGGTACACAAACTCACAAATTAGTTATTGAAGGTTTGTTTGGAATGGTGTATAATGTGATTAAGACTAATGAATTAATGGAGAAAGATTTATTAACAAAACTCTCAATTGATTGTATACTATTAAAGTATCCAGAAAAAACCAGAAAGGAATTGAAGAGAATCAAGTATTTTAGCGAATTAGAATGGTTAGTTACTAATGACGATAGAAACAATTTTATCGCCGATATGGCAAACAACCTAAAAGGCAATACTCTAGTTCTCTTTCAATTAGTAGAAAAGCACGGAAAATCATTACACAAACTAATATCTGATGTATGTACAGACCATAATGTTTTCTTTGTATATGGTGGTACAGATTCAGAAGATAGAGAAAAAGTAAGAACATTGACAGAAGAAAACGATAATGCAATAATTGTCGCATCATATGGGACATTCTCTACAGGAGTTTCTATTCGTAGACTACACAATATCATTTTTGCTTCGCCTTCCAAGTCTCGAATTCGAGTTTTACAATCAATTGGTAGACAATTAAGAAAGTCTAAATATAAAGAGAAAGCACACTTGTATGATATTGGAGATGATTTGACTTGGAAGAGTTGGACAAACCACACTTTAAAGCATTTTATTGAACGAATGAAGATATATAATAGAGAACGCTTTGATTATAGAACGATAAAAATCGATTTACAGAAGGAAACATGAATGGCAGACAAATATAGAAATTACAAACTTTCTTCTGGAGATGAAATTATTGGAAAAGTGATAAGCATAAATGCTCGATTCGTAACAGTGCATAGACCAATGGCCGTAAAAACCATTACTATTCAAAACCCGAATACAGGCAATTCAAAAGATATTACTTTAATGAGACCTTGGGCAAATCTATCAAATTCGTTAGACCACAAAATACCAACAAGACATATTATTTTAGAATCTTCTCCAACACCAGAAGCAGTTGGAGCATATCTTTCTAAATTGGAACGAGATGATGTAGTTCACGACCTAGTTCAAGAAATGATGAACGACCCAGAACAACTAGAAGAATATCTCACAAATATAATTGAATCTGAATTTGATAATAATTTCTCTTCTGAAGATTCTTCTGATGAAGAAGAAGAAAACATAAATTTAACGCCAGAAGACTTAGCGGAACGAGTTCAAATGAACTTCGCTATTCCTCCTGGCTTATTCCTTGGTTTTCTTATGAATGGTATTATTAGTTTTGACCCTGAGAATGAGGGTGCAGAATTTGATATTGAAGAGTTTATGAAAATGAAAAATAAACTTCCTAAGAAGAATCAAAAAGATAAAGATATTGAAGATTACTTTCGTGATTGGAATCCAGAACCTTAATAGTTCTTTAAACCACCGACACATGTATAGTACGGTATAAATTTCGTAGTGTCAAGGAGTAAATTGTGATAAAATGAAGAAAAAAAAACCATCAAACCATTATGTAGACAATGTTAAATTTTATGAAGAGATGTGTGCATGGAAAAAATTAGTTAATGAAGCAGGAGAAACAGACGAACCTCGCCCACCTATAACAGAA
>Ga0208030_1000709_pt1 | contig 21913 bp, 29 predicted proteins | sample MalvirDeepMed_M9_FD_184246 | JGI IMG/M metagenome (GOLD analysis project Ga0208030, IMG submission 184246) | Marine viral communities from the Global Malaspina Expedition - Malaspina viral metaG DeepMed_M9 (SPAdes) (version 2) | ecosystem: Environmental > Aquatic > Marine > Oceanic | place...
TCTGGTTGTCTGTACGTATTATTCATTATAGGGTTAATAACTCATTATCAAAACTGCATTAAATCGCATTATTTGCTATTTTCCGCAGGTAGTATCATTATAGTATCATTCATCGCACCGCTATTCAGTCCAATTGCACCGTATTCTGCATAAGCATCTATCAAGATTTATTCCTCTATAAGCCAGTTCAATGAAGATATTTCCTGTGCTGTCATTTCAGCACTAGTCAGTAAGTTTAATGGAATCTTTTTAATAGATACATCCACTTCTTCTTCAAGTACAGTTTCAATCTCATTAATATAAGTCTTGAAGGATTTTGATTCAGGTTCAATAGTATAGCCCTCACCATTCTTTGTACCATGTTTCTCAAGAAGTTCTCCTTGTATCTTTCTAAAGGATTCCAAATGAGGGCTGACTTGATTGACAATCTTTGCGAGTCTAAAAGATGCTTTTGCTTTCATCTTTTGATTAGCAAGTTCTGCCAATGCAGGTTCAGCTCTTACAAGTTCGGACAACTTCATTGTACCGTTCTTTGTTTTAGCCATTACAGCTCCTTTGTTATTAGTTACGCTTCTACCGCAGATTTAACTTTTGCCATCTCTGCTACTAAAGCAGACTTTCTAGTCCCTAATTCTGATACTTGTGTATCAATATTAGCGACTTGATTTTCCAACTGTCTGTATGTTACTACACTTGTTTGTTTTGCTGGTGTATGCTCTTTGTTAACTTGAGCATCTTTCCATGCATCAGCAGCTGGAGAGGGCGATTCTGCCATAGCTTTCTTTGTGAATTTATCAGCAGCCATGTTATTCTCCTGTTATGATATTGCCATCATCATCAATGTTGACATACCAGTTATCTTTTTTGAGTTCCTCGATGATTTCCGCATTGGAAAACACCTTACTATCGCCAAATGAAGATGGTTTATTACCTCTATATGACAATATCGCTTCAAGCCCATCATTGCTGATATGAGCTAGCTCTTTTGTTTGATATGCATCTGACCACATTTGGTCTGACACATCACTCAAATTTGCTATTATATATTTTTGTATAGCCATTATGACGGTATTGTTGTGCTTTGTGAGGCTCCATTAGTTAATGCAATAGTATATCCAGAGCCACCTGTTTCTGGTGATATAGTTGTACCGCTTAAACTTGCCATATCGTGAAAGGCGAGTAGGTTGTTACTATGGTCACTAAACTTATATGTATCTCCACTATTCCAGAGTGTAGTCACTTCTGAACTTGTCAATACATCTGACCACATACCTACCATTGTTACATACCCTTTTAATGGTCTTAATACTTGACCCTTTCCACCACTAATCGCTGGATATTGTGCTGACATAGACCGTTTTGTGCCCGTTCCAGTTGTAACCATATACGGACTTGAGCCTACAGATGTTAAGGAAGTACCAGCATAATCACCATAGTACCATCGTGGCTTATTTGATGTGCTTCCATTGTCATATGTCAGACAAACGAAGTACCACTTATTTGTTTCAAATGGGCGTTGACCAGAGCTTGTAGATGCCTCTGACGTTGGATTATTACCGCTAAAATCGTGTCTAAATCTTAATTGGAAGTCCCCACTGCTAAAGTCTCTGCATTGAAGTAGCCAATTCCAGCCACCACCCCAAGCTCCTTGCCACAGATATTGATTCGAATAAGATGTAGTCCCTGTGCATTGGAATGCAAATGCTATCGTTCCACCAGAATCAAATATTTGGCATATATTAGCATAGCTACTCCCAGTCATTCTAGCCCAGTCATTTACACCATCAAACTGTAGTGATTTACTTGGTGACCAACCGCTTGTAGCAGAATGATTATAACTATACCATTCGCTTAATGAATTAGGTCTTTCACCGTCTGGCTTCGATGATGAGCTTTGATTAATACTACCGTATACGCCTTTTTCTGCTTTGTCTATCGATATTAAAGTACCTTCATATCTTTCAAATTCTACATTCAATTGGTCCATCCCTATTGGATTTCCACTATCAGGCATTGCCACGTAGAACCTCCACTTCTGACTTCAGTTCTTTTATGGCTTCGATTAAATAACTTGTTAAATTGCCATAAGCTACTGCTTTATATTCTCCATCATGTACTAACTCTGGAGCAATCTTTTCTAATTCATCAGCTAAAACCCCAGCACTTGATGAACTACCGTCAATTCTATCATATGTAACACCCCTCATCTTTGTAACTTTATCAAGAGCTGAATCAATAGTATTAATATTTGTTTTGAGTCTTCTATCGGAGAAAGCTACTACATCGCCAGTAGAAGTAATCGCACCTGCATCTATTGTACCAGAAAACGTGGCATTAGCACCACTACCTGTCAGCATTGTAGTAGAACCACTTTTTAGCCTCAGATTGCCAGATGAATTTGTTAATTGAGCATACGCAGTCCCACCATCTTTTAAATAAACATCACCACCATCAGCATCAAGAACAATATCTCCAGCTACATCTACAGTTAAATCTCCTGAAGATAGAGCTATAGTTGTTCCGTCTATATTGAAGTTATCAATATCTATTCCAGCATCAGCGGTTACTACTCCAGCAACTGATAATGTTGTTGGCATAGATACACCACTACTTATATTTTCAAAAACTATCTGAGTTGCTTCTACTCTCATTTTTCTTGAACCAGCAACTGAGAAATAAAGTTGACTTGTTCCTCCAAGATACATTCCAGTTGATGCTTGATTAGTAAATCCATATCCCGGTGCACCTACTGACCCATTAGCATTTAGTATTTGCCCAGTAAATGTAGCTTTTTGATTAGAGTCCAGAGTAAGAGCAAGAGTCGTACCGCCTGTCTTAAAATAAAGATGTCCATCTCTATGGTTATGTATCATAGCTTTAGTTGATGCGTCATTCTGAAAATATACCTCTCCACCTTCAGCACCAGTATTTTCAGCATTTAATAGTACACGTGCTGAACCGCCACCGCCTCCTGTAGCATCTAATGTAAGCGCAGTATTACCAGACCTTGCTATTGTTACATCACCAGCAAATGTACCACCCGCTGAAGTAATTAATTTATATTCTACTGAACCTGAAGTACCATCCCGCATATATAATAGATGGTCAGATGCTTTAGAATATAATGAAACATAGCCAGCATGAGTACCGGGGTGAGTAGTAATTTCCTTTAATTGTAGAACTCCTCCGCCTGCGGATTCAAATTCCCATCCAAGAGTTACAGCATTTGAGACGGAACCAGCACTAATTTTTATTTCTCCACCAACCTCAATACCTGCCTCAGTTACAATATCTCCACCAGCTTCTATAGCAATAGCACCGTCAACACCAAAAGTGCCAGCTGTTAATGTTACATCCCCACCAAATGTGGCGTTTCCACTACCATCAAGGAAAAATGAGTTTGTTGGTGCTCCTAAATCTACCTTAAATCCAAAAGTACCATTTTCTCCAGTTAAAAAAGCACCAGAACTTCCGCCAACTCCTTCAATGTATATTTCATTACCATCTGTTTTTATATCATAATCTCTTCCACTAGTACCAGTTCCTTCAAGTCTTAATGCAGGTGCTGATGCTTTTAAATGTAATAATGTATCAGGACTCGATGTACCGATGCCGACTTTGCCATCTGCTTTTACAATAAACTCATCACCATCAACTGAAAAAGCATCTCCACCGCCAGATTGATTAATAGCAAATGCAGTATTTCCTGTTGTTGAAGTATGCGTTATTTGACCAGTTGCCGTTATATAAAAGGAAGAAGCACCAGCACCAGTAAACCTAGCCAAATTGCCAGAACCGTTGGTTACAAGAAGGTCACCAGCAACATCTAACTTATAACTTGGACTCGCTGTCCCGATGCCGATTTTAGCATCTGACATTACCATCATTGCTACTTGGTCATCCCAGAATGTAATATCTCCACCCGAACCATTTTGAAAGGCAGCATTTCCACTACCATTAACAGTCATATCAAACCAATAATTGCCTGATTGTAACCTAGTTACTACTTCACCAGACCCACTAACATGTAGCTCACGGGCAGGAGTCGTCGTTCCGATGCCGACGTTGCCAGTGGTATTTTTAATCGTCATTCCAGTAAGAACTGCGCCAGTATTACCAGGTCCAATATGTAAATCAGCAGCGTTAGAGATAATGGAAGGAGTATTTGTATCAACTCTTATTAACAATGCTTCTACATCTGAAGCCACACGAGTGGCTGATATAACATTCCCACTCTCTTCCCTGCGAACTGCTAAAGCATTATTTCTGTCAGCAGTCAAGTTACCAATTAACGCCTGCCCACCATAAACATGTAATTTCTCTAATGGCGCCGCTGTGCCGATGCCGACGTTGCCTCCAGGAATAATAGTCATATAATCGACTGAATTTGCTCCAAAAGTAAGTTTATTTGTTGAATGATTATATTTTATGAGTCCTTTATATTCCTCATCACCAGTAGTACCATCTGCAAAATAAAGAGCTCCAGTATTACCCGTTCCAGTAGCAATAGTTATACCAGCATCCCCAGCTTCATATACAACTAAATTATTTGCAGCTGCGTTATAATCTCCAGGACTCGTTGTCCCGATGCCAAGATTACCACTACTATCAAGTCTCATATGTTCAGTACCACCAATAGCGTGGAATGCTATATAAGCATCATTACTACAAAGTATAGACCAACTACCACCTGCATCTAAAAATCCTACATCATTATTACCTGCATACACAGAGCCATCAGTGTTTCCAGCAGAGTCTTTTAAATCTATTCTAGAAAAAGTACCAGCACTCTTTACTGTTAAATCACCAGATGACAAGCTAACATTCCCAGCAAATGTGGCGTTAGAAGATGTATCAAATTCTAATGCTGATGCACTTGTCATATAATTGTGGAAATATAATTTTTGGGCAGTATTTTTTCCTATCTCCCACTTAGCTGTCCCATTGTCATTCCATGTAATCCAACAATTCTGATTAGCACTTGCTGTGTTAAGATTTATAGCTAACCCACTTGGTGCTGTAATATAGTTTACCTTTGAAGTTATATTCCCAGCAAATGTGGCATTACCAGTTGTAGCGGCTAATTTTAATTGACCACCAGAGCTACCTAACCCATCGCCATAATTAAATACAAAAGCATTATCAGTATTGTCCCTTCCAATTGACCAGCGAATAGATGAGGCATTTTTAAATTGTAGATAACCATCCCCACCTCCTGTATCAAGCGTTAGATTGCCACCCATAGCTTTGTCAATAAGTATATCCCCAGTAAGCGTACCTCCAGCAAGGGGAAGGTAGTTACTTAGGTCGCTTGAAAGGGCTCCGTTACTTGTTGTTAGTATCTGTTGCCAAGTTGCCATTTTCTTTTTCTACTTCTTTTTTAAATTGATTGTTAAATCTAGTAATCAACTTTGATACAAAGATTGCATCTTTTCCTTTAATAGTAACCTCATTTAAACATTGAACGACAAAATGTAGTTCTTCTGTATTAAACTTCAATATACAGTTCCATCAAATTCTTATGGAGTTCTTTCACTTTTTCAAGTGTTTTAAAAGCCTGTTCAACCTCTTTACCTAAATACTGACTATCAAGAAGATGTCTTAATAAAAATTCAGTATCTTGGATGTCAAGCCGTATTACGTCTTTTGATTTACTAATCACCATCGGCTTGTTCTCCGAATCTACGTATTTGCTCACCTATGCTGATCTAACGTACAATGCATCATCTTCAGAATTCCATAATAATGAACCAATCCCACCAGAGTTATTCGAAGGAGCTCCTGTGTCCGTTTTAAAATCCATCACCGCTATTGCCATTGCTACTGGATTTGATGTATGCATATTACGCACAGTCCATCCAGTGAGTCCAACAGCCTCTCCTGTACCATCTGTGTTTCCAGCACCTTTATCTTTAGCCCATTTGATTTCTGGGTAGTCGTTTACATCTCCACTTACTTGCAGTTGAATACCGCCACCAGAAGCCGCATCAGCATTAGAACCGCCATCAGCCAGTAGAATTAGCTTGTCTTCAACTTCTAAATTAGTGGTGCTAATAGTAGTAGTTTGTCCATTGACAGTTAAGTCGCCAGAGATAACAGCACTAGCGGCAGTAATTGCGCCAACCGTAATGGCTGGTGTTCCTGTCAAACCAGCAGAAGTTGAACTAGTACTTTGGTTACCTGCTGCATTCACACCGGGAAGGTTGATATTCGCTGAACCATCAAACGAAACTCCACCTATTGTTCTTGCGGATGCCAACACTGTGGCACTTCCTGCTAATCCCGTACAAGTTGCTGAACTACCAGTAGTATTTTGGTTAAGCGTTGCTACTCTTGCTGCAGCGACTGTCCCAGATGATACATTAGTACCATTCAAAGCCGTAATCCCAGAACCATCACCAGATAATCCTGTAGCTGTCAACCTTCCTGTTCCTGCGTTATAGGTCAATCCAGCGTCGCTTTTTGCTCCCAAATTGCCACTTGCATCGTCGAATAGACCAACGTAACAGCTAGTATCTGTTGTATCTTCAACTGCAACTGATGTAGCAATAGCCGCAGTCCCTGTCGTGTCCTGATTTAATGTACCTATGACAAAGTCCATATCATTTGTACTGTCTTGGTATGTTACTGTAATCCCAGTCTTAGTACCCCCCGAAGCAACTAAAGCACCAGCAATATCCTGAGCCTGTTCTGTAGTTAATGTAGCTTCGTGCGTTTGCCCGTCAACATAAGCCTTTATAGATTTCTGAGTAGCAAGATGTGATGCACTATTGGAAGACATATCATCTTCATTTTTAACACCTGAACCTGAAACTCCTGTATTTAAAACAGGGCTTGTTAGCGTCTTGTTTGTTAGGGTCTGACTGGCAGTATTTGTTGTAATCTGTTGCCATGTCGCCATTGTATTATTCCTTATTTATCATGAATCTGCAACTCCAAGGTACATATTTGCATTATCGACATATATGCCATTGATAACAGCTGTTGGCTCTGACGCTTGGTTTTTTAAAACCATAACTCCATCATGCTGTAAGTTCCAGAGTTTGTTTGTTGTATTCCAAAATTCCGCTACATTACCAGATGATAACGCTGCAGAAGTTGTAAATTTAAAATATTCATCATTTAAGTCTTTAGCGGCTCCGCTAATAAGTGACCATGATGATCCATCATATAACTTTAATCTGTCAGTTTCAAGATCATACCATAAATCACCTTCATTAACTCCTATACTAGGAGTCGTACCAGACGCTACTTGAAAAAATCTTTGACCTAATTCAGCTAAAGCTGCTTGGACATTAGTAGCTACTAAACCTTCAACTGTATTAAATGATAATCCTGCAGCGCTCGCTGCAATACCTGTAGCTTTTGTTACAGCTTTTACATCGCCTTTTGATGTTGTTACTTTAGTTGTGCCTTTTGCGCTACTCGATGTTCTACTTTTTTGTGTTGCAGTAGCCATTATGCAAAATCCTCATCTTTAGTAATTTGTGGAAAAACTTTTGCCTCACCTTGTAGTAATCTAGTGTATTTTCCTCCACCAGATACACTTAGTAGTTCATTGATTACATAACCGCTTCCAGCCTGAGTCGCTGTAACAGCACCAATACTACCTACACCATTTATCGTATCTATACTGATTCTAGCCAGTGACCCACTTCCACCTATGAGTAAAATGGTAGGAGCAACAATATATCCAGTACCAGCTACAGTTATGCTTAGGACTGTAACCCCACCACTTCCGTTGATACCAGTCACTTTTACTTGAGCAGTATTTATTTCTTTGCCCATTAAATCCCAATAACCGTCAAAATCATCAGCTAAAGATTGAGTCTGATCCCTACTTAATTTTAATTTCATAGTTTTAGCACTAGAATCTTCATCACTTATAGTAAACGCTACCCTAGTGGTTGCCGAATCATAATCAGCTGCTAATTGAGCCTTGAATGACTTATTTGTAAAACTATATGCAGTGTCAGAGCTAAGATCGACAGTCATTTCAAAGTCTTCACCTTGAAAAACTTCTATATTGCTATACTCAGGATATGCCATTATTAACTTCCAAATCCAGTACCAATTTTATTTAAAGCTTCAACTGGGGAATATTTATGCTTATCACTATTACCAACAACCATTTCATTCAATAACTCAGTGACAGTAAGAGATTCTATACTAGATTTATCATTTATTATAGAAAGAGCTTCTCCTGGCTCATACTTATGTATTGAAATACTACCGTATCCACCTTTATTTACTATTAGCCATCTATTTAAGGCTTCTCTGAATGTATACTTATCTTTGTCATCACCATTTATAGTATTCATACGCTCAGACAAAGTCATACTTTGTAAATCATTATTTTGATTAGCCATATTACCTTAATCCATATGGAGACTGTACAAATGAGAACCTTATTTTACGCTTGTTACTATCATTATCTCCGACATTCTTATAAAACTGTCGTATGTAGTATTCTCTCATATCTAATTGACCAAGCCTCTCGCTAATCATAGCTCTCAGAAAATCTACAATAGCTAAAGACAGACGTCTACTAAAATGTAGGTGAGAATTTTCAGTAATAGATGTCCCAGTATGCTCTGTCAAAGTTGGATTATTTGCACCATCTAATTCATTAGGATCGACATCTACAAATGGAGATATTAGAGCAGTATACTCTATCCTCACACCATCTACTATATCTTCGTCAGGATATATAACATTTGATCTCGATGTTTTTAATCTACCTTGTGTATCTGGTATATCTGAACCATACCCACCAATTTTCCATAGATATAGCTTCCTACCTTTTATTTGCCAAGTATATTTTTCATCAACGTATGAACTCATTATGGGCTAGTATCCTCTGTGACTACTAGATTAGTTGCTAATCTTCGTATTCTTTTATATTTATTATTATCTTCTGTATCTAATATAGATACATTATCTAATGCGATCATATCAGCTGGTAAATCATATTGATTGTCATCACCATCGACTGATTTTACCAAATTCATTTTCTTTACTTTTAAATTTTCTTTAGTGTTAGATTGTATTAAGTCAACAGCATCTTTAATCCAGCTTATAGCTAAATTAGTATCTTTCATACCAGACTTTTCCATTATTTCTAGTATTGTCATTATGTAGCAGCTCTTTCTTCCTGTCTCTGAGTTTGTTGCTGTGGAGGTGGAGCATTTAAACTACCACTCGTAGCTTGGAACTCACTAGTAAATCTTTGATAGAAATCTTGTGATTGAGCCTGGTACATAGTTGCTACTTCAAAGTCTTCCTCAACATTAGCTAAGTCAGATTTTCTTTTAGCATCTAATGAAGCTGCATATAATAATGCAATGTGCTCAAATTCTACCAGTACCCATTCAGATATATTTGCATCTATGACTGGCGGAGATGCATATATTATAATACCTTTATCACCTTCTCCTGCAGCAACCGTAATTCCTGTCCCAAAGAGATCATCATAAGGCAGAGCATCTGATGCGTGAGCATTATAATCAGGGTCTGGCTTAATGAATATTTTGTCAGCTAGTCGATAATATTTAGGGAACATTTTACTAGCTCTTAGTATACTATCTTTTTCATCAAATGCATAAGCTGAATTATCTGGCACTTCGCTAGCTATTCGCCTTTTAGCACCTTGGAACCTGTAGACAGCAATGATCTTGTCGTATGCAGTTCCTGACCCATTACCTATCACTACACTACCATCTGCATCCTTACCTTGTATAGTCTCCTCAGATGCTATACTCCATAAAAACTTTTCAGGCAGAGAAGCTACTAAAAACTTACTGGCCTGATTTAAAAATTCTACCAGTACTCTTGACTTACTGTCGTAGCCTGTTAGATTATTTACTTTTTCCCAAATCTTCATTTCTTAAACCCTGTATTTAGAAAAAGTGCACCCGCCCCGCAAAAAGGAGGGGAAACGAGGCAGGTACACATTTTATCTTTATATCAAGATATTAAACTTGAACTTCAGATTATTTCCACAGAACGTGTGATTCTGGCATGGACCATTCGTATCCAGCTTCAGTAAGAATCATGTCAACACGCTTGTCAACACCGCTATTAGCAAGGTCTTGTACTCCAACATATATTGAAGTATCACGGTTCACACCGTTACCTACTAATGGACGATATTTAACATATCGCATGTTAATACCAAGAATCTTAATGTCTGAACTGTCTAAATGTACGTTACGTACTACATTCATATCTCCATAAGGAGTTGAAATAACAGTTAGATCAACACCAAACACTTTACGTTTTCCGCTTACTGCAAAGTCGGCTCTTCCTAAAGATGCTCCTGTCGAACCAGCGGCGCCACCTGCGCTTGCTGTCGAACCATCGTATCCACCAGGTTGAACATTTGCAACATTATTAGCAAAATATCCACTTAGCTTGTGTAGCCAGTTGTACGTTGCAGTGTCACAAAAGAACACTGTTGCGTTTGAGTTATTGTAACGTGGGTCTAAGAACTTAGACATATCTTCTAAGAAATCATCTTGTGTCTTACTTGCAATAGCAAGATCAAAGATATTTCCATAGTTTAAGATATAATCTACAGCACCTTGAGTATACCAATACTCTTTGGAACTGATTGTTGCTTTACTCTGACTTCCAAACAATGAAGCTTGCTCGATGTCCCATTTGTGAGCAATTAAATGCTCACGCCAGATTCTTGCAAACTCATTAGGTTCATACTTCAGTACGGTTGCACGGGCTTTGTTAGTCATTCCGAATTCATCTCTGAATGTCTGAACAAGTCCAGAACCTGTACTGTAAGGTTGGTCATCCCAACTTGCGCCAAGAAGACTCGAACCTTCTTCGTATGAAGTACCAACGATATGACACTGCATTGCAGCTAAGTCAGCTGGTCCAGAAGTTTTGGACATAGCTGGTGTTGCCAATGTACCTGCAGCTGAAAATGAAGTAAGTTCTGTCATACCATCGGCAGCTTCACGAATGCAAACTCCGCTTAACTGTACACATTCCTTACTAGCTATATCAGCTTGAGCATCATCTACTCCAGTAACATGCATCAGAATATAATCCTGAGGCACTCCGTAGTTGCTTGTATCAGATACAGGGATTCTTAACACTTGATTCTCTAAAAAGAATCGAGGTCTAGTCCCAGTTGATCCAACAGTTATTGCGTTACCAATACGACTACCTATGTTACCAGCTGATTTAAAATCAGCGGATACATAAAGTTTTAAAGCATCTCCAACTGTAACTGCTGAATCTGAAGTGTCTACTAATGTGGCATCATCTGTTACATCAGTGCCACTGTTAAAACCAATGACATAGCCATACCGTTTATGAAAAGATTGTCTCTTTTCAGTAAACTTGAATTCTGGATCGTCAGTAGGAGACTTTGAAATTTTAGAGACTAATCTAAAAAATGGGTCTTGAGCTATTGCTAACTCTGACACCATAGAGCCAAAGTTGTATCTCCGTCTGAGGTCACCAGTACTTAACGCTGAGCCTGATAAGCCAGCAGCGTTTTCGTCCCATCCTGACTGTCCAGCCAAAGGATGTGGATAGGTTGTTAAAGCCATTTCTGACCTCCTATATTATTTTAACCTAGTAACTCGTTTAGCGGGGCTTCACTACCTTTGATGAAGTCAAAGACTTTTTCGTCTGGTGTTAATTCAACAGCAGGAGCATCACCAGCCGTGCTAACACTTCTTGGTTTTTTACGAACATTTTTCATCTGTTCCATAACCTCGTCTTGTGCACTTCTGGTAATGTTATCTTCTTTGTTTTGACGGTTCTTTAGATAATAAACATCATCCAAAGTAAGCTTATTTGACTTAGCAAATTGCATTAACTCGCTAAACTCAGAATCGTCCATTTGGTAACGAGACTTAAAACTTTGCTCGTCTGATACTCGCTTTGCTTCTTGCATTTGGCCATTAGCATGCTGAGATAATCTCTTTTGGACAATACCATCAACAGTTGCTTGTAGCACTTTCGCAGAATCAGAGCCAGTATCACTAATGGCTTCATCTGGATCAAATATAAACTCCTCGTCAAGACCGAGTTGTTCTTTAACGTTCACAGGTGTTTTACCCCCACCCTCAAAATAACCACGAACATGTGTGATTAAATTAGGGTCTTCTCTCATAGCATCAAGAATTGGTGCATAAGGCTCAAGTTCTGTCAATCGAGTGTTAAGCCGACGTGCTTCAGAGCTAGAATCTGAGTACCTTTTCTTGTAGTTGTGCTTGTCTATGCTGTCAGGGCTCCCTTGCTGAGAGGTTACCTCTTTACCCGCCCCAATACTTTGCGGGTTCATTTCAACAGTCTCTACTTGTTCGTTACTGCCATCATTATCAAGAATATCATGATTGATCTCTGAGTCTAATGCAGTAAAGAAATCATCCGAGCTATCAAAAATAGAGTCAACACCTGTTGAGTTATCTGCTTGAATTTGCTCTTCCATTTTAATCTCCTGTTAAATTATTATAAATAGTGTATGTAAGTCAACAACTTTATTCATTTTTTTTGCTATTATCTTTTCTCTGATTTCGCAATAGCTTTTGCTGTGCTTTAGTCTCGTAAACATCTTTTCTGATGTCCGCTTCAGCGGCTGATACTCGACCTTTAATCCCAGCTTGAACAAGTTGTCTTTGTAATGTTTGGACGTTTGCGTCTTTCATATCCAATTCTTCTTTCATCTGCTCCACTTGTTGTTGCAACTGTGCATATAAACTTTTTCTTTCTACTATTTCTTCTTTGTTCCTAATGTCTGTTTCACCTAACATAGCGATGTCATCGATAAGACCTGCCTGGAACCATTTAAAATATTCTTCTATCAAAGCCCATCTATTAACAGGCATAGTAGAGCCGCCAACATATCTAACATCAAACTTAGATGAAGCATAATCATTCCATTTGCCTATAACATCACCAAAGTCATTATATAATGGAACATTAATCCTAGATGAACTTTCTTCATTACTATCATCAGCTTGAGGTTGTACTATTCTAAATACCTTCTGAGCTTGATATGTATCTTGGGCTGTTTCTGCAAATACAGAACCTAAATGCTCTAAAGAAGGCTCAATCATAGTTTGTAACCATGCTTTAATCCTTCGAGTACCATGCTCGTCAACTGCTAACATACCTCTGTACGTTTCATGCTGGGATGAAGTATCTCCTTGCATAGCTGAATATATACCAGACATATATTCTATATCAGATTTACCCTGTTGTGTGATGGTATAAAAAGCATTATTTATAGCCATTGGTTGTATAGGTGTTGGAGATTCAAATCCTTGCCTATACTTTAAAAGAGCCCCAGGGGCTGATGAATATTTCTCCCACTCTTCCTCATCAATACTACCTTCTTGGTATGCCCATCTTAAATTAGATGATAAATTAGCATTATGTAACATGATCTGGTGAGCTTTATTAATCTCTTGTTGTTTGCCAACTAACGGGGTCACAGCACTCATTGGATACGGAGAACCAGTATATGTATAACAAATTGGGACTAATGGATATTCAGTATTAGCTAAATAATATTCATACAATAAAGTATCACCAATAACACAGCAAACTTTTATTCTAGTATCATAAAATCTAACAGCATCTACAATACTTGGACCCATTTGGCTAGATGCTTTCGTTAGTAAATATTCTTTCTCAGACATAACTATTGTTTCTGTCTTAGACAAATGCTCATCCAAATTAGCATATAATTCTTGAGCGTAAGATTCAATATCATCAGATACAGCTTGTTGCATTTTCTCCATTTCTAACTGAGCTCGTTCTTCAATGATTTCACCACTCTCTAAAGCCATTTGAATCTTCTGAACTCCTTCTTTGACCTCTACTTGCTTTTCAGCTGAGTATTCTTGAATCTTAGCATCAACTAGTTCTTTGGCTGTCTTAGCTCTTTTTTCTGTAACTGGTAACTTTATTACTACATTATAGTATGGCAGTTTTTCTTTAGAATATTGTTCATATAAATCTATTACTTCTTCTTGATCTCCAGTTGTTGGGTCATATGCTTCATCGCCAATGTTAATTGGGTCTATAATCTCTGATTGTCCTAAATCTCTTTCCGAAAACATACCACTTGAACTATCGTTAGAGCCGGTAGCTTTTTTAATTTTTCGTTTATGGTCTGGAAACATTTCCTCCAGATGTCTTTTCGGTAAGTTCTTTTTAATAATAATGTAAGACGCATCTCTAAATAACTGGTCTCTGCTCATCGGGTCTACATATACATCAAATGGATCAACTCTCTTTAGAATAACCTCACCCATACCCCTATCCATATCTGGCTCAACATCTACAAAGAAATATCCGACACCTTTAGTTAAACTATCTTGTATAATATTAGCAAATAAAGATTTACCTCCAGATAAACTCCAACAGTAAGCGGCTATGTCGGAATGTACAGCAGCTATATCAATATCAGACCCTTCTGTGCCAACAGCTTGCCATCTCGGGCTATTGGACGTAACAAAGAACTTCATCATTTCGACAACAGGTGTTATTCGGTTAATGATAAATGTTGGCATCCCAGATTCTTCTAAATTTTTCATTTCTTCGGCTGTGAGTTGCTCGTTTAGATAAAATTCATGAGACCTTTGTGCAACACTTTGCCATTTTCTACGAGCAGCTCCATTCGCCCTTTCCCATAGGCTTTTGACTATACCTGCTTTCTTTTTATTATTCATTCTAGCCATTTAATCACCTGATAGATGTTCTCTAATAATTGATCTATATGAAGGTCTGCGTCCGCTTGATGGTTGCAATTTTTCCGACTCGGTCATTGCACTTCCCATTAAATCTGTTTGATAAGACTGAGCAGCTAACGGAGCCTTCTTATTCCATTTCATTGATCTATCTTCCTTTTCTTCGCCACCATAATGAAAATTAAGCCACAAATCACCAGCATCACCAGTTTGTAATGCTGTCCTTATATAATCATCACTACCACTCTGCATAGCTAAGTTTGCCATCAATAACTCTTCTTGTTGCGACCGTGATAATTTGGACGGATCATCATGTTCTCTAGCCTTATGAAGCCATGTAGGTACTTTACTTTTGTCCATCCCTAAACCGTTTTCCTTGCCAGTAATTAAATTTTCATACCTGTTAATAGCCGTCTGAAAACCACGTGGTTTACCATCTTTGTATCCAACTTGAAATTGAAAGTAACCTCCCTTCCTCTCTCCGTAGTCTAAGTTTCGATTATCTGTTTCCATGTGACCTATTTGAGCTGATATGTTATCCATTTGCCCAGTAGTAACAGAAAACTTACTTTGCCAATATAAACCAGCATAGCCATATGTTTTAATACCATTACCCATTATAAACCTCTTATATTTAAAGGCATAGAGATTCCTAGCTTCCAATAGTCAAACGGAGTTCCCTTCTTAACGTATTCACCATGAACACCATATTTTCCTACTGGCACATTAAATCTACCTCGTTCCAGAGCATTAAACTTACCACCAGACATATTTATACCAAGCATATTATATAGATTACTAGCGAGACCCATAGGCTGTGAACTTGATGGCTTCTGTACTCCAAGATTTACATTAGGAGACATATCATACTTATTACTAAGAGCCCTTGCCATACTATATCCGCTTGTATTAGATAGATATTTATTAGCCATTATTTCTTCTTCCTTTTCTTCTTAGCTCTAACAGCCTTCTTATGTTCTTTCATAGCTTTTTTATATGTAGTCCCAGTCTTGCCTTTATAATGTTTTGGCATTATGCTACTATCCAGCTCTTAGCTTTTCTTACAGGTTTCATCCACTTCCCTTTTTCTGAATCAATCTTCTTCATATTAGGAGGAAAAGAGTGTAAGCTTGCGTAATAAAGTGATTCAATCGTATCATCATGTGCCATTTTAGGTCCAAATGTAACGATTTCATTGACTAAATCAAACATGTTCTCCCTCAAATGGACTGTGCCCATACTGAATCTACCGCTTAAACCACTGTAGATTCTATTCCTTTTTTGAGTTCCGCCAGGTTTTTCGGGTATTACAGCTATATCAAACCTATTTAACCTACGTCTTTCATCGTTTAGAGCTTGAAATATGCTACGATTCATTGCTACATCTTCAACAGTCGCAGAAACGCAATGATATTTGTTATACAAAGATATGATATAGTCCACCACACCAATACGTCCCATAATCTCACCATCGACAGCTTTTGAGCCAATCGTTGGAATGCTTCTATGACGCTCATATTCGAGTACATATAAATTATTATTAGGATCAATAGCAATAACCATAATAACACTAAAATCAGAATGTTTGGTATCAATGTCTGTGGCTGGGTCGCAACCAATGAATATATTAACTGGCGTGTCTTCGCCATCGACCTTTAGATAATTAACTTCATCTTCTCGATGATAATATCCTTCATAATGTTTTACATTCCTCCTGGTCCATACAGCATCCTCCTCACTCATTACTTCCATCATATATTCTTGATAGAACTTATGAGGCTGACCAGAATCGTTATAAAACTTTTTCTTTTCTTCTAATTTAGAAGATGGGAAAAACGAATCCCAGAGAGGTGTTCCGTCCTTCTGCGTGGCTTTATACGTAATAACCTTCCATGCGAAGTCCTTCCCATCCTCGTCAGCTTTTGCGTAATTCGTCAATAAGTTATTTATAAACGAGTCGTAGTGGACTGGCGTTCCGTTAACCCGTAAGCGACCCGTGTGAGGCTCCAAAGCAGGGTAAACCACAGCAGTAACAAGATTAGCATTTTTATCACGTGCTTCTCTGGTAATCGTATTCGCTTCATGTTCAAAATCATCTAAAACTATTAAATCATATCTTTTATGCAGCTTAGCACCTCCACGTATACCAGCAACATTACTCTTGGAAATTAACTTACAACCATTACGAAGTTCTATATCTTCTTCTGTCCATTTCCTTCCTTTCATATCACCAAAATAATAACGTATACGGTCATTATAATCAATATGATGTTTAATATAATCCATGTTTCCTACTGATAACTTCTGAGTAGCCGACACCCAAGCATAGAAAAAAAAATCGTCGTCAGGACAAAATATAAAGTCTTTTAAAATAGACGCTTTTGTTAAAATGGTTTTACCGTGACCTCTGGGGATAATAATAGCTAACTGCTTAGTTTCCTTATCATCTATAAAATCAGATATCTCATAATGAAAAGGAGGCGTTTCACTACGCATAAAATCTTCGGGCAAGAAGAGCTTGCCAAAAGATATTAGGTCTTTGCTAGCCATTAACAATGCCTCTTCAGCTTCGTTTATGTTCTGTATCGTCTCCATCAGTATCTAATTCTTCTTTTAATTCTACATATTTCATATACTCAGCTTCGTTGCCCATAAAATCTACGTAAAGACGAAACATATTGCCTAGAGATGCCAGCATAGAATCTAAGTACATTATTCGGCTGTCCATATCTTTTATAGCTCTGATGAGATCATGTTTACTAACTGCCTGTTTGCGTTTTGCCATTATCAGTACCTACTATTTCTGGTATTCCCATACCTTCGATTACAGCTATGATATCTTTTAATGTCGTTATATTTTTAGATGATGGGTTTTCTATGGAAAATGTATCTAAGTTGTTCACTAAAGATTTTAATTCAATAACAGCATTTCCAAGTGACAAATCCGTTCTCGGAGGATACTTGCTCTGTATCCTACTAGCAAATTTTCTATTCCTACTTAGTCTTAGTTCACCCAACACTCAATCCCATCTTTATCAAATTCTATTGTCACCCATCCAGTCCTAACAATTGGATACATAGCATATCGAGCATAGTCCGCGTATCGCAAAAAGCTACCACCTCTTATATACCACCTTCTATGCAAAGTTTCTTCATCATCTAGTATAGCTATAGAATCTATAGGTTTAGCATATAACTGATGATTATGTCCTAAGAAGAAAACATCTCCATCACTATATACAGCAGCCATCCTGTCTAACTCCAAGTCACCATTCTTTCCACCGCTAGTACCATGACCACTTACGAGATTCCAAGTCCTGCCAGATGTTACAATCGATGTATATCCAGGCAATTCATAATAAGGAACTTGTAAAGCGTTAGCTATCCCTCTTGATATATCAAAGTCAAGAACTCTTACACTCCTTAGATAATCATGATTACCACCACGAACAAACAAACACTTATCAGCTATAGGTCTAAACAACTTTAAGAACTCTTCATACTGATCATCTGGTGACATACTCTGACCACGCTGTGGAATGTGGTAGTTTGGAGGTATACATTCTATTAAGTCACCATTACCAAACCATCTGGCAAACTTATCTTTCCTTATTACGCTTATAGCTTCTTTCAATTTCTTATGATCATGCTCGTTAGCTCCTACATGAACATCGGTAAGACCATGTATCCTTATCTTACCATTATACTCAAATGTTAACAACCCACCAGACTTCACACGAACGGAATCTTCAGTATCTACATCCTGGACTTGTGTTTCATATGGAATAGTAAAAGTGTGATTACATTCACGACACAAATGACGCTGCATCAAATCGTTATTTACATTACGACGATATCCATGTATCTTAGTGTGCATTGACGTGCAATGTGGACAAAGCATATTAATCTCCCTTTTTATTATATTTACGCTTATTCGTTTTGTTTATCTGTTCGTCTTTATCTTTCGGTTTTTCCCTCGGCTTAATCTCTTTTGAAATATCGTTTAGGGTTAATGGAGTATCTACAGACGCTTCTATTTCGTATGGTCTTTTAGCTTTCTCCAACTGTGCTGGATCGAAGCCTTCAAATAGACCAATGATGCCAGTCTCTCTCTGTTTAACTGTAATCCCTCCTATAGTGCCTATAGCTTTACCTATTTCCTTTGTAGCATTCAACACAATGTTGTCCTCCTGTGAATTGTCTACCAGGCATTTTAATTTCTCCAGTACGAACTCATGATCTAAGCCCATCGACTTAGCTACGTCTTGTACTGACTGTTCAACTTCTTTCATAACTCTCTCCTGCCTTAATAAGATCGCAGCTTTCTTCTGCGCTTTGTATGAGTCAATTTCGCTAAACGCATCCATATAGCTCCTGACTGCACCCAGACCCACTGCGATGTTAGTAGCAAATATCTTTTCTTTCTTAGTAGTAGTCTTACGTTTATACACCCTGTTCGTAGGGTTTTTAATAGTCCTCGAGAAAGTATACCTATTCGGATGTTCTGAGAAATTTGAGTCCATATAGGTTTTAGGTAGACATAGAAACGTACCAACAACAGTGCGAACATAATTTTCACAATATTTATAGTTTCTTCTGTCATTAGGATGTCTAATGTTTGACTTTCTAAGTATCTGTAAAACTCTACTATCATCTGTTATCGCCCATCCGCCTTCTCCAGCATTGCGCCAATCAGAATGTAGAACAGGTCTTGTTTTTTTATCACTGAAGTGTTTTTCAAACTCCCCTACACTATCAAATACGAAATGTTTTACTCCTTTTATTTTCTTATATTCCATATATTATTAATTTGCTTCTTCTAAATCACTACTGCTACTACTCGTATATAATTTTGACAGCTCTTTAATTTGCACAGCTAAGTTATCGATTAATTTGTATACAGGGGTAGGTATTTCGTAGACTGTGTTATCTATCTCTATTGGGGTGAGGTTATGCATACTATTACTGATCAAGTTTAGTATGGATTGCTGATCATCTTGAGATAGTTTACGCAGTATGTTGAGCTCTTTTTCCATGAGATAGACATTAATACATAATCCATTTAAATTTCAAGTATTATTTGATAATAATCGCTCCTCCCTCCTTTCCCTCCTCAGACTCCACCCATACCACCCATAGTGTACACTATATATTATTATTATTATCTTATTATATATATAATACGCACGCGCGTAGAGAGACTTGAAAAAATTACATGATTTTGATGTGTGCCTAGCACTCACACCCCATAGACATCAGAGAGAGATTGATTCTTTCTTTTTCATTAACTTCAATCAGAAAGGAGAACTATCATGATTGAATTTTTACTACCGATTGTAGGTAACCTTGTATTCAACGGTACGGCTTATGAAGGTACTCGTGAATGGAAAATGTTATTTGATGAAGCAACAGGTACGATCTACTTTAAGAGAGGTGACGGTAAGGGAGCACCCTACTTCACCTTGAACAAAGATCAGATCAAACCCTTTGTGAAATCCCTCGAAGTTTGAGGGGTTTTTCCAGCACTCATAAGGCATTATAAATCTACGACAGGGGGCGAGCGATCAGCATGCAAGCCCCCTTCAACCACATAGCAGGCAAACTAATGGAATACGACAACAACAGATACTTTAGAGTATGCATTAATGACACTGGCGTGTACTATAACTGCTTATGTAGCACGTATGCACACCTAATTGGTATGATTGAAAGCAATGAATATACCCGAAGGAACTATAACATAGCAGTAGTAGAGCCAATAGATAACAACCTCGATTACGAGGAACTAACACATGGTTTATATAACATATATGATATAAAACTTGGTCAAGAACCATACAAATTTATTAAACAAGTACAAAACATCATAAAAAGGAGCGAATAATTGGACTATCCTAAGACATCTAAGCTCGAGAAAGCTATAAAATATATGAAGAAAGTATTTAAAGAACGCACAATCCAATATAAAAGGGATGCCTATTTCATCTTCCAAGATAAAAGGGAGATAGTGCCTCATCACGATTCAAGGACTAACTCTCACTATCAAATATCACAAAGAGCGTTGAGGGACGCTAGAAAATATTGAGCCGAGGTGCATTGTCTAGATAATTTGAATGTCTGCGTCAATTATTTTTGGATAGCTACCGTAATAGCTGACAGTGCACCTTTTACATTTAGATTCAACAACAGGAGTAAATAATGTACATGCAAGACGTAATATTTTATACAATATGGAGCTTTGTGTTCTGTATTATGATATGGCTAGTATTCTTAGTAGCTAAATCATCTAACTACAAAAAAGGTTATGATGATGGCTGGAACGATAGATCACGACGATCTGTTGACCGTATTAAACGAACAGGAGTAAATAATGGCAAACACAAATCGGAAGTTTAACTTTAACCACAATGAATACAAACTAGCTGATGCCTTAGGAGTAGATAATGACTACTTACAAGGTGTAGTCAAATCGAACATAAAAGTACTTAGTGATATGTTTGAGAATAGTGACAGTGGCTCAGAAATAGTTGAAAGTCTTCATAATTTCTTACATGATGACACAATACCAAATATAGATAAGACTATAATGATATTTCTTACATTTGATGCAATTAGCAACAAAAGAAAGAAATTAGAAGAAATGGGTTGGTTAGATACCAGAGAATTTATTGATCAAATAATGGGAGAAGGTTAATGAACAATCACAATGAAAACAGAATAGAGCGTGAACTGCCAACCATTGTACAAGAAGAAGTCTGTACAATAATTATGGATATGCATACTTTGCTTGGAATAACAGCAAAAAGAGCACAAGGAGCAGGAGCTGCTAAAGAAAAGACTGATCAAGCATTTGAACTATCTACAATAATGGTTTCAAAATTGCTTACAGTACTAAATATTGATACTGATATTGTAAATAAAGTATTAGTAACTAAATTAGGTGACTTACAGAAAGAAATGGGATCAGAAGAAAGTAAAAGTGCTTTTCTAGAAGCAACAGCTAATATACTTGGAGCTGACAATGACGCAAGTTCATAGTATATTGATACTAATTGTATTAATCATATGGGAAAGGAGCAAATAATGTATATGCAAGATATAATATTCTACACAATATGGGGTTTTGTATTCTGTATTATGGTGTGGTTAGTATTTGTAGTAGCTAAGACAGAAAACTATAAGAAAGG
>Ga0208030_1000711_pt1 | contig 21846 bp, 28 predicted proteins | sample MalvirDeepMed_M9_FD_184246 | JGI IMG/M metagenome (GOLD analysis project Ga0208030, IMG submission 184246) | Marine viral communities from the Global Malaspina Expedition - Malaspina viral metaG DeepMed_M9 (SPAdes) (version 2) | ecosystem: Environmental > Aquatic > Marine > Oceanic | place...
TACTAATAGAGTAATATTTATTTTTTCCTTGAAGTTTTTTCTTTTTATTCCAGGCCATGTTATGTTCTGAACAATTATTTGATATGATCTTGTATTATTATATCATATTTTTTGCTATTTGTTAACTAAAACTTCTTCCAACAATAACTCTGTATGATTCATTTTGTTTTCTTATATTTGCAGGGCCTCGAATGCCAAATCGAAACAATTTGAACTTTTTTCGTAATTCTAGCTCGTCGTCACCACTAATATACTCTTCTGGAAACTTGTTATAGTTGTCGACAGTAGTTATTTCACCAGTTTTTGTTACATCATTTGCCATAATATTAAAGTTCCTTTATTCTAAACCAGGAGGAGGCATCGGAGGGAGGCCTTCAGGGGGCATTGGGGGCAAGCTTTCTGGTGGCGGAAGAGGAGGTCCTCCTGATGATCGAAGATCGGGAGTTTCCGGAGGAGCCAACTCTAATTCGCCTTCCCATTTATCAAAATATAAATTAAGTTGTTCAACTAAGTTATCATAAAATACATCTTTGTCCTCGTTTAAATCCATTTTCTTCCAGAATTTTAAAAGAGTGTCCTCAATCAGGTGAAAAGCTTCATAAGCTTCTCTTAAACCGCTGTAATCGTCTCCTTCGATCTTAAATTTTTCAAGATCGCCTTCTTCTTGATTAACTTTTTCTTCTTCAGGGCTTAAGCCCATCAACTCTCCACCACCGACAGTAACATTTATATCTTCGTCTTCAGTTAACTCAATCGATTGGTCTCCCTGAATTTCTTTTGCTTTTTCTAAATTAAGAGTTTTTTTAACGTTTTGAATGACATGAGTTTTATATGAATCTCTCTGAGTCCTAGTAGTTGTTAACGACTTATAACCAGTCTCTAAAGCATCTAAAAAATTTGTTTTCATGAGCATGACATCTAGATTATTTTTGCCATAAGATTCCCATTTGGGGACCTTTTTTGCTTCAAAAATCATATTACGAACAATTTTTCTTAATTTTTGCTCTTCATTTATGTTTTTTTGTGCTTTTTTCTCTTTTACTACTTTAATAGCTTTTCGAATATAAGATCTTAAAGCTTTTTCTTTATCTTGCATTATGCTTGACTCCCATTTTTTAATAAATAGTTTATCACATCATCAATAAGCTGTTCATTCTGAGTTGTTATAACTCTTTTCTTTCTTCTTTTTCTTTTTGTTTTATCATCGTCTCTCTTACCGATCCTACCAGGTCCTTCGACTGCTCCAGCGGCCATGGCCGAAATTTCTTCAAGATTTTTTGGTTCTTTGAAACGAAAATCAATTGGCGGCTTACTGGGTTTCTTTCTTCTTTTCTTCTTTTGTGGTTTAACTTTAGTAGTTTGCTTAAGAGCTGGTTCACTATCAGACTCTTTCGCGGGCAAATCGGATGGTTGAGCAAAAAGATCTTTATTTTTTTCTAGTGCATGCTTAATGGCCTGAGATTTGAATGGATCTTTGATTTCTGTGTCCGACTGCCCCATAAACTGTTTGAAGAAAGGCTCGAGAACATCCCAATCCTCTTCCTCTGCAGAGGTTTCCACATCTGTTTCAATAGACCGCATGCTGACAGGTTGTATATCTTCACCTTCACCTTCGCCCTCGCCATGAGAGGCAAAACGCCTGACTTGGTCTAGAGATAAGCCAGATTGTTGAATTTTCCCCAAATTAGCTATATCTTTTTCGTAATTAGACAACGCAGCAAGAATCTCTAGTTCTTCTGCTCGTTTTGCGTCTGCTTCCCGGGCTTGTTTATTAGCATCTGCTTCAAGTTCTCTTGCTCTCATAAAGTCTGAGTCTACAGAAACAGCTCTTCTCCTGGGTCTGTGTGCGCCGCTATACATGTATGCTCCACTAGGTCCTCGTTGTTCTTCGATCTTTTGTGGGTTTTTTCTTAAATACTCCAAATATTTCAAGTGATTTCGAACTTGTTGTTCTTCCTCTGGAGTAGGTTTTCTAGAAAGTCCCCATACTTCACCATATGTTATATTAGGATCGTTTGTGAGTAGTTGTCTCAAAAAATCTGCCCTTTCTTCTCTAGATTTGAGTTTTTCAAACGCTTCGCGCCGCGCTGGAGGATTTAAGTAATAACCACGAATTCTTTGTCTAAGTTCTTTAGGTGGAGGAAGCTCTGCTTTGCCATGTGGTTTTGCAGCGGCAGCTTCGCGATCATATTTGCGCATAAAACCTGGATATCCTCCCGGATGCTCCCCACCAGCGCGATCCCACCATGGCCAGTCAATTGCCCGAAACAAGGCCGACTGCTGCCGCTCGGCATCTGCTTGCAGCGCTGCGTCTAGACCTATTCCAACACCATGGGCCTGCCCTGCGGCCCGAGTTTGACTAATGCCAGATTCTGGGGTTATTTCCTCTAACTCTGGTATAGGAGTAGCTTCTCCCGGAGTTGGATCCCTAAAATCTTCAATACCGTCGTCATCGCTGTCTCGTAAGGCAGGGTGCCCTTTAGGTAAGCGTCGACGCCCGCTGAAACCTTTGGTACGCCCTTTCCACGGCGCATACGGATCGGCCAACTTGTCTCCAATTGTCGAGGACAACTCACCCAAGCCACGAAGCTTAGACCAGGCCCACCAATCAAATGGATTTTCTGACCTATACGTCAATTCGGCCTTTCTACGCTCTGGTGTACCGGGCTCCAAATTAGTAAAAGCAGGCGGCCAAATTTGTTCTCCTTCGTACTCCCAGTGGCCAAAAGGTGTACTCTCCTCAGGGCGGTCACCGGCAAACCTAAGAAGTGCATTCCTGATTGAATCACTAGTAGTCATAGATTCTGGTTTTGCCTGTGATAAATATTCCTTTTTCCATCGGCGAGGTTTTCTTGAGGGTAAAGCTCCGCCACCCGGATTCACCGGCATAAAGTCCCCGGGGTTGGTCATCTGATCCCAAATCGACTCCCAGAAACCTGTAGAAGGTTCGTGATACGTGCCTTCTCCCGACGGCAATTCTCCTTCCGGCCGGGCACGCCCATGCCATTCCCGAGGCGCCGCAGTTTGCGCGCGAGCCTCTTCTGGAGTGGCTGCGTATGCAAAAGGTTCTCCACCACTCGGATGGCGAACTGGAAAAGATTTTGGTTCATCTTTTTCAAGACCAAGATTAATTTCTGAATCTTTGGATTGGTCGATGGCCACCTCATTTAAAGCATTATTAATTTCTTCCTTGATAATTGCCTTGAGCCTAACTTTGGTAAATTTCATAGATTTCTTTTTCTTTTGCATCAAAGCTTTACAATTGGGATCCTCATAACATGCTTGTTCTTTACTTTTCCGACCGGCCACAAATTCTGCAGGCCCTACAAGATTTTCGTTTTCTCCAATTGGAGGAGAACTTTTTGTTCTTTTCATTGATGGTCTTTTATGACCTTTGCCTCCTCCAAAATGTTTATTTCCGCCTTTACTAATTAGGCGCTTTTTGCCTTTACGATGTTGTGCGCGATATTTTCTTTGTATGGGCTCTGTTTGTTCATCTAAAGCTTCTTCAATTAGCCCGTATAAAACGGAAGAAAATACTCCTTTTTTTTTATTTTCGGGAAGTACTCCCGATTCTTCTGGTTTGAGTTCCAGTTCTTCTGGTTCGAGTTCTATTTCTGGTTCTGGAGGAATTCCTAAAATGGCTAACACTTGATTTATATTAACTTCGACTGGAATAAATGTTCTAATTTTTTCATAATCTTTAGCTGCTAATGCTCTTCGAAAATCAGTACCACTCATATCTACTGTTGCATTGTGAATGAGGCCAGGATCCGTAGGTTCTAATATGGTAACCATTTCAGCGATTTTGGGGAATTTCTCTTTGAGATAGTCTTCAATGTATCCTCTATCAAATCTTCCTTTTACGTCGGGAACACCTTTTTCATCAGGCTTTGTACTAGCTCCTAAAATTATGCAATCTCCTTTTCGAGCATTCCCTGGTTGTGTAACCCAATCTATAGAAGTCTGAACTGGTGAATTGGTTTCAGACGGCAGAAGTTTTACTTGTCGCGATAACCCAGCATTCTTCAAATAAAGCGACCAAATGCTCTCTGACATCTCTTTGGTAATATGGTGTTCATCTCCTTTATCTGAACCCCTAGCCAAGGGAGAGACAAAAACAAAAACTTTATTTGCTACACTTGCATAATGCTTAATCATATTTAAATGTTCCACGTGAGGAGGTTTATAACCGCCTGGAACTAAAGCAATCATTCCTGCTTTTCTACATTTGAAGCTAGTTTCTTCTTTTTTCTTTCTATGTTGAGAAGTCATTCCTCTAAGAATAAAATCACCAGTAATTTTTACTGCATCGACACCAAAACGTTTAGGATCTCTCAGGACAACACCTTCATGATTTCCCGCATCGCCCATGTCACTTGTTAGCGCATTAAGTATCTCTTTTCCAAGCACCCTTTCAGCCTCCCAGAAAACAGCACCATAAACTGCTTTTGTGGCATTTGGTGAAGTATTAGAACCAATTGGAGCAGGACCCAAAAGTTCTTCAATAGATACTCCACTAGCAATAGGATTGTATATACGTTCTTTAGCCATGGCACTCACTTGATCGCCGTTCGCAAGAACAACAGCTTCATGTATTGGATTTTTTGCTGTAGACAGCCAATCATCTAGAGAATACGTATCAACGTCTCCAAAATCATCGTCATAAGTAATAGAAAAATTTTCTGATAAGGCTCGATCTAAATCAACACTTGCATCTTCCCTGGGCCCGGCAGGAACAGTTCCATAAATTTTAAATCCATGGCCTCCTGCAACTTGTCCAACTTTAGCTAACAAAGAATCCATAGCTTTTTGCTGGTCTTTGTCTAGCATTACTCCTGTCGAAAAATCACCAATGGCTTTCTTTTCTTTAGTTTCAGGATCTTCTATTTCGGGTCTTGGTATACCAGGTCTGTATCCCTTGTTTGAATGTTTTTCGTATATTTGTCCTAAATTGTGAATAGCCAAAAAATCATGATCATATTCTTGAACGTTAGTTTGGCCTTTGACATATTCTGTATTAAAAATTAAAGTGGGATTATCATATACTCCCAATATTTTTAGTTCAGGAACAATATCAACTTCTGTGCTATTGAGAGCTTCATTAAAAATATTTAATATATCTGTATAAGTTTGAATCATTCCATGAGGCTGCATTTCTCCCGTTTCTTTATTCTCTTGAGGTTCAAACCTATCTGCAGCATTATTTGCTGTAATACCTTTGACGTCAAAAGGATGTAAAGAGCCTCGATCGCCAACAAACTCTTTTCCACCGCGAATATTATCCACCAACTTGAAACTAGCATTCGAACCATCAATTTTCAAAGAAGCATTGCCTTCCATAATAGAGTCAACTGCATCTCTAAAGAACTGTATTAAGCCTTCGCCATCCTTTACACGAGAAAGATCATGAGGATGTGGCATGTGTCCGCCGGCTCCACCCATTATTTTTTCTCCTCTTCCAGTACCTGCAGTTTGTTTTCGAGCATCAGAACTCTCTCTTCAAGCTTCCTTGTATGGCGTTTGATTTCTCGAACATGTTCTAAAGCCATCTCAACTCTTCTTTTTTCTACTTGAGTTTTTGGACTGAGAGATCTAAGAATCTCACTCAATGATTGAACATAGCTACGCATGCTCGGAGGGTTATGGCCCTCCCCAATTAAAAATTTGCGTGTAATAGATTTGAAATCAATCATTAGTTTTTTCCTATTTTTTTGATTTTTTAGATTTGCGCGAAGTTTTCTTCTCTACTACTTCAGGTTCTTCCTCTACTGCTTCAAGCTCTTCCTCTACTACTTCAGGCTCTTCTACGGGAGCAGGAGCCGGAGCAGGTGGAGGATTTAATCCTTTCACGCGAAGGGGTTTGGGAATTGGAGTTCCTACCCTTTTATTAATTCTATGAAATTTGTTTAGTCTTTTCATTCTTGGACTTGGCATATTATTTTCTCCTTGTATATTTGTTAATAAGCTTTGTGTAAAGTGAATCATCGTACCACTCTTTGAGTGGTTTTTCTTTAGACTCACCTAAACCACCGAAATCGGCGGACGATTGGACTGTAGGTTTTTTCTTTTCCCAACATTCGGGGTGTTTGTCGTACAACTTCGAAGACGCGGCGTGTATTTGCGACTTCTTGTCCGGGTAATGCTGTGACATTTTCTCCGCCTCCGCCCACTCCGCTTCCTGGGCGGCTATGATTTCTTCGCAGTTTACCGGCGTGCCCCCCAACCCTTCCTCTTTGAGTGGTTCTGGTTTTTTGTTTTCTTCAAGATCGGCAGGTGTAAAATTTTGTCTATGATATTCTAAAGCATCACGATGTTGTCTTTGTTCTTCTTCTTCTGCCTCTCTTTCTATAAATCTTTGTTCCCCGGCGGCTTCCATATCACGTAATGCTTTTTCGTGTGATCTTGTGGCGTCACGATCCATGATATAAGCTATTAATTGGTCTTTAACATCCGCTGAAAGCTCTGGCCCTGTTGACATATCTTGTATACCTTTCAAACCCCCTACTAATTCTATAGCATAGTCAAGCACTTCTTGTGGTGGTTCTTCTGACTTTGTCAAATCAATGAGGGGAACTTCTTGTGGTTCTTCTTCTGCGCTAGCGAACGGCATCTGGCCCGAGATCGTTTTTAACACATCCTCGGCCCCGCGCTGAAGACCATGAGTGCTCCTTGTGGCTTGATTCAAGATGGCATCGACAGTACTTGTAGGTGTCGCTCCAATTACTTCGTTTATAACATATTTGACAATTTCATTAATTTTATTTCTATTGATTTTCATTGTTTTTCCTCGTGTATTTTTCAATAAGTCTCGTGTAAAGTGATTCATCAAACCACTCTTTAATACGCCCGCGCCCGGGCAGGGACATTTTGGCTTCTTCTTCTTCTTCTGTTGGAAGTTCTGGTTCCACGGACATATAGTCCTCTCCGCTAGGATTAATTGCCTGCAGTCCTTCCGACTCCCGTTTGTCGTCTATACTGGCGCCCGGCGCGCCTGAAGTGGTCACATAGTTTTTCCCAGTCGGATCCCATATGCGCGTCTCGACGTCGGCTTCTAGATGGCCACGGTCTGGTAGTGATCGTAGTGCCTCTTCTTCCTGAGGCATCGGCCATATTTTTTTCTGGTAAGCTTCTTTGTCACTACCGAGCCTGAAACCGCCATGTCGGGGATCGCCTAGGTAATCCGCTTCTTCAAGCTTTCCCAAAGCGCTTTGGATTGCAGTTTGTATAATTTTGTTTATTTTGTTTTCGCTAATCTTCATTTTGCTTTCTCGTGTATTTTTCAATAAGTCTCGTGTAAAGTGATTCATTAAACCACTCTTTGAGAGGTGCTTCTTCTGTCTCTTTTAGTTCTTCTTCTTTGTACCTGCGACGCTTTTTCTTTTTATCGTGCGGAGAATCAGGTTTATCATCTCTGTGGCCATGAGAATGAATTTCCAGCATGGTTAGTTTATCAGAAGGAACACCCTCGACAATCTCATTTTCATACTCAACAGTATAATGAGTTACAGTGCCATCTTCCAAAAGAGTATGATTAATTGGACGTCCTTCGCGACCAGTTGCATTTTCTTTTACATGAGAAGCACATGAATGAGTTCCAGCAGATTGTTCCTGAAGATCTCTTTTTTGTTTCGGGACGAATTCGCCCTTTGCTCTCTTAAGAGTCTTTTGATATCTTTTTAATTGGTACTCCCCTTCGTCCGTCAATCCCCCCGCCTCTTTCTGTTGCAACAATCTTGGTACCGCCCGGGCCGCCCACGCCGGATCATTCAATATTACTTCTCCGCGCCGCAAAAATTCATCTGTAATAGCTTTTACTTCATTCTCGTCTCCTCCCATCTCCGCGTACGCTTTCATATCTCCTAACTTTCCTCGGCTAATATCTTTAAAACGATTAACCACCTTCTGCGCGCCCGGCGATGGTGGTCCAACGAATTCTGGACTCAACTCGGTTGCGATCTGAGTCTCTTTTCGTCGTCCAAGTTCAGCTTTCATAAGCTCAAGATCTTTCGGATCCCAGCCAGGCTCTCCGGAATCTACTCCCGTTTGAAATTCCTGTGTGATGTCTGTTAGATTTTTTGTGGAAGCACCTTTATATAATTTTTTCTGACGATCATATTCGGCAGCTTTTTCTTTTGGCCATGTCCCTACTGATTGTAGCTGGCCAACTGCTTCATTTAATGATCTCTTTTTAAGCTCTTCTTTGATTATATTAATAATTTTGCTTTGATTAATCTTCATTTTAGTTTTCCCTTGTTTTTTATAATTAGTTTCATTTAATTGATTATCACTACCGCATGTGTCACACCAATCTCTGAAAATCATATTTCCTCTTGTAAAAGCATCTTCTTCCATACTTCTCAAGTGAGGATCGCTTTGAGCGTATCCATGTTCAGTTGAGCCAATATCCTCAAATTGTCCATTGCAATTTTGCCCGTGATGAACTAGCTCATGAGAAAAGGAGCGCAACATATCTTTTGGATGTCTGTTGTCTGTGAAAATAACAATTTGAAAACCGGACGGATCATAATAGCCAGTCTTTCCTAAAGGGTCTTCGGAATTCTCAAGGCTGGATTGCAAGACAACATCAACTGGTTTATTAAAACCTATTTGTTCCTGCGCGAAAGGAAAGAAATCATTCATTAAACCTTCCAATGCTGAAAAGTCTTGTTGAGTATTATTTTTTATAGTGCAATTCAAGTTTATATTAACCTTCTGTCGGGCCTTGTGGAGGAGGCAATTCCCCACGCTCTACTGCTGTTATCATCTCTGGAAGTGAAGCCATGAATGTTCCTATGTTGTTCCACACACCAGAAAATGCAGGAAAGGTACTAACAAATTGAAGATACTCTGGATTGGCATCGATATCTGACTGCATCGAATCAAAAATAGTGTTCATACTATTTTGTAATTGTCTCAATTCAGACGTCAAGTTATCTCTAAACGATTCTTGTTGTTTTTGTTGCTCATCCTCGCTTTCGGCTGTTCTACCTCTCCCGGGAGAAGCCACCAGCTCATTTAATTCTTTTTCATCGTCTAAGATCTTCTTTAATTCTTCTTTAACAATTATGCTCAGTCTTTCTTTTGTAATTTTCATATGTAGGAACCTTTTATATTATTATAATGATCCACAATAATTAGTCATCAGAATATTAAAAATCACATCATATTTTATTCAGTTTATTAGAAAACATCACTCACAAACAGTGTTATCTAAAATTTGCATTAAGTTATTAAATATTTCTTCTGCGTTGTTTGTTAACTCAAACCATTGTCCGGTTCCAGTTTGGCAGAGGTTTTCCCATCCTACATATGTGCCATTCCAATGTGTTGAATTAGCAGTTGATATAGGGCTGAATACAAACACGCTCAAATCATCTACTCCGCCTTCAAGTTTAAGTAAAATATCATTTGTTATTTGGGGGTTCGTATAGCTTTGTGCGGTCTCGTCTGTAAAAATAACAACAACTCTTTTAGTTTCTTTTTGAGAGACTCTCCAATTTAATTTAAATTTAGGTATGGCCGGATCAGAGTATATTGTTGTCCCATAAGCTGTTGTCCAAGATATTTCATTGTCCCCATATTCAATTGAATTTGGGCTAGCAATGTTAAGAAGAGAAAGATATAGCGCGTCATATAACATTTCACGAGATCCGTCAACTTGACTAAAATCAGTTGAGGACAACGCTGTTAAAAATGCACTGAAAGCAGAAAAGTTATGTTTAATTTTTAAAATTTCGGCAATAAACGAAGCTCCGTTTTCATTGGTGGTCTTTTCCCATATTGGTCCATAAATTAATCCCCACTTAATTACATCTTCATCACTGTAGTATAAAGCAAACATATTTAATGCACTGACAATAGCATCGATTTCGTCATTCATGGATCCGGAGGTATCTAGTATGAACAACACATCTGTATCGTTCATATCATCTTCAAGTTCTCCGTCGCAATTGTCATCCAACCCATTACAAAGTTCTTCAGGCAATGGCAAAACTTCGTCTAGACATAAATCATCAATAAAAATCTCTTCGATAAAGTTTCCCCACTTCCCTACGCTGCACATTAAGTTACCAGCTTTGCATATGCCAACATTTAATGTTTCTGGTGGCCCAGCATAACAAGCTTTAAACAAGTCTTCATCGATTTCGCCATCGCAATCATCATCGTGATTATTGCATATTTCTGATATTATAATTCCTTTTTGTTCGTCGCAAATGACGTCTTGCGGAGGAGGAAAATAATAACAAGTTGCTTTACATTGTGTCATTCCAAATTCAGTACACATCTGACCTACTGCAGGTTCTACTGCACATTCGCAAGTTTTATATCCTTGTCCGCAAATTAATGGATCCTCCATACAAGGTATCAATATACCAACATCTGCAGCGCTGCATACACAATCCAAATCTTCATCGATGCTTCCATCGCAATCATCATCTTCGGCGTTACACCATTCCTCAATTGGTTGTTGCGCTGTACAATTCGACCACATGCCACCAAGACATATTTCATATCCTTTTTCACAGACTGTTTCGCATTCTTGTAATAAATCTTCATCTGTTAACGCGTTGCAATCATTATCAATTCCATCGCATACTTCTTCCGGAAGGGGCCCACATTTGTCACAAGCATTTCTCTGATGTTCATCAATCTCATCATCGCAATCATCATCAAGATAGTTACATACTTCTTCTTCTGGTTCTTCGGCTGTACAAATTATTTTACCTTCAACACAATAAGCAGGTGCTGTTTCACAATTTGTAGTACACTCATAAACTCCTTCATCTATAATCCCATCACAATCATTATCTTCTAAATCACAAATTTCAGCATCGTCACATTTCCAACAATCTGTTAAATCAACTTTTCCTTTGTCACAAATAACATATTGTTGTCCCGGAAAACCATCTTCCGTTTGACATGTTTGGATGGCAATGATAGGATCTGTCGGATCGCACTCATGCACTAGTCTGCAGTTGTCAATCATAACAATACTATAATCATCACAAGTATCGATAACCGCTTCGGCAATCCAATATTCTTCATATGGTGGACATCTTAACCAGACAGCTTCCCAACATTTTTCTTTATACTCCGCAGACGCATCTGGTTCTTTTTTTTGTACATCTTGTATTTGAAATGTGTCTGGCGGAGGAGGAATATCTGGCTTTGGTTTTATTCCTGTGTCGACACCAGCATCCTCTTCTATAATCGTCCAAACATCACTTTTTGGAATTCCTTCGATTATTCTAGGATTTAGTTCTCCGCACGAAACAAACAAAAACGATAATAGTATTATTTTAATATATTTGAGCATATATTAGTAACTATGTATTTAAAACAATATTAATCCAAAAATACATCATTAATATAAAGTATACCACAAAAGCAGTTATAATTGAATATTTAGCAATTACCATATCCTTGTTCTTTTTAAGAATATAGCAACCTCCAAGTACAAGAATTAATTTGGTACAGACAAAAAAGGCATAACCATATTCTAGCGCCTGCAGCATTAAGGGGTTAACTTCAACCGCCATCTGATTGTGTATTAGCCATAATGTTGTGAATATATCAACTAAATTGAAAGTAATAATGTATGCTATTAAAACATCATACAACATTATGATTTAAAGACATCATTTTATCATAAGCTTTAATTCTTAAGTTCAACAACTTTTCTATGTATTCGCTATTTCTCAGCGTTTTAAAAACTAAATTTTCAACTGAAAAAATTCCTTTTTCCATTAGGCCGCATCTTCTCAGTCTTTTAATTTTATCCCTTATAAGGTTTGCAACATTATATGTTGCTTCATAATTGTTTTTGTCATAGAGATCTTCTACTTTGTCAATCTGATCCATAATTGATTTTGTTTTGACTTTAACACTTTTGCGATCAATTTTTGGATTTTCTCTATTTGGTTTAACAACCCATTCGTCTTCCAACAACGAATATACTCCTGTTGATATATGAGGTTCGCGGATATCTTGAAGGTATATTTCGACCTCATGGTTTTTAACAATTATTTGGTGCTGCTTATTCCAGTCACTTTTTTTTGCATTAAGGAAATCTTTAACTAATTTAATATTATCGTCAATATTAGAAAAGTTTAATATCACGTGGAGATCTACATCTGAATATTCTGTCCAGTTGTAATTGGCCAAAGAACCTGTAAGTATTATATCTTCAATATCGCTATTGGGGATCTCTAAGTTGTCTAGAAAATCCATGGCAATTTGGATTAAACGACTTGAAACTAGCGGCCTAATTCTGTCTTCCGATTGCCAAATATTCATATTTAAAGAATCTTTTATTTCTAAAGCAGGCAGATCAATTTCATCATTTTCTGTTGCTTCTAATAAAAATTTGTTCCACGTTTTACTCATCTTATATTAATTAGTTTTATATATTTAATCTAGCCATTTTTTAAGTTCTTCTGTTGTATTAGCTGTTGAAATATGTCTTATCGCAATCCCACCGGCTCTTTTCCAGGGCATCAGATACTTGTCCATGTCATCAATTAATATGTTTGGCTTCTTTGTTGCAGGATTAATTGCATGCATGTGTTTGTCATGAGTTAGTATTATTTTACCCTTTGGAGGTGTGGGGTCTAAATTTCCTGCTATTCCACTGAGCCACAGAACTTTACCTCTTCTTGATTCTTCATCCCACGGCGCAGAAAGAATATAGGGTTCTGGATTAAGAGAAGAAAGAAAACCCCAAAGTTGTTGTGCGTCATCTTTCAAGGGCAAGTTGGCCCAGAAATTCTTATTTTTTGATATGATTCTGAAAATTTCTTTTACGCCTTTATTGAGTTCTGGAATATTTTCTTTGGCAACGTCCTGCCACACTAGACCAGATTTAATAATTTGTACTGCTGCAGAACGGATGTCTTCGTCTATATCTTCAAGGCCCAAAGTTTCTATCACGCCTTCTTCTAAATCAACCAAAACGCCGTCCATATCACAATATATTTGGTATGGGACTTTTCTTCCTTCTAACAGGAAGTTGCGCCATTTTTTCTCTACTTCATCCATACATTAAATAGTTTATGCTTTTTGTTGTATTTAAAGTACAATATCATCTTTTTGTTTCTCGCTGACATAAAAACTTTAAAATCATTTTCTCCGAGCCATTGTAGTTTGTGTATTCTGTATCCCATTGGATATATTTTTCTAGTGAAATGAGTTAACGTGGTCAACTTTTCTCTTAGCTTTTGAGGATTGGCATGGACACTATAAGAAACAATAGTCCTCTTCTTTTTGTTGGTCATAACATTGCCTGAAACCATATTTTCTGGCCCAACAACAGAAGAAATAAATTTTGTGTTAAACTCTACTTGACGAAAGAAAAAGCTATTCGACATTTTCTTTGGAGCTATTTTAACACCTAAAAATTGTCGAAGATATAAATCCGCTAAAGGATCTCCAGTAGGAGATACAGCTGTCAACAAAGTTATCAATATTAATAAAGTTTTCATATTCTATTCCTAAAGTGAATAATATATATGCTAGAAGACATATGAACGCCAACATTGATATAATATCAAAAATATCAATTTCGGTGTTGAAAAAGCGAATTATTTTTTTTATTATTGTACGCATGATACTAATGAATACATAATTAGTATCGTGAAAGACATAACGCCAACATCGAAAACATCGCACTCGAAAAAACGAGTTATCTTCTTCATAGCATCAGCAATCTCCTCTTACATGTTTTAAAAGTCCATCTTGAATATTGCTTTTTATAGAATTCTCTACCCAAGGAAATAAATCTTCCTTACCATTATTCCAAAATACTCTCCAAGCTCCTATTCCCAAAGAATCTACACGCTCTAATAACAGAGCATGACTGCCATCTTGTTCTATTATGAGATCGCCTGGTTCAAGATTCATTGCGCACTCTTGTCATTGGAACAACTTTCAACATTTCATCAAAGTGTTTTTGAATTTCTTCTTTGGAATGTTTCTCTTCTGCGCGCTGCCCAAACATTGTTTCAACTTGTAGCCAGCCTCTGTTAACAATTAAGCGAAGCGCGCTCCGAAGTTCATTATTGCTAAGGTTGTCTAAGTTGATTTCAACTTCTTCAAGCTCTTTAAGAGCTTCTTCATAATAGTCAAGTATCATTTTCTCTCTCCTTATTAACATTTGCCACCATTAAAATTGGGATCAAGTTGGTAGCCTTTAATTTGATTAGCCATGAGATATGCACAAAATGTAATGTCGACGTTATTAGAATCAGGAAGCATTCGTTTAAGTTGTTCTCGAATTACCGCTTCATAAAAAACGTCTGTTATCTCTCCGCTAAAATTTTGCATTAACTTCTATTTTCCGGCAAGAAACCCTTATTAATGTGACTGCAAGAATTGCATTTAAAAAGCTGTATTGGAACCAGGGTTTCTTCGCCAGTAGGCGAGACCAATGGTGACAATTTCTTGATCATGACTGTAGGCGTAAAATACTTGTTGTCGCATTCTTCGCACGTCACGTTTTCAGCTTCATTAATATTGACTTTCAATTGTTGCTGTTGTTGTTGCTGTTGTTGATTTCCGTTCATAATTCACCTCTTTAAATAAATAGGAAAGTACTGACATTATAACATATTATTTATTTTATGTCCACATAAAAAAACAGCCCCCAAAAAGGGGGCTGTCTTATAAGCTTTGGTTTGTAAGTGTTTGCCTTACTCGAATAAAATTCTACTAATTTTTTCGTAGAAAAGATGCAATTTACGTTGGACACTACCAGCGCGCGCAATGACACCAACATATGGAATAAGATCGACATCATTTGTAAGAGCCGGGCTGAGAGCGGTACCAATGCCCGTCGTGACGCCTCCAGCAGTAGCGGCAGAAGTCAGACTATATTGCGTACCATTAACCCAAGCAGAAACCTTACGATCAGAATCTATCTCAAGGCCAAGACGATAGTTGGTATCAGCTGCAACGGCGATGCCCAAATCAGTAATATAATCAGTGTTCCCGACACTCACAACACAGTGCAAATTAGCGTTTGTGGTTAAGACGCCGCTGTCATTGTCAGTACAAAAAAGAAAATATGCTTGATCGGCGTTGGTCGCATAGACATCAGTGTTAGTCAATTTGAGGCCTGCCCAGAAGCCCGACGTCGTCAGCGCTGAATCAGTTCTAATAGCACATTCCCATTGAACCTGATTCTCGGTGCCCCATTCGGTGGCAGACCAACCAGAACCTTCTACTGTTCCAATCAGCAATCGTGGCAAGATAATAACAGATTTGTTATCTCCATCATCAGTTTGCATTAGAATGCCGCAGGCTACACCTGCTCCTTGGCCATGAGTCACGTCGTCGCTGGTGCCGCCTGATCCCAAAACTTCAAAATGTTTATTCTTAGAGAGAGCGAGTTCGACCTCTGTTTTGTCAGCAGCATCGTTGCCGGTGAGGTCTAAGACCATATCAGCTGAGAGCCCAGGCAAAAGATCGAAATACTCTTCATAATAAACCCTGTTTGGGTCTTTGATAGAGAAGGGGCTATTTCTTACTCTTGCAGATGTGAGCTTTGTTGCTCCTTCAACTGAAAGTGTATTTTCAAGTGTTACCGTGTCTGTGAAGGTAGTCGGTAAATTGTTTGCTGTTCTATGTGGATCTGGTCCTGTTGGCATATCTAATTCCTCCTGTGCTTTACTTTAAAATTAGCTTTTATATGCACGAATGCTTCTCGTTCGAAGTAAATAGTTTGTTGTATAAGAAAAAGCAATATAATTTAAAGCCATTTTTTTTATAATTTGGCACCCTCTGCAAGGCTCGAACTTGCGATTTACAGATTAGAAGTCTGTTGTTCTACCCAACTGAGCTAAGAAGGTAAAAAATACCGAAAATTTTTTGCACTTTGTTAACTTGCCTTAAAGGGAGAAACTCTCACCACAGCCACAGGTGTTACTCGCCATGGGATTACTAAAAACAAAGCCACGACCCGTCAATCCAGCTTGATGGTCCAGGATCGTGCCCGCTAGATAGATCGTGCTCTTGCGGTCCAGATAGATTTCAAAGCCTTTGTAGGCCACTACGGTGTCGCCCTCTTCCGATGGCGTGAAATCGAGCACATAGCTCAAACCGGAGCAGCCTCCGCCTTTAATTCCAAGACGAAGCCCAAAACCGGCTTTGTCAGGTTCCTGCAAAAGCTTTCGAACCTCTGATTGGGCAGCCGGCGTCATGATCACTACGCGTTTCTCTCCAATAGAACTTTCGGACATACGTATATTACTCCATACTAATTAGCATGTATAAATAATACCATACATGTTGACAGCTGTCAATAATAAAAGCACCCTCTGCAAGATTCGAACTTGCGACCTACAGATTAGAAGTCTGTTGCTCTATCCAACTGAGCTAAGAGGGCAAATTATCTAATATTCGTTTGAACTCGTCCATTTCGGATCGCGTTGTTTTGTTTGCAAACAAAGTATTAATTAAGCCACTGCTGCTTTGAATCTTTTTGCCGCCGAGATTCCAAATCATTTTAATTCCTAGTTCTTGACATGTTGAAGCCTCGGGTGTATTAATGGCAGTCCTGTCGCCGCCATTGCCAAACATATCTGGTTTAAGGCGTTTTAATGCCTCACAAACAGTGCCATCGTCGTCATCTACAGCAGAGACTGCCGTGACACCTTTAAGTTGATTTAAGAGGCAATTGCGTTCGTTGTAGGGCATAAATACGTAGCCTTTCTTGCGGCGAAGCCAATCATCACTATTCAGGACAACAATGACATCACCCAGTTCGCTGGCTGCTTGAATCATCTTGACATGGCCGACATGAACAGGATCTAATCCGCCGCTGATGACTATAGTTTTATTCTTCATTGTAGTAGTCCTTGCACGCGAAATAAAGTCCGTGAGACACATATAAAATGCTAGCCGCAAATATAAGCATGCCTACTAATTCTAAAAATTCAATCATCTTTGTTCTCGAGATAGTGCGCATTTCTCCATAATATATACCAATTGTATGACACATAAGCAAATATGCCTGTTGTGACAATAATAGAATATAGATCAAATTCGGGCATATGCTTTTAAAATGATGCTAGCAAATGTGACGTCCCCAGCATTGTGCATGCAAATACACTTATTACTACGGCAACTGCAACTATTAGTATGATGTACTTTAAAGCTTTCATTATTTACTTTTTAGGTTTCGATGATTTCCATATTATAGTGCCTGCCACAAATATGTAAACTGCAAATAATATTATAACATTTATTTGTTCTGTTGTATACATTAGTTTTTATCATCAGTTGTCTTTTTCATTCGGCGGCCGCCACCATTTACTATCTGGATTTTCTGCTTCTGGTACATCTTTCTTATTTTTGAGTTTGATAATATCTTCTAACTGTCTGTTGGCCCATGGATCATAGTTGTCTAGATGAACGCATTCGCCTAGTGTGCTGACGGCACTGATGTTCCTGACGCACGTGTAGTCAGTGGCGCAGTCGGAGTCATTTTGACAAGTGTCACGAGCTTCGCCTGAAACTCTCATCATTGCTGCGTTATAGCAGCCTAATGTTGTTAATGTTATTATCAGCAATATTGTTTTTGGCATTGTTTTTGCTCCCGGGGGTGATGATATTCAATATAAATAGAATGCTATCGCGCAATTCTTCATAAGATTGTCTATCATATATTAACACAACATAAATACCATTGCAATTAAAAATATTGCTATTTTATTGTTATTCGGGTTCCCCTGCTTCGCCACGATAGCCGCGTCTATGATAAACAGGTTGTACCTGCTGCGGGATTATGACGCCTTTGCCACCTTTAGTATACATTTCTTTTTCTTTGGCTGCTTTTAATTGTGCAAGTGCTTCTTCGTGCGCACGCCCCCAACTATAATCCTCACCTTCTGTGCCGAGAACATGTGAAAGATTGTATTTTTCTAGATCCTCATAAAATTCAGGCAAAGTTGAACCCTTCAATGGCATGTGGGATTGCCATTTTGGAACCCGCCCACCTGTAATTGCATGTAAAGCATTTTGGATAGCTCTCTTTGTGGCGGGGTCACTGCCTTTTACAACACGTGAGGCTTCTCGATCTTTTCTTGCAGCTGCATCTTCAGGTAATTCAAGACCCAATCGTCTTCTTAGATCGGCTGCCTCATTTTCTGTCCACCCGGGATCCTCTCTTGCAACTACGAAACGTTTGCCTCCGGACTCTTTACTTTGAATTTGTGTACCGGAAGAGGAAGGCACGCGTTGACCACCCGGCAATGGATAACCTTCTGGCCATATGGCATTAATCCATTTCTTTGCTTCGAGTTCTGCTGTTGTTAGGTCTCTATCCGAATCTCCGGAAAATGCCGGGGCCCCGGAGGTAACTACCCCTTCGCCATAGCCCAAGCCGGGTTCGCGCTCGAATCTTGGATCTAGATGTCTCCAATCGTCGTCTAGGTTCATTGATGTTCGGCCGCCCTCATAGGCTTCCGCGCCTGTTCCACCCTCTGATAAGAGTCTGTTAATTTCTTCTTTGACGATCTGCTTGAGTTGGGATTTAGTAATTTTCATTAGCAATTGCCTTGTCTCATAATTAGTTGGCGCTATAGCATTTAACTAAATATTATTTATTGCAGCTCACGAAAATTTTTTTTATCTTCTTATAAGCCAGTGATATCTCGAAGAGACCGAAGCGCTCGTCCAACATTCGATTGCGTGCTCGTTTTACGACCACCCCAATCAGCTGCCGGCAATTCCGCCACTTTGGCTTCTATTTCTTTGTCGGTTTTAAAACGGTCGCTGAATAGGGGCTCTTCGCGCGCGACGACTTGGACTTTTTCGCCCTTCGGCATCATTTGAAGTTCTGTGCCTTGTTCACCGCTAGCTGGATCATAATCATCATCTCCCTGTAACCGGCGGACGACGGATTTTCCACCAACTCCAATACCACCGGCAAGATCTCCACCAGCTGGTACGCGGCGGACCCGCCCGGAAGCGGTGGTGGGTTCCGAATATTGAACGTTCGTTGACATACCGGCTTCCGATAGCAGTTTGGTTATTTCTTCTTTGACAATTTGCTTGAGTTGTTGTTTGGTCAGTTTCATATTTGGTGGCCTCCAAGCCCGCGTGTTATAAATAGTTGTTATAGTTGTAAATGTCTTATCAATAAATGTTGTTTGGCAAGTTTCATTTGTGGCTAGTCTCCTAGATCGCCAGAGAGTTCCATTTGTTGCAGCAAATTTGCTAATGCTTCGTCTTCTGCACTTTCTTGAGAAGCAGCTGTCAAATCTAGAAGTGGCACTTTTTCAACCCCAAGCTTCGGAGCATTAACAGGTATTGTGGGTTCTGTGTCTTGGCCTGGTTGTTCATATTGCTGTTTCCACCCGGGCTGCTCGAGCGAACCCAGCTCAGATGGCGCGAAGAGCCCAGTTGGGTCTAAGGCGCCGATGACATCGCCTATATCATAATCTTTTACGAGGTCAGACAATTTATCGCCAGACCATATGCCTGTTCCCAAACCAGCTAAAGCAGCCAATAAGTGACCTTTTGGAAGCTTTTTGAGACCTTGCTTCGCCACCCGCGACCATTGCGCTCCTGGTCTGGGTGTGATTGGTTTTATTCGAGTCATTGCAGAGGAACCCGGAGGTACTGACGGCGGTGGTATTTTGGCCAACGCTGTCCCTCGAGACGCTTGACGGAGGAGACGATCTATAACATCTTGATTTATATTTGGTGGCATGCCGCGCGGCGAAGGAGAGGGCAGAGCTTCATTTAATAGTTTAGTTAATTCTTCTTTGATAATTTGCTTTAGTTGTGATTTTGTGAGTTTCATTGTTTTTTGCCAGTGACGTCGCCTGGTCGAAGGCCGATTCTAGATTCTGGCTTGGTAACATCATAGCCAGCTTTTTTGGCCATTCTTTCAGCCGCTTCTACATCTGCTGCTTTTCTTTTGAATTCGCCTTCGCCTGTTTGTAACGGTTGATCACCGATTCCATAAGCTTCCGCAGCTTTAGTTACTGCTTCATCTCCAAGTACTGCCCCAACACCTTCCGCGCCGATGCTGGCCAGCGATGTCAAAGGCGAGACTAATGTTTCAGCGCCTGCTTTTAGTCCATGGCCTAGGCGGTCTAAGACTCCTAGTTCGGATGCCGGATCCGGTTTAGTTGGTTGATCACCAACCATTGGGACTGGTTCTTCTGTGCCGGTAATATTTTTGATGACGTCCATAAATTTATCGCCATACGCACCGTGTAGCGCATCAACAGCGGCTAAGGTTGCCAGCGAGGCGCCGGCTGGATTTTTCACAAAAGCTTTCAAATCTTTACCAATATTTGCCCAATTGATAATGCCGTCCATCATGCCGCCATGCACCCATGCTCCCGGTTTAATTGGTGTGCCATATGAAGATCTATTTTGCAACCTTCGTTGGCCGCGCCTGTCAGCACTGGTTTCGCGCGCTTGTTCATTCAGAAGTTTAGTTAATTCTTCTTTGATAATTTGCTTTAGTTGTGATTTTGTGAGTTTCATCTGCAATAATTACTCCATTTGTTATATAAGTAGTCATTGGGATAGCAAACTGCTAGCAAAATATGTGTCTTAAAACTCGCCGGAAATTTTTAGTTGCTGCAGCAAATTTGCAATTGCTTCATTTTCTTCAGAGCGACCGGTTAAGTCAAGAAGTGGTACATCTTCGATTTGTGTCAATGGGCCACCGGCAATTGTTGCTTCTGGTTCATATTCTGATTCACCTGCTTCTTGACCTGCAAGCGCCGCAAGCTCCGGAGTTCTTCGAGGCATGCCTTTACCGACTAGTTGAAATGGCTGTTTTTTGAGTGTGTGCATTGTGCGCGCCCAATCTGGTAATTTTTGCCATGCTTTTAATTTTGATAAATGTGGAGCTACAGCTTTTGTGGCGCCAGCTCCAATCAAATATGTGGCTAGCATTTCGGCGGCGCCTTTTGGTATATCTTCAACTTTGCCAATGCCTTGGAATGTTGATTGGTCTATAGCATGCCGCAAAGCTTCCCAATCTTTGGTAGCTTCCAAATACTGTTCTAATTCGTCCTTGGGCATATAGCGACCTCTGCCTCCATATGCTTGGGCGCCTTCACTTCCTTCGCCCTCAATTGCTCTTAAGATGTCACCCAGTTCTTCTTTGATGATCTGCTTTAGTTGTCGTTTGGTTATTTTCATTGCAATATAAATAGTTGCAATTGTTGCAAAACTAGGCAAAATTTTTTTTGCCATTTTTTCTGTTATTGCATTAGAGCGTATAACAATTTTTCTCTATCTGTCAAGGCTATTGAATAACCTCTCCATAGTTCTCTGTTGTCTTCCCAACAATGCCATGTTGTTTTGGTTATTAGTCTGCAAGTCTTTACAATTTGGGCCCATGACCTGAATTCGAATCCAACAAGCTCTTCCCACTCTCCCTCGAATATGTCGTACAATGGCAATCCGCTGTCAGCGTAGAGTGGCCTGACTGCGACTTTCCCGGGGTTCCAATAAGCCGGAAGCCAGCCGTTGCATTTGTGCTCGTTAATGGCTAGTATTTCGCCGATATAAGCATTATCGGGATATACCCATTCTGTTGCCAATATGTAGGCTTTTGTGAATTCTTGATCGCAAAGTGTTGGAGTGGCTGTTATGAGTGTTAATATTAATATTAAAAGTTGCATTTTTTATATTTGGGAATTTTTTTTATATAGTGATCACGGCTGTACTTAGATCGTACCCTGGCATCCTCTATATAGTACATACATTCCGGGTGCCGGGGGGGGAGGGGGGTACCCCTTGCCCTGTTATTCGGTTATGTCAAGATCGGCTTTGTCGGTTTCGTCTGTGTCAATGCCGACGCTGTTGAAGTCAATG
>Ga0208030_1000712_pt1 | contig 21846 bp, 30 predicted proteins | sample MalvirDeepMed_M9_FD_184246 | JGI IMG/M metagenome (GOLD analysis project Ga0208030, IMG submission 184246) | Marine viral communities from the Global Malaspina Expedition - Malaspina viral metaG DeepMed_M9 (SPAdes) (version 2) | ecosystem: Environmental > Aquatic > Marine > Oceanic | place...
CCTTTGCTTCTTCGGTATGCTTATATCCAAAAAAGGGATTTAATTCTCCTACACGAGCCTTCATAAGTTTTACATAGGATTCGGGCATTGTTTTTCCTGTACCTGCTATACTCATTCTTTCAATAGACTCAGGGGTCATACTATATGATTCCAAACCTCCAGTTGTACAATTATAGCCAAAATCAGGATTGGTTGTATTCCACTCTTTAATTAATCGTTCCTTATAAGAATAAGCGTCCTCTTTGCTATAGAAAGACTCAACTAAACTGTAACTAAAATTATGTTCACCATACCTTACAAGAGCATTATGAAATGGTGTTTTTCCCATCCTAGCTGTTGGTTTTAATTTCATTCTTCTTTCAAACGCTCTCGCTTTTGTTCTGTGACTCCAAATAGAATGATTAAGTGTTCTGCTCGTTACACCAATGTATCTCTTGTTATTTATTAAATTGATTGCTTGATAGACTATCATCACAATATTTCTTTTTTTATTTTATTTTTCATTTTTTGCTTGACAAACTCCCATTTAAGGCTTATATTGTTAATACCTCCTGGTTGGTTGATATATATATATATATATATTATACTATATATACCGAAAGTTAATTTCATTGTCCATGTACTGTCTTGATTCCTCCGTACTTGGGCGGTCAAATTTGCGTACTCTCCTTATTATATAATCTTTTATGGCATCAAGTTCAAGTATTTCTACAAACGCTTGTAAGCCTAAATCTCCGTTGGCATTCATAAGTAGATGTGTGTCAGCATCCCAATCTTCAGATTTGTTGTCAAACTCCCTGCTTAGTGCTATGCCTTTTTCCACTATTGACTGGCATATAGTAATCCAGTTCTTAATTTTTGTAGGATTGTTAGTTCCAGAATGATATCTAAACTCTATAGTTCCAAGATATACCCTTGCGTGTAGATTGAGACCTTGATATCTCGCATCATTATACTTATCAAGGGAGGGATGTTCGTCGCAGTGATCGTAATAGCTGTGGATAAAATCAGAGTCTGATTGCAAAGCCTTTATTGCATTTACAGACATATTTATACTCTTACACCAATTACTATCATATCTTCTACTTGGCAACATACTAAATATAGTAGACTCAAAAGCTTTTGTTACGAGCATTATGCCCTTTAATTCCTTATAATATAAATCTCTTGCATCAATGTGTATATGTAATCCGCAAGTTTTATTTATTCTAAATGCTTGACTGCGAAGCCAAGCTCCCATCTTATCTATTTCACTAAATAATGTATCTCCACACATAGGTTGAGATATAAATTCATATCCACCATAATCCTCATCAGAGGTACCAACACTTCCGTCGCTTGATGTGTAAAACGAGTCTGGCTTATCACCAGGATAATAATCACTAGGCCCGAGAGTTTCTATCTCAACACCTACAAACCTTTCAAATTTGTTATGCTCAAATGTGGTATCTTCTGGTGGATTGTAAACACTAAGAGAATTATCAAAAGAGTTTAAATCTACATCCTCATGTCTGCTGTCCCAGCAATAATTACAATAGGTATATCCATTGTCATCGTTGTTTGCATACTCGTATTCAATTACCTCTCCACAATCCTCACACTGAGTGAATACCTCATTGTAACAATCTTCACAATAGAGCCCGTCATCGAGACCACGGAGCTCGTATTGTTCCTCTACTCCACGATTGCAGCAACAACACTCTCCAATTATCTTTGGTTTATCTTGTACAGAATCTGGTGGCATAATTCCTCCTATGCTATACCATAATTAGCTGTAACTATGTACACAGCCAGTACACTTATCTCTTTCAGCCACCCAAGGCTCTTAAGAGAATTATACATTTCTTCTTCGCTAGAAGCTGTAATTTCCACACCCTCTAAATCTCTAACTTGAGACCTAATATGCTCCATATATTCTTCAAATGTCTTATCAGCAATAAACGGATTTTTTCTCGCCCGTTTATAGAGCATGTTCATTACATATCTTTTTGATTTTATCTGTATCGGGTCAGCTATGCCGACAAATACAGCTTTTTTCTTTTTCTTTACCATAAATTCCTTATCCTAAAACCGCTGGGAGATTAATTTGTTCACCGTTTTTACGCTTAGACTCAGCATCATAACAGTACTCACAAAGACCATATCCCTCAGTGTATTTCATATTGATTACTTCTACACCATCTCCACAAAAATCACAGCTATACATCTTTTGCTCCACAATTTTATCTGTAGAAGATTTTATGTACCCTAAGTTAAATCCACAGGTTTTACACATATATCCACCTTGAGTATCGTATGCGAGATCGTCATAATACACTTCCATATTACAATCAGTACATGTTGCCATCCAGTCGCCATTACTGTCCATTTTAAGCTGTTTCTCTGGTTTGTCTATACATTTATAGCAGATAGAATCTACCCTGTAAGTGCTTGTATGACAAAGTTTACACCGATTAGCTGAATGACTGTAGTTATTAGAACCGCGGCTCCAACCTCCGTGATAGTAGCCAACATTAGAATATTTATTCCAATTCTCATTAGTTTCTACTTTAGTTTCCTTTGGTTCTAGACTCTTCCAGAACACAGAAGTATCGTATTCATATACAGTGTCTATTGGAAGAGAATATACATCTATTACAAGACCAGCAGCTTTAAGTGCTTCCTCCATAATATCAGCAGTTGATGCCCAAAACAGACATCTCGCTTTCTTCCAATATGCTATATGAAGAGGTCTACCATCTTCGTGCATAAGATTAATCGTCTGATAATCTTCATTTACCCAACTCAGTGCATAATCTCCTTCAAGTAAATCAAACACATCTTGATATTTATCTTTTTTGTTGAGCAGCCCGAATATTACCTCAGAATCCACTTGAACATTTTTACCAATTTTACTGGCTATGTCTTTATGGTTGTATATTACACCATTATGAGCGCCAATAACACTCCCCTTAGTAAAAGGATGAGCGTTTTGTATGGTAATCGTTCCGTGGGTTGCGAATCTCACATGCCCCATAAAGATGGTAGTATCTCTATCAACTTTTTCCAGAATCCCATCCCATTCATTACTACATACAAGGGCATCTGATGGTTGAAGAGTTCTATAGACTAACTTATCCTCCTTAGAAACAATCGCAAGTCCAGTGGAGTCTTGTCCCCTGACTACGGATTCCCAAGTGAGGTTAGTAATCACATCATCTATTCGGCGCATCTGATCATCGCTCTGCCAGCCTTCACGCTTGGCAAATCCGAATATTCCACACATTTACATTTCCTCTCTTTCTTCTTCTATCATATTATCTACTAATGGGTCTGAAAGTACCTCACGCAAAGGTTCATACCTATGCGCATTCTCCCATGCTCCACTCGTTACTTCTTCAGCCCCTTTTTCAATAATATGGGCATCTGCATTTCTATCTCTCAATTCCTCTACATAAGGAATTAAATCATCCATATTCATAGCAGATAAGTAATCGCTGAAGTCATTTGACTCACTTTTAATAAATAAATTCTTTATCTTATCATTTCTCTCTAAAAATCTTGCACCAAAATCTGACATACCTAAGCAGAAAGCCATCCATTTAGTTATAAAGTAACTATTAAGAGTTCCGTGATGGTATCTGTATTCTATAGTGCCGTGTAAAAATCTTGAGTGTATATTTAATCCTCTATATCTTGAGGTATTATATTTTTCTGTAGTTGCCTCTGTCTTATTCATACTCTCATACCATAAAACAGACAAATCTTTTGCAGAAGAGATGTCAAGTATATCATCAGATGTAACTACATCATCCATAGGTGCTGAATATCTGTTTTTACTTCTATCTGGCGGTAACATCTCATAAATAAAAGGCTCTAAAGTCTTAACAGTCAATAATATACCTTTGAGTCCCTGTACTCCTATATAGTAGCCATCAGTATGCACATGGAGACCGCAACTATTATTAACATAAAAATTATTCTCACTTGCCCAAGAGCAAAAAGATTTAACTAATGCAAATGCATCATCTCCTATTTCTGGAACCATAATAAATTCTCTGCCATAGTCATCATCTATCGAGCCGTCGTGGACATCACTCCATCCAGTAGGATAACCCTCCCAGCTGATATCATCATTAAATTCAGGTATGGCTTCTATCTCTACTGCTACTGGAGTTCTACTTCTATTTATACCATACAATTTATCTGGTGGTATACTTAATTTTGCTAATATATCTCGCCTCAGCATTCTTGGAGGACTGGTTAAAATACTTGTTGCTCTGACATTATAACAAGGCTCACAATATCTTACCGAGTCATAATTAAAACTTTTTTCGTTTGAATATAATCTGTTACAGTTATTACATTTAAATACTCGCTCATCATAACAATAACGACAAACAAGCTCCCCTTCGTGATATCTGGATGGGGTTCGACGCAGTTTAATTGTCCCATGACACCACTCACAGTCATATTCGTGTGTTAGCTGACAAGGTTCGCAAAGACGACCTATGCCTTGAGCCTGATAAAGGTCATTTACACTAAACCATTCATTACAATCTGAACACCTGTGTAATTCATCTGGAATAAAATTTTCTCTATTTGCTACTTGTCTTAAAAACTTACTAACCACTCTTTGAGGAAGAGAGGTTAATCTTTCTTCCGTTAATGGAGAAATACTATCTTCATAATCCTCTACGCAAATTCTCCAATATCCTCTGTTCGGTGTGGAGACTTTTAAATATGCTAATCCATCGATAGTCTCAAAAGCCATAAGCAAAGCGAGATCAGATGTTTCATCCCTCATTCTGGGATGGTTTATTCTTATCACCTGCCTAAGTCTTAATTCAGTACTATCGGATATAAGGGCAATTTGTTGCCAGAATAAATTTCTTTTTTCAACTACAGAATATGGCTCAGTATCAGATGACCCTGAATCTGAGTATGTAATCTCAAATTCAGCCTTATATCTATAAGGATTATCTTCTCTCGAGCTTATATTTACAATAGTTCCTAAATAATTTCTGAAGATAATGCTATCATCTACAGAGCCTGACCTAAGAAAGAGTATTTTGTCGCCATTATTAAATTTAACTGACAAAATATCTCCTTATTGATTTAAAACAAACTATAATACTCGAGATGAATGTACCTCCATAAAAAATATAATGAGGCTCACCACAAAGTCCGAGCAAATGTTTAATTATCTCTTTTACAAAATCCAAATTTTACACCTCTTTTCCATATTGGAAAATACGACCAAAAAATCATAAAAGTCAAGTCTTTTTTTTTAGAGATAAAAATAATTTTAGAGCGCTCCATTACCCTCTGTCCGAGCAAATTTCGCTTCATTACGCTCTGTATTACGCTCTCTATAAAGAACGGAGTATGCCTTATTATTCTCTGGAACGATGGATTCCGAGGACGGCTGGCTCAGCTTTTGTGGACAATATATTTCAATCTCCTTTTATTTTTAGGCTCTTTCGAAAGCCTCTACGACTTTCTTAGCTCCTGGGTTTAACTTGTATCGAAACCAAGTTCTAATGAGATCATCATGGTCTCCTGCAGACATATCTGCTACGTTTATTCTACCAGGTTGCGATTCATCTGAATCAGATGGGTACAGACTTGTTATTCTACCATCTTCGATAGTCAGATCAAGTGCTTCCGAGGTCGCATTAATCTCTGGTAGACCGCAAGTGAGCATAGGATATACTCTCATATTATCCTTGTCTACATAAGCATTAACACTCTGAAGTGCTAATAGATTCTTAGCCATATTTATCACCTCCTTTCTTTGGCGATTAAGGTTAATAGTTTTATCAGAAATTTCCGTCTGCTACTTGAAAACAAGGTAGCCCTAATTCTCTCCACATATCCACTACTGGACATTTTTCAGAGTTTCTATCATCGAGAACAAATAGGATTTCATACTTTCCTTTTACATTCTCTTCATATAATTCTCTTTTGATTATAGTATCACTTCTAAAATCATCAGTAGTACGCATAAAGAGTGGATATCCGTCGAGCATATATTTCTCTAAGAACTTTTCGGTTGGCTCTCTGTCTTTTTCTTGACGACCAGACAAAAATATTATCTCAAATTTTACACTACCTAAGTTATAAAATTGAGCCATATTCAAAACAAGCTGAACAGGTTCATTAATACTGTCTAAATCGCAAGTAGAAGCATCATACCAAGTACGACCATCGTGCTTAAGAGAGAGTGTTCCGTCAATATCACATATGATTGCTTTCTGCATTTATATCACCTCCTTTCATAGTAATAATCAGATTGATTTTTAACTTAAAAAATAGGTCGATGTTTTAGTTTACATCTCCTATAAAATTCTTCCCTTGTTATCCGTATATAGACGCTAAACTTCTGGCATCTTCCAGATTTAGATTTTCTATATCTTACTCTTTTTTCAATTCTGTATATAGATTTAATATCTGATAGATATTTGTTCACCATCTTAACTATTTTACGAGTAAACCAATTATTTGGAATACCTCTCGCGATATGTGCATACATATTATCTCACCTCCTTTCATTTTGTCTTTCAATTTTTAATTTATGTCTCTTGCGCTGCGCTCTGGTTCTACCCTGTTTACTCAATTTATCATTAAGCAGACGCTTATTACGCTTTCTAATCTTAGCAGATTTATTAGGCATTATTACTCTCCTTTCGTTCTGATTCTGTGCCAAATGGCAATGAGTTGATTTTTCTTAAAAGAGTTTGCTTTGGAGTAAGATATATTGAAGTACCTCATCGCCCATTCTACGAGTTGGGGCTTATTTTTATGAGGACATTTATTGTAGGAGTATGTTATCATAATACTGGCTTGGTTTGATTTGTGGAGTTATGTGGCTCAACTGCTCTTCAAATTTAATACTATTATACAGATAAGAATTCAATCACTCGATAAAAAACCCAGGCTCCTGTGATTGTGGCAATAATCACAATCCATACCTCAAACCATCTATCAATAGCAGATAGTATTTTATTCATCATTTTGTTCTCCTTTATTAGTAATTTCTGTCATATATTCGAGTATCTATTTTAGGAGGCTTTTTCCTCCTGACTAACTTTAGTGTAGCCCTCACCCGTCTATTCTCTTTTGTTAATCGCTGTCTTTCTTGACAGGCTTCGATGTAATCAGTGAATTTACGATAATCAGAATACTTTGTACCTGTATTTTTATCTATTAGAGTGTAATCTATGTCCCTGAATTGGGCAATTCTGTGGTAGTGCCAAATGAGTTTTTCACACGATTTGAGATCTGGCAACTCGATAATCGCTCCATCTGGGAAAGTAAATTCCCAAGCAGATAGTGTGCGTTCAAGACTGACAACTATTTTCTCTTTAGATTTTATATTCCGAGATAAATAGTCATCAATCGGAGTGGTTTTTTCTGTCAAATTACCTCCGAGGTTAGAGTTTCTCTTCAATTCTAATAGAATTTACTCACAAAACCCTATACGAAGCAAGGTTTATTTTGCTCTTTTGAAATTATTTTCCAGTCGAATTTACGAGTCTAATGATTTGTATGCGAGAAACAAAAAGTGTATTGCTCCAAGCAGACATATAATCGCAAATATATCCATCAGTGTAATTAATTCACTCATCTTTTAGTTCACCTCCTCACCTTTTTTTATGTTTTGATCGCTATTCTCCGATATTAAGTGTTTCAGCCAAGCGATGCTTTAAAGAGTCAATATCCTGTTTCCAGTATTTGAGATGTCCGTAACTACTTAAATCTGCAAGAGTACTTAATTCTCTTACAAACGAATATGATTCTTTAAGTAACTTCTCATTTTCCTTCCTTTTCTCCTCTTTATCATTTAACATACAATTCACCTCCTTTCGGTGTGTTTATCAGGTTATCAGTTTGCCGTTCTCGTCATAGATATTTTTATTTAATCTCCATTCCAATTTATACTCTTCAGCGTATCGTCCTCCGTTATGTTTTTCACAGCATTTACCACATGCTCTAACCTTTGATGTTCGCCTGTTAGACTGATACTCAAATTTACAATTATTACAGTGTCGTGTCCATTTACCTCTTGGTCTTTCGGCTCCGTTTGTGCATCTTTCTCCTGTGCATCCAATACTTCTCGCTATTGTTCTCCATATTCGATTATGTCCGTGTCCAGAACCTGCGAGAGCGTGAGCAATCTCGTGCAGTATAACATTTCTGATTATCTTATAATTATTAATCTCGGTGTAAAGAATCGAGAGATATATTGATTTCTCAGAATATCTGCATTGACCAAGATGTGATTTGCTCTCGTCAAATTTAAGTTTCCAGCCGTCGAGTTTATGTTTCTCCATAAGTTCTCTGGCTAATAAAATTGTTTCAGTTAGTTTCATATTTTTACTGGTCTAAGTTTCCTCCGTGTTAGTTGTGAGGTCTATAAGCACAAGCCCCAGTTTGTAAGGCTGGGGCTCGGTTCGTGCTGGGTGTTAGTCCTGCCCTGCTACTGCGTGGCAATACACACCAGTTTTCATCAGTTTACCAGTTTCTGGGTGAGTGAAGGTTCCAATATCTCTTGTAAGACCTTCTGCCTCAGCGTATAATACCTGCTGTTCCGCTGTTGCGTGAGTTATATTCTTATTGGCTCGTATACCCTTTTTGCGAAAATTCATATCTTCAGGGTTTATGCCTTGTGCCTCGAGTTCATCCCATTGTTCAGAACTGATTGGCGTTTTCTTAGTTAAAGTCATTTTTGACTCCTTCTGTTTTGTTGTTTTGTGTTTCGTTTCCATAGCACCAGTATAAACATAAAACATAATACGAGTCAAGTCTTTTTTTAATTATTTTTCAGTAAGGGTGTTTCACGTGAAACATAGGATTTCAACTGAATATGAAAATTTCAACGAGATACGGATTTTCTAATCTCGAAAACGGGGGATGCCCATTCGCGCGAAAAAGATCTACACGCATAATTGGCAAATATTTGTAGTTTAATACGCTCTGAAGGCTTGCGGCTATAATAGTATTACAAGTATAAGATAAATACAGCGGTTTAAGCGCCATATTGGTACTTTAACGGCGTTTTTTTGATTTCTTGGTAGTTTGGTAGGCTGAGGGGTTATTTTTTAGATTTTTGAACGGATTTCTTTTTTCTAAGATCTGGTACAGGAGTACGGCTTTCTACCCAATCCTTAAAAATTTTGGTATAATTTTTTGTATATTGAGTTAAATTATTTATTTTCATCGTTATTCTCCAATTTTATAATTATAAATAGTTTCAAATTCTTCAGTAGGTAACATTCTTATTGCATCCCAAGTTAACTTTGTGCATACTTTTGCGCAAATCTGGCATCCAATGCATTCATCAAATCTTATTTGTACGGGTGGAATCGGTATATTATATTTATCCATTGGTACTGTTTCAATACAGTCAACTGGACAAAACGGGATACATACTTGACAACCTGTGCATCCATCTTCATCTACTACTGCCATGAGTCTAGGTTTCCTTTTTTTATATCCTATTTTTTCTGCTGGATCTGGAACTGTTTTATAATGATCGATTGATTTCATTAGTATTTATTTGGCATTAAAGTATGTATGTTATCAATAATATATTGTGCACCATTAGTAGCATAAAAGGTTTTTGGTAAATTATTATATTGCCCTTTAGATACTTTACCCATATTAGTCATAGATATATTAACTCTTTCGGGCGGCAATCCTTCTAAATTACAATAATCCCACTGTATTTTACCATCGATACCTTCTATTTCTACAATAGGTTTACTTCTATTCATAGAATATAATTGTATTAATGGAAAATTCACTTATCATTTCCTTTCTTTCTTTTAATATTACGCTAGTAATATGTTTCTTTCTTTTATATATATATATAATATATATATTATATTAAGCTTACTACGTACTAACAATATAAGGCTTAAAGTACCTTTTGTCAAGCTTTTTCTTAAAAAAAAGAAAAATAATTTTTTGCTTGACTTATATTGTATATTACCTTATATTATGTAGCAAGTGGAAAAATATAAGAAATCTGATGCTAGGAACAATTGTGCTAACTGGAACGCAGGAAAGTGTTTAGGGGCATTAATGTTCAGAAAGGACGGCGTGTTGCATTACAAAATAGATAAGGATATGTATGGCAAGGATTGCTTCATAGATAAGGGTTGTGACTATTTTGATAAGATAGTGGTACCAGGTATAGTTAAATGAGTGTTATAAACAAAAAAAACATTACACCGAAGAAAATAAAGTTTCTTGAAAAGATAATTGATGAAGTAAAATCAAAAGGAACGCCTGTCCGCGCAAGCGTGATGCCGCATAGCGAGCCAGCTTGGGGATGGGGTAGAGATGAAAACAACGATAATAAGGAGAAAGAAGAATGCGAAAAATAAACATAGGTGGTCATGAGTATAAGGTAAAGTTCATGGATGGCGATAGAAAAGGCGAAGAGAACAGAATGCTCTTTGGAATGAACAATCCTCGTACTTGTGAGATATTCTTAGATGAGAAGCTTGTTACATCAAGAAGGAACGAAACTTTCTTACATGAAGTAATTCACGTTATTCTCGTAAATACTGGCTCTCCACATGATGAAGGGCTTATCGAGAGTCTTGCGAATGGATTCCATCAACTAGGAGTAGGAGATTATCTATGGCGGAAAGTAAGCAAATAGTAAGATCAATAGAAAAAGCCTATCCAGAGATGATGGAAAGGTTTGAATCTATTACTGGAGAGCAATATGAATTGTTCTGCCGAAAGCAGTATGACTACGGTTGTGGGAATATAACGCTTGGTGGCGATTTGAATGATGATGAAGATAGAATGTTTGCACTTACTGCTTTGGTCATAAGAATGAATGACAAGGTAAATCGGCTTAAAAACATAATTGTAAAGCATAGAGGCGAAAATGCGGTACGTGATGAAACATACATGGATGCTTTCAAGGATTTGTCGGTTTACGGAGTAATCGCACAATTAGTTGCAGAAAAGGTATGGGGTAAATGAAAACATTGTTTCTCTATGTAGAATCACTATTCTTAAGATTAGTTATTTTTGTAATCAATCAAAGGAGAAAAAGAGTATGAGGTGGACTAAAGCTGAGATGAGTATAATAAGCCAGTATACAAGGACAATGAAAAGCGTTAAGGCTCTTTGTTCCGAATTGGATTCTGCTGGTTTTATGCGTACATATAAATCTGTTACTCGGAAAATAGAATCTATGGGATGGTCTAGACCCACTGATGTAGCGGATATAGGTATTCTTCCTAAGATATTGATTTTTGATATAGAAACAACTCCTATGCCTGTATGGGTATGGGATTTCGGAAAGCAATATATTCCGCATACCAATATTGTAAGAGATAAGGCTGGTCATCAAAAATTTTGGTATGTCCTCTCTTGGGCTGCCAAATGGCTTTATGACGAAAATGTCTTGTCTGACGTTCTTACTCCAGAGGAAGCTGTTGCTAGGGACGATAAAAGAATATTGGATTCCGTATGGAAGTTGATTGATGAAGCTGATATTGTAGTTGCTCATAATGGTGATCGGTTTGATATAAGGAAACTCAATGCAAGATTCATACTTAATGACATGAATCCGCCATCTCCATATAAATCAATAGACACATTAAAGATTGCAAGAAAGGAATTTGCTTTTAGCTCTAATAAGCAAGACTTTCTTACTAAGACATTCGGTCTTTCGGAGAAATTAAAGACTGAGTTTCAATTGTGGATTGATTGCATGAATGGTGATAAAGAAAGATTAGCTGAAATGCTTAAGTACAATAAAAGAGATGTTATTGGACTGGAGCAGCTTTATCTTAAATTGAGACCATATATAAAGAATCATCCAAATCTTGGCATATTGATGGATAGTAATGTTTGTCCTTCCTGCGGAAGTAAGAATCTTAAACCGTCGGATGCTACATACTTTACAAGTTCTAATGAATTTCCTGTATACAGGTGTGGAGGATGTCATTCTCCGTTCATAAGAAGCAAATCTAGTATAGGCTCTAGCCCAACAGAACTAAGAAGTATTGCAAGGTAATGCTTGACAAAGGTATACTTAAGGGTTATATTATAATATATGCTTGTTCGTAAAATAAAAAATGTCGAACACAGGGTATATGATGATGAGAATGAGTTTCGCCAATACTGTCCTGATGAAAATATAATACTGAATTGGAGGGATGGCACCAAAGGTAGCTGGGTTAAGACTGATGATGATAAAATATGCCAAGTCCTCAAAAGGGGTAAGCTAAAAATCAGTCAGTCTAAGGGAGTGTATAATTATTACGTCAGGACAGCTATTGGCTCTTTTGTTTGCAGAGATACTATGAAGATGGAAGGTGGTCTTAGAAAGAATATGTATACTTTCGGAGATAGTGATGTTACATTGTATCAACAGAAGAAACATAGGAAGAAGGCTACTAGGCGTGAATTCTTGTTTGCTAAGTTCGTTGCGCAAGGTGATGGTATCGCAGAGGCATTTATAAAAGCCTTTCCTACCAATAATGAAGAATATGCAGATTATCAAGGGAAAATACTATTAAGCACGGAAAGGATCAAAAACTTGATAAGAGAAGAAGTTGACAAAGTCCTACATGAGGCTGAGATTACGCCTCTGTATTTGCTTGAACAAATGAAAAAAATTGTTGATGCAAAGAAATCACAGGATAAAGATAAGATTCAGGCTATTAAGGCTCTTATGCAAATTAGCGGAATGATGGATACGGAGAAGAGAACTGAATCATTAACCCTATTTCAAGGTTTTACAAAGGAGCAATTAGATGCTATCCAAGGTGGAGATTCGAAAAAGCTCATTGAAGCTTCGAGAGAAGTTGAAAAATAAGAAATGCATAGTTTGTGGATTTCCTATGAGGGAATACGCATCTATATGGTACAATCTAACGGAAGATTATTTTTCCATAGAGTGTTGTGAATGCTTTTCGTCGTACGATGAGGACTTCGAAATGCGAATGCCTGGAATAATATTTAATTGTGGAGAAGCATAAATGAAAACTGTTAAATTTGATCTAGTACTAAAAGTACATAATGATTTAAAAGAAGATGAATTAAAAAGTTCTTTAGAATATTATATGATAAATGATAATGCTGTTAGGGGACTGGTTTCTCAGGTTATTGGAGAAATTGATGCTCCAGAAAATTTTTCTATAATTTCAATGGAAATAAAGGAAAAAAGAAAGGTAAAGAAGAATGCCGTACAAAACAATGGGAAAAACGGTATACATCAAAAATGAAGCTTGCGGTATACGGAACTCTTCGTAATGGAAGTGAGGATACTGGAAGAATAGAAAATACTTCTCTTGTCTATCCTGGGCATCAAAGATTTCCTGCTGTAATACAGGATTATCAAGGCAAGGGTACTGTGGTGGAAGTTCACGATGTAACTAGCGAAGAGATGGCTCAGTATGATTTGTATGAAGGTCTTGCCATCGGTCTTTACGATAGGGTTAAAGTTAAAGTAAATATGGATAAAGGCGAAGAAGTGGAAGCTTGGGTATATGTTGCTGGCCCGCGCCTTCTTAAATTAGTAGATGTTTTTGAGGAGATTCCAAATGGAGACTGGAACAATAGAAAACTTTAATATAATTTCGAATGACTTGGATGAGAAAGAAAGAGTCCTTAATATGGTATCAAAGGACTTGGTTGCTTTTGGGCAGCTTTTTCTTCCAGATGATTTTATGAAATCAAAACCAGCTCTGTTTCATCATAATGTAGGCGAGTTTCTTTTAGATAATACTATAAGAAGGCTTTGTGTTATATTACCGCGTGGTCATACCAAATCCACTATGGCAAAAGCAGCTTTGCTCCATAGGATATATTTCAATCCTAAAGGAAAGAATGAATTTGCGGCTTGGGTATCTGAAGAACAGACACAGGCGATAGACCATTTAAAATACATTAAAACACATATAGAGTTAAATCCTGCCTTGCATTATTACTTTGGTGATATAGCTGGAAGTAAATGGACGGAAAAAGAAATCACCACATCTAAGGGTGACAGAATTATAGCAAAAGGAACTAGTCAAAGACTTCGTGGGAGATCGGAACTCGGCCTTCGTTATACAAAAATTATTCTTGATGACTTTGAATCTGAGTTAAATACAAAAACTCCAGAAAGAAGACGTGAAGTTAAAGAATGGCTTATGTCAACGGTATATCCAGCATTGGAAGAGTCAAAAGGTAATGAAGGTGCAATATGGCTTGTAGGTACGATCGTCCATTATGACTCTGCTTTGCAGGCTATATACGATGGATATTTAGAGGCTAAAAAAAATAAAGAAGATTATACTTGGCAGATTATATTTCATCGTGCGCTTGAGGATGGTAAACCGCTTTGGCCTTCTTATTTTCCAAAAGAAAAGATTGCAAGTATAAGAAAAGATTATGAGAACGTAGGGCAACTTCACAAGTTTGCACAGGAATATATGAATGATGCTCGCGATCTTGAAACAGCTAAATTTAAAATAGACAAGATAAATTATTATGATGGTGAATTTAAAGCAAAAAATAATCAAGCGTATATAGTTACTAAGAAAGATGCTATTCCAGTTAATGTTTATATGGGTGTTGACTTGGCTTATGAATCTTCTGCTAAACATGATTATCAAGTAATAGTGGTAGCTGGAATTGATAGCGATAAGAATGTTTATGTGATTGATATATTTCACGAACATATTCCTCTTTATGATATGCCTAGAAAGATATTTCAATATGCTAAAGAATACCAGCCGATGCGAAGAGCAAATGTGGAACATGTAGGTGCTCAAGGTATTATAAAAGATGCTGTTAATGCTCTATCGGGAAAAGATAGAAAGATGGCTCCTGGTATTGCTCGTGGTGTTAGACCGCCTACTGGAATTAAAAAAGAAGATCGGCTTGAATCATTGCTTTGTCCTCTTGTAAATCGTGGCAAGTTTTTTATGAAAAAGCAACATAATGAAATAGTGGATGAAATGTTTCATTTTCCTAAAGGAAAGAACGATGACTTGCTTGACGGCATTTGGTATTCGATTATAAATGCCAGAGCTCCATTGAGCAGAAAGTTTGATGCTGAGAATTTTGAAGAGACAGTAGATCAAAAAAAGGAGTTTTTAGCAAGAAAAATAGTGAGAAACTGGATTACTGGGCAAAGAATGTGAAAAAAATAAAAAAAATACTTGACATTGTACCCTTTTATGCTTATATTATAAGTAAGACAAATTATATAGTTAGGAGATATCGATATCGCTAATGAAGAAAATCTCGTCGAAGTCGACGAGGCTCAAAAGAATTTGGATTTGTGGCGTAGATGGCGGGATGCTCGTGTCGATTGGGACGAAGAAGCCCGTGACGCAGTAGATTTCGTTCTCGGAAATCACTATACTCAAGATGAATCAGATACCCTGAGTGCAATTGGTCAGGGAGATTTTATCATTGACAGAGTGTATGCTGCTGTTGATAAACTCAAATCCTTATTAACATCAAAGAATCCTAAGTTTTCTGCTATTGGAAGAGAAGACTCAGATAATAAACTTGCTCAAGTTTGGAGGACTATACTTGAGTATATATGGGATATTTCTGATGGTGACATGGAATTTAAGCAAGCCGTCCACGATTATGCAATCGCTGGTATGGGATATTTTTATGTATATATAGACCCCGAGGCGGATTTCGGCAGGGGCGATGTCAAGTTTACCAATGTAAATCCTTTTAGAGTATATGTTGATCCTGCTGCGAGAAACAGGTATTTCAACGATGCCTCCGCCATCATATTATCTACTATATTAACGGAAGATCAAGTACTTGCCGTTTATCCGCAACTTTCAGAATTCATTTCAGAAATAGATAGTATGAATGATGAGGAAGATTATCCTGCTTCAAGCAGAAAAAACTCTTCCCAATCATTTACTCCAGATATAGTCAAAGATAGTGACCGTGGAGGATATCAAAGATATAGAGTTTTAGAAAGATTTGAAAAAGTAAAAGTTCCTTATTATAGACTTTTTAATAAACAGAATGGTGAAGAAAAAGTTGTTGATATGGAAACTTTTGAACAGATAGCCAGCGAAAATGCACATCTAATAGAATCTGGATTAATAGAAGCTGTCGAAATAATGCAAACTCGTATTAAAGTAGTGGCAACTATGGGACAACATTTATTATATCAGCAATTATTAAATACTGATGTATATCCTGTTATTCCAGTTCCAAATATTTGGACTAATACTCCATATCCCAAATCAGATGTTACAAAAGTTAAAGATTCTCAACGGCTTATAAACAAATTATTTTCATTAACACTTAGTCATGCGCAAGCTTCTGCTGGACTTAAGCTTCTTGTACCTGAAGGAAGTGTTGATGACGTAGGACAGCTTGAAAGGGATTGGGCTAATCCTAATGCTGTATTGGAATATAATCCAGAGTTTGGGGAGCCTCATTTTCCAGCTCCGCAACCACTTGCTGGTGAATTTTATCATTTAATAGACAGAGTAGAACATTACATAGATTTAAATTTTGGAATACCTGAGTTGATGCAAGGCTTCAAAGAAAAGGCTCCTGATACTGTACGCGGAACTGCTATGCTCTCGGAAATGGGAGAAAGTCGTGGGCGTTCTAAGCTAAAGGATATAGAAGCAAGTTTAAGTCAACTTGGAAGATGCATATATAATTATGCGAAAGGACATTATACATTCCAGAAAACATTTAAAATCGTGCAACCTAATAATGATTTAACTGAATTTACAGTTAATAATAGATTGTATGATGATAAGTCAAACGAACTACAGACCATAGAAAATGATATTTCTTTAGGTCAACATGACGTTCGTATTATATCGGGTTCAACATTGCCGTCAAACAAGATGGCTGAATACAACATGTATCTTGAGGCATATAAGTTGGGACTGGTAGATGATGTCGAGGTCTTAAAGAAAACTGAGATCTACGACAAAGAAGGTGTATTGCAACGAAAAGGTATGATGGCGAAAATGCAGTCATACATACAACAACTAGAAGGTCAGATAAAAGAACTTACTGGTGATCTGCAAACGGCTGACAGGGAAGCTGTTCATGCTAAGAAACAGGTTATCACTGAGAAATTTAAGACCGATTTGAATGAAATTGTCTCTGAGGCGAAATATAAGGAAAGAGTCAAGATTAATAAACTAGAAGGTGTGATTGATAAAGCAGATGTTCGTGCCGAAGCTTCGTTAGCTGTACAAAAGGCAAATAAAGGGAGCTCCTCTAAGAAAGGGAGCGCACAAGGAAAACAATAATCATAGGTTAAACTTCTTCGAAATATCGAAAGGTAGAGTTCGAATCAAAGAAGAAATCTAAAAGGAGGTTATATGGAAGATCAAGTGCAAAATAGTGTAGTTGATAGTCCTGAAAGCAATGTTCAAGCGACAACTCGTGAAGGGTTGGATGTTTCTATGCCAGATGTTCAATTGGCAGCAGAACTTCCAAGTGTTCAAGATAGTGTCATTAGTGAAGGCAATTCTCGCCCACCTAATTTAATTACTAAAGAAGGTGATGAGAGCCAAATTGATTACGGGACAGATTGGGAAAATGAAACTCGCAAGTTTCAGTCTATGTATGATAAACAAAAGGCTGATTATGAGAGTCTTCAAAGTGAGTACCAGCAACTTGCTCCAATGTCTGAACTGCAAAAGGTTCTTGAATCAAGACCTGATGTAGTTGAGGCAATAAGAGATAAGTTGGAGGGAAAAAGCAATCAAGAAACTATACGCGAAGGAGATGATACTAATGTAATTGATGAATCATCTTTTGACCCATGGGAAGCCTATTACAAACCAGAGTCTGCCTCATATAAAATGAGAACGACTCAGGAAAAGGCTTTGGTAGATGAGGCTGTTGGACAACATATGTCTCAAATACAAGGCCAAGTTGCGTTGCAGAATTTGCGCAATGAGTTATCTAGCAACTATAATATGCAGGATGAAAAGGATATCAGTGATTTTATTGAATTTGCGACCACACCGAGAGATCAACTTCCGATTGATCTTTTAATCGATGTTTATCGTAAATATTATAATAAAGGAACTGACAATGTTTCTCCGAACATGGAAGCAGTTAGAGCGACTCAAAGCATTCCTAAGACAGCTGGGATTCTTCAGGGTGGTGAAGCACCAAGAAAGAATGAACAGGATTCTGCTTGGGATAGAATTTTGCAAGCTGGGCAAGCAGGGAGAATTCCCTAATTAAAAATAATCAAAAATAGGAGGTAACACATGGCTGTTACAAGTGGGGTAAAATCCAGTTATGATATTACAGCTGCTGCTGCTACTGCTGGTATTGGGCAAGCGCCTGATCGCCGCCGATTATACGATTTTTCAGACCGAGTTGCCGAATTGGCACCAGAGGAATCGCCGTTTTTTGTATATCTTTCAAAAGTTGCAAAAGTACCAACGGACGATCCTGTATTTCGGTTCTTAGAAAATCGTTCTAAGATTGATTGGACTACTCGTAATTTTAAAATGGCTGCTGGTGTAAACGGAGGTTCTGCTGTAAGCGCAGGAAGCTCTTATACATTTACAGTTGATTCAGATAGTGCTACGGGTGGAACAGCTTCTGGCGGTGCATCGGTTGATTTCCTTACAAAAGGAATGGTCTTTGCCGTAAATACTGTTAGTGGAGCTGCTGGTTATTCACAGACTTTAGTCCGTGTAGAAAGCGCTCCTGCTGACTTAGGTACATCTACCTCATTTACTGGTAAGATTATTAATATATCTAATACAGTAACTTCTGGAGATAGTGCTATTACAGGTGAGGATATTATCGCTAATAATGATAATTGCCAAGTAATTGGTACTTCATTTCAAGAAGGAAGTGGATCACCTGATGTATGGTCTAGTGAAATCGAAGATGATTTCGGTTATACGCAGATCTTTAAGACCGCAGCTGAAATGTCGAATACGGCAATTGCTACTCGTTATCGTGGTTATGCAAATGAATGGGAGCGCATTTGGGCTCTTAAACTTCGTGAGCATAAAGTAGATATTGAGAGAGCATTGCTATTCGGGCAAAGAGCTCGTGTAAGTTCTATCCAGTATACTGAAGGTATTGTTGGACATATTCTAAAGAATGGTAAAGCAATTCTTGGTACGGGTGATATGACTTATACAGCTGGCGAACCATATTTTAGAAGTGTAGCTAGTGCAGAGTTGACATATGATCGTTTGCTTTCAGATATGGAAGTAATGTTCGATCCAGCTCGTGGCGGAGCAAGTGAAAAGTTAGTTCTTGCAGGTCTTCCTGTAATTTCTTTCTTTAACAAACTTGGTTCAGAGTCATTCTTGAGTGCAAGTATGTCTCATAGTAAGAATGCATCTGAGACTACTACGCCTACAGCGACTGGTGCAAACCAATATCCATATAGAATGGGTATGGAAACACGCGATGGTGCTTTTGGTCATCAAGTATATACTATTGAAACTGTTCATGGTACTATGCATTTGGTCAAAGAACCGCTATTTCGTAGTATTTCTGCCAATATGATGGCAATGGTTGATATGAGTAAAGTATCTTATCGTCCATTAGTAGGTAATGGTGTTAATAGAGATACATCAATTTTAACTAACGTACAAAACTCAGATGAAGACTTGAGAAAGGATATGATCCTTACTGAAGCAGGCTTAGAAGTCACGCTTCCAGAATCTCACGCGCTTTATCAAGTAGAATTATAGTAGGAGGTTAAAGAGTGTATAATAAATCATTAAATACTAGTAGCGGAAGCTATAATACTAAAAAGCGCGCAATACAGAATATTGATAATGGCGCTGCTGTGACAAGAACATTAACAGATGCTGAGTCTGGGACTCTATATCTTGTTGATATGTCAACAGTAGATAACGATGTTGCAATAACTCTGCCAACAGCTTCAGATTCTGAAGGTGTATGGTTTGATTTCTGTTTCACAGTTGCCTGTGATGACGATGCAGATTTTTCTGTAACAACTGGTGCTGACGGAACTGATATATACGGTTATATTGTCACTGGTGCTGCAAACAGCACGGTTGATGATGTTGATGGATTGTCAAAAATAACTGTAGACGGTTCAGTAGCTCAGACGACAGAAGGAATGAGACTCACATTTTTATGTGATGGTACTAATTGGCATCTTAGTGGGTATAATCCTACTGCAATTGGAACTGTTCTGGTTGTCGAATCTGCGAGTGCTTAATTACCTAAATAGATAAAGGTAAGCAGTTTTGGATACTGTGGGGCTGGTCGTATAAAGGGCTAGCCCCAAAAATCCTAAAAATTTTAAAATTGGAGATAGTATGGCAGCTTATAACACGATAACAAAAATTATAGTAGGGCAAATTCCATCTGGAACTGAAGATAGTGGTACAGCAGGTACATTGTCAAAGTTAATTAATGACTTCTGGCAGACGCTAGACAGTACTAGTGGAGCGGTTCAAAGTATGACCGCTGTTCAGATTGCGCCTTACACAGTTGCAGTAATTATAGTTTACTTAGGTTAAGATGCCTAAATGCCAACATTGCGAAGAGCCTAATCCAGAGCATTGGTTCTATTGCAGAGAGTGTGGTAAAAGAGCTTCTAAGCCAAAATTTACAACAAACTCTTTTATGAGAACTGAAGCTGGAAAAAGAACGGATGTAGAGTTTAACACTATTTCCTACGAAGAAAGCTTTGATAAAATGAATAAAGCCGATAAGCGGTGGAAGGGATTTTAATATGCCTTATGGAAAAGGAACTTATGGAAGCAAGGTCGGAAGACCGAAGAAAAAGAAATCTTCTAAGAAAAAGAAGTCTTACAAAAAGAAAAAGAAATCTTCTAAAAAGAAAAAGAAATAATTAGATGGCAACATTTAGCGCACAAGTAGTAGATTTAGTTGGTGCTTTCAGTGACGAAACTGCTTTAGATTCGTTTATCACAGAAGGTGCTAATGAAGTTATTAATGCTATGCCTCGCGATATGCAGGAGCGAGTAGCAGAAGAAACATCTTTTACAAATACTACCACTTCTGAGGGAAGTAAGATACTACATGTTATGAGGAATGATGGTACGATAGATCAACCTTGTAGAAAAGTGCCTGCTAGAAGAAGAGGTCGTATACAAGATTCTTCTGATATGGAATATGCTACTGCGACAGATCCCGCTTACTATATACAAGATGCTCTTGTAACTGTATTCCCAACTGGTACTGGCAAGTTGGTTTCAATTCCTACTTATAATCAAGGCTCTGCTCTAGATGCAAGTAGTCTTAGTACAATTACCAATTTCCCAAATGAAGCTGAATATTTGGTTACAACATATGCTGCTATAAAAGCATTACAACAAAATATGAGTGGTATGATGACACTTGCAGCTATTGATACAACTGCATTAGGAGCTATTACAACCGAGCTGAATAAAGCGGATGATATTATCAGTACGGCTCAGGGAAAAGTAGATGCTTTTTATACTTCTATTGGTGATATTGATGACACTACAGAGTTGTGGGATAATACGAATAAAAGATTTACAGTGGTAAGAGATGCGTTGGTTTATGCTGGAAACTTAATAGACAACAATAAGCCTGATGCAGCTTATGATGTAGCACAGAATTTATTAGATGTAAACGCAGCCCTTGATGGGATGCAAGCTCATTTAGCTGATGGGGAGGCTATTCTTACAAACGACCCAACTTCAGGAGATATTGCTACAGCTTTGACCGCTATGAAAAATGCAATAGAAGCCGCTGAGGCCTCGATTGACACAATGGAAGCCTCTGCCAGCTCTGTATTTGGTGATTCAGATACTTTTACAGCTGCAAGTTCTCAACTTACAAGAGTAAAAGCTGCTATAGATAATGCTGAAGATGTTATAAACA
>Ga0208030_1000718_pt1 | contig 21778 bp, 24 predicted proteins | sample MalvirDeepMed_M9_FD_184246 | JGI IMG/M metagenome (GOLD analysis project Ga0208030, IMG submission 184246) | Marine viral communities from the Global Malaspina Expedition - Malaspina viral metaG DeepMed_M9 (SPAdes) (version 2) | ecosystem: Environmental > Aquatic > Marine > Oceanic | place...
TACCTCCAGCGAAACACTGGCAAAATTGCCTAAAGAATAATATTACCTTAACTTCCTTCTCGTAAATTTCTCAGGACGATATAGAACACCATCATTCTTAACTTTGGCATGATTACAATTAGAACATAGTAACTGTAGACGTTCTGGTGTTTTATTATATATTTTTAATTGCCTTCTAGCAGTTAGACTTGTCGTATTATTCTTTCTGTCCTTATAACCATCATTAAAAACATGATCTACTTCTAAGAACATAGGATCACGTTCACCACAACACACACAAGCACCACCCATTAGTTCTAATAGTTTGTGTCTGTTTCTCAAACGATACTCTTGATACCAATGGTTACGACAAAAACCATGCTTGAACGAACTTGTATATGTATACCTTTCTTCACAACCATCGACTTTACAAATACCATAATGTGTACTTCTACATTTTACGTTGCAGTATTGTCGATGCTTCTCTTTATTTCTCATGCGAGCCTTCTGTCTATAAAAAGTCTCGTCACAATCTGAATTATCACATTGGACTATATAACGTTCAGCAGTTTTCTCTGTTCCGTTACCACAGGTCCAAGTGTATTCTTCTTTACCGATAATCATATCGTTACCTCATTAGCTCACGAATTACCTAAAGAATACAAAAGCATTGCTTACTATTATAATTATTTTGTGGGAAAAAATATTTTAGATCGTTGAGATTTTCCCAGGTGAATAGGTATGGAAACAGTAACTTGTTTCCCGTTCACTTCTAGTGAACATTGCTTCCAACATATTCCTGATCCATTGCTTCGATCATCAAAATTGTTAGAAGATTTTGGATTGAATAATTCAGCATATGGTTTCCATATCGTCATAATATTATTACTCCTGGGAGTAGTTGATTGGGTTCCTGCACTATTCACTACAATAGAACATGACATAAGAAAAGAGGCGACAAGGCTGTTACACCCTGTCGCCCAAGTTCTAGTGTATCAGAGTGGCTATGTCCTGCACTCTGGATACATATTCTGCTCTAGTCAGGAACGGGTTAGAACGTTTCAGATTTCGCCAAGCCTTATTTTCTAGGCTCTTTATGGTATGCCGTAGGTGAATACCATAACTGACGAATTCCCAGCCGTTCCGCCTACCCTCCGCTACGTCTCTCTTGTGACGTTCCAGCGCTCCATTACGAGTGCTAACGGCGGATTTAAGACTGACCATCAAGCGATTATGATGAGCCAGACCGTGGTTCAGTTCGTACCGGCGGAACGTTTTAGAGTGCATACGTTCTACATTCATTTTGCAGCACTCTTAGACGGGACGATTGCCCACTTGCCGTGAACCTTGTCGGCAAAATCTAGAGCCGTCTCTTTAGTCTGGCCCTTTTCGTCCACCTTATCCTCTAGAGCCTTTTTCTCCACGATGGATTTTTCATCGTCGGAAAGCCTGTTTATCTCTCGTAAAGCTTTCCCTAGACGTTTGAGGATAAGGTCCCTGCTGGGAGGGTTAGCGAACCTTTGTAGAGCATTCGCCCCCGCCAGTGTTCGTTTGCCTTTAGGATCGGCAGGATCTCTCAAGGTTTTAAGATATTCAATCCTCGAAGGATACCCGTCATCCTTTTTCCCTAGAAAATTCAGGAATTCGGCTGTACCAAATATGTCCCTGATTTTCTTGGCAGGTTCATTTGAAGGATTGCCAAATCGTGACACTAGATTGAGGAAAGATTTCGTAACTTTCCCGTCTATCCTTCCCAATGCTTCTCGTACCTCATCGGCTGGAATAAGGGTCAGGGTTACAAAAGAATATAACCTGTAACCCTCTGCCTCTGTCTTTTCCTTCCCCGCATCAACCGCCTTTTGATTTGATGCTAGCAGGAGGGCTTCCACCATATCGACGGTGGAAGGAACATCATTCGGTAAATGCGTGATACCGGACGTGTCAGAGATACTTGAAGCAGTAGATCTTTTTGGATTTGTAGCCATCTTGACTATCAATCTCCAGACCGTGATTACTCGTGGGAGTAATCCCCATGAAAAATAGCAAACGGGATCCACGGTCTCTATGGGGAGACCCCTGTCTGCTTCATTCACGATGTAACCCTAGTTCAGGGCCGTAATCCCAGCGTCCCCTAGGGAACGTGACTGGAATTACAATTTAGAATTATTCTAAACTACAAACAATTCACGGGGTACTCTTATCACGATATGATGAAAAGTGTCAAATCCCTAGGGTTTCTGCGGGTTACAGGGTATCGAAGGGGAGACCTGAAGGGAGACTGAGGGAGACTGAGGGAGACTGGAGGGAGACTGAAAGGAGACTGAAGGGAGACTGAGGGAGACTGAGGGAGACTGGAGGGAGACTGAAAGGAGACTGAAGGGAGACTGAGGGAGCCTGAAGGGAGACTGAAGGGAGACTGAGGGAGCCTGAAGGCTGAAGGGAGCCTGAAGGGAGACTGAGGGAGACTGAGGGAGACTGGAGGGAGACTGAAGGGAGACTGAGGGAGCCTGAAGGGAGACTGAGAGAAAGACAGTGGTACCGATCGGTGGGAGCCTGAAGGGAGACTGAAGGGAGCCTGAGGGAGACTGAGGGAGCCTGAGGGAGACTGAAGGGAGCCTGAGGGAGACTGAGGGAGCCTGAAGGGAGACTGAGGGAGACTGGAGGGAGACTGAAGGGAGACTGAAGGGAGACTGGAGGGAGACTGAGGGAGACTGAAGGGAGACTGAGGGAGACTGGAGGGAGACTGAAGGGAGACTGAGGGAGACTGAAGGGAGACTGAAGGGAGACTGGAGGGAGACTGAAGGGAGACTGGAGGGAGACTGAAGGGAGCCTGAGGGAGACTGAAGGGAGACTGAAGGGAGACTGGAGGGAGACTGGAGGGAGACTGAAGGGAGACTGGAGGGAGACTGAGGGAGAACCATTACGTTATAATATAACGCCTTGCCCGTGGGAGTAGATAACGAGATATGTCGTTGGGATACATGAGAAAGACAGTGGTACCGATCGGTGTATATGAGATGACACATGGCGCAACAAAGTAGAAACAAAGAGTAAAACAACAAAGATCAAAGACAAATGAAACAAAAGAATATCGAATAGTTGAAACTTAAAGTAATACATGAAGTGTTCGATATAGTGGCAAGTAATAATATAGAAAAGAAGAAGTAATCAAGACGGGGACACTAGGGCCACCCCGCCCCCCCATATATATATATGACCTTATGCACAAATTTTTGTAATTTCAGGGGTTTTCCATCAGAATCTGGCTAGACTCCTATTAGTATATACTTATAGTACTATTCTTATAGTATTATACTTATAGATATATACTAATAGATATATACTATTAGTATTATACTTATAGATATATACTAATAGATATATACTATTAGTATTATACTTATAGATATATACTAATAGATATATACTATTAGTATTATACTTATAGATATATACTAATAGTACTATTCTTATAGTATATACTTATAGTGTATACTAATAGTATACTTAGGGAGACCAATCGTATTTACAGTAATATTTTTATCTAATAAAATCAGTAACTTATATTATTGTATAAAATAGTACTTGACAAATCTGCATACAGTACTATAATAGAGATAATATAGATGGTTATAAGCATATGTCTTCATCCCACAATAAAAACTGCTGACAGGCTAACGATCATCTATAGGTGGGGAGTGTTAAAAGTGCAAACATAAGACACTTCCTAGGTTGGGGGTAATTCCGGCCCCTGCTCCCCACCGCCCTTTCTCTGACAGGATAAAATATGTCTAAAAATAAGATTGCCAAAGTAATGAAAGAATTCCGAAAGAGAAAACTTAAATCAAAATCTGGTCGAACAGTAAGAAAGCGGAAGCAAGCTGTGGCAATAGCTCTTTCAGAAAGCAAAAAGAGGAAGGCATGACCTGTCCCTGTAAAAATTGCCAGAATCCCGATTGTTCCTGCATAGGAAATGTCTGTGAAAATAACGAATGCCACTGTGAATGTCATTCATGGCAAGCAATGAAGAGACATATGTTGTATGGTGGAGGATTTACCGATAAGACATATTCGGATATGTGAGTGAAGTATCATTGTTCGGTCTACAATGAGCCAGAGAAAAGATTCAAGGACGGATGTACAGAAGCTTCCAGATTAGGACTTGACAAGGATTACTTTCCCGGCAGTCCCAGATTTATTGTCTACACAAAGGATTCACTGGAGTTATTATTCTGGAAGCCCAGTAAATGTAAAGATGGTACAATGAGACCTCTGGGTATCGAAGAGTGTACATTCATCTGGAATCGGGAAGAGAACGAATATGAAGGCGAGTGTACGTTTTGTGGCAAGTGTTGTGGAAGTTGTAAATATCTAAGGGAAGGCCCACCCATTGTTTGATACTCTTAATTTTAATACATTATGTTTTTAACAGAAAAAGCCAGAGACCACCTACTGGATATATGTAATAACGAAAAGCAGAGATATATACATTTATCGGTGGCTGGTGGTGGTTGTGCAGGATTTTCCTACAAATGGGCTTTCACAGAAAAATACCTTGATACAGATGAAACGATAGATATAGATAAGGATAAAAAATTAGTAATTGATGGTATGTCTCTGCTACATCTACTAGGAATGGAAATAGATTACCATAAAGATATTTTTGGTTCTGTTCTAAATATTAATAACCCCAATGTAACATCCAGTTGTGGATGTGGAGAATCATTCAGTATTCTCTAGAGAAGAAATAAGAAATATGAATAATCTACAAACCAGAAAACTGACAGAAAAACAGGAGACCTTTCTGAGTACTCTTGTGGAGAATGGTGGTCGAGTAAAAGAAGCAATGGAGGTTGCAGGATACCATATTGGTTCCAGAAGCAATCTCATCAATGCTGTAAAGCATGAGATCATTGAACGTACCCGTCAGCATCTTGCATCTTCTTCAGTACAAGCAGCCAATCGACTAATTGAAGGTCTGGATGCTGACGGTACTATCCCCAGTTCACAAATGGAGGTTCGACTCAGAGCAGCAAATGATATCCTTGATAGAACAGGTGTGAGTAAGCGTCAGGAGATAGCAACAGAGTCCAGAGTTATTCATGGGATTGTTCTCCTGCCAGCCAAGAAAGAACAACAGGAAATATGGCCCGACCAAAATTAGCAGATGGTGAACAAGGTAGATATCATGTTTCCAGAAAAGAAAAAGCAAAGAGAAGTCTGAAGAGAAGCATCAATCACCAGAGAAGAGAACGAGACAAGCTACAGACAAAAGCAAAGAATAGAACGGGCAGAAAGAAAAAAGCTGAGAAAGCCCTTGATATTCTGGAAAAAGGAGGACTACTCAAAGAAGAATTACTGGAAAATCTTCCCGTAACAGTAAAGGAAGCACTGGATGAAGGTCTGGACATTGCCTTCAAACCCAATGATGGACCTCAAACAGAGTTCCTAGCTTCTCCAGAGAAAGAAGTACTCTATGGTGGAGCAGCAGGTGGTGGCAAGTCATATGCCATGCTGATGGACCTTCTAAGATATGCAGATAACGGCAACCACCGTGCCCTGCTCCTGAGAAGAACACTGGCAGAACTGACAGAGCTTATAGACAAGAGTAAACAGATTTACACAAAGGCTTTTCCCAAGGCACGATTTAAAGAATCCACAAAGACATGGGAATTTCCCAGTGGAGCAACGGCTCTCTTCAGTTATGTAGATAAAGATGATGATGTATACCGCTATCAAGGCCAGTCATTCACATGGATTGGCATTGATGAGCTTGGACACTACCCAACTCCCTACGTTTGGAACTATCTGAGATCAAGATTGAGAACAATCGATCCCAAGATACAGACATACATGAGGGCTTCTTCAAATCCGGGCGGAGCAGGAGGCTGGTGGGTAAAGAAAATGTTTATTGACCCAGAACCACCCACAAAACCTTTCTGGGCCACAGATATAGAGACAGGCAAGGTTCTTAAATATGGCAGGACGCATCAGAAAGCAAACCAGCCTCTGTTTCAAAGAAAGTTTATACCTGCCAGACTGACTGACAACCCTCATCTGGCAATGGATGGTGAATATGAAGCAATGCTTCTCTCACTGCCAGAAGTAGAACGAAAGAGACTCCTGTCAGGTGACTGGGATGTGGCAGAAGGAGCAGCTTTCAGGGAATTTAACAGATCATTGCACGTTATTGATCCAGTGGAAATTCCTTATAACTGGGTAAGAGTAAGGGCTTGTGACTATGGATATTCAGCCCCCTCCTGTGTTCTATGGGGAGCAATAGATTGGGACGATAATGTCTGGATATACAGAGAATTATATGTTAAAGGGCACACGGGAGAACAGTTGGCAGACCTTATTCTGCAAATGGAAGCAGATGATCCCAGTATGTACATTGGTATCCTAGATAGGTCTTGCTGGAACCGCACAGGACACGGGATAAGTGTTGCAGAGAGTATGATCAGAAGAGGAGTAAGGTGGGTTCCATCAAACTCCGACAGAGTGAATGGAAAGATAGAAGTACATCGAAGACTACAGACAGATTCATATGGTAATCCCAGACTCAGGATGTTCAATACCTGCACCAATCTTGTCAGAACACTTCCCACGCTTCCAATCTCCAAGACAAATAGTGAAGATATAGACACACGAACAGAAGACCATGCATATGATGCATTGAGATATATGGTAATGAACAGACAAACATCTTCGTCCCTGTATAATTTTAAGTTTCATACCGACTCTGCACCTACCATGGAAGATTCTGTCTTTGGATACTAAAAGGAAATAAAAAATGGCAGCACCTTTAATTTGGGCAGTAGTATGGATAGGCGGACGTTTTGCTATAAAAGAATTGGCAAAAGTAACTGCAAAACAGCTACCTAAAGTTTTTGCTCATGTAAAGAGTGCTACAAAACCTGTTTTAAAAGCAACAAATAAAAATCCAAGAGGTGTTTTTAGAGCAGATGGTTCTCTTTCAAGAGCAAGTCATATAACACCTGTAGGACAAGGTACACCTTTCTGGAATAAAACATTTAGAGAAGCAGCAAAAAATCCTAAAGCTGCTACTATTTTCTCTAATTTTAAAGCAGGTATGTCTAAGAAGAAGACTATAGCAGCATTAGTTGGTATAGGAATGGTTCCTGAAACGGCTAATCTTCTGTTAGAACATATGGATACTGAATATGTTGATCCCCGTATTCCTCGACCAGAAAATCGACAAGATATGATAGATGCAGAACTAGGACGTAAACCTAGTGCTCCTACTTCACAACAAGAATTTGCTGAACAAATAAGAGCAGGATATAGAGAAGAACATCAAAAAAGAGTGGATAGACAACAATTAGACCCTGATGAACAAGCACCAGAAGGATTTACACCTACCGAATTTAGACAAAGAATAGGAGAAGATGTTCCTTGGGATTATAGACGTAAAGCACCCGGAATTTCTGCTGGATATCCTGATTTAACCAGATCAACACCTGAAGGAGAAGAAATTTTTCAGGATAGAATGCGACAAAAAATGCAGAATTGGTATGGAAGAATAACAGCAGAAAAAGCAGCTATAAGAGATGCCAGTCCTAGATTTACGCAAGCAGAACTATCACCATATAAAAAAGTAGCTGAATCTGGATTTGGACAAAAGCTGTTTGGTCTTCGTCGTTCCAAGTCTGAAATAGATAGAGATGTTACATACACTGATTTAAAAATGCAAGGTCGTGATGAAGAAGCAGATCAATATTGGTCTGATTGGAATGCAGAAAATAAAGCAAAAAGAGATGCTGCTCTTGGAGGAGCGGGAAGTCTAACTGAATATACAAGAGATGCTCCAACCAGAGGTGAAGAAGATAGTCCTGCTGGAAAAACTTCTTTTGCAGAAGATATTATTAAAAAAGTAAAAAAGAAGGGAGGTGGTCGAGTATCCAGCCGCCCGAAGTCTTATCGTACTGCCAAAGTTATAAAACAGTATGCCAAAGGCGGCTCTGTTCGTAAACCCAATAGAATTAAATAAAGGAGAAATTAATGCCCTATCTAAAACCCTATACTGCCAAAGACTTTGAAGGAATGGCCGAGAAGCAGGGAGACATGAGTCCTGTTCCTGATGGCGCTCTTTATCGTGAAGCACTGGAGAAAGACCTTCTGGGTCCAACCGATGTAAATTTCAAGCAATCTGCCGATGTTCCTTCCGAGTCTGGCAAGAAGATGATGACTTCTGATTTTACAAAGGCAGGATAATTTAATTTATGGCTGACGAAGAACTTCCTGAAGCTGTAGAAGTAGAAGAGGATGAACTTCCGGGTCTTGTAGGCTTTATCAATAGTAAGTTTCTTGATGCTGAAACTGGTCGTCTTTCCGATGAGAGACGCTGGTTACAGGCATACAAGAACTATAGAGGTATCTATGATACATCCTCTACCTACAGATCATCAGAAAAGTCAAAAGTATTTGTAAGAATTACCAAAGTAAAGGTTCTTGCATCCTTCGGACAGATTTCCGATATCCTCTTTGCCAATAATAAATTCCCCATTACAGTTTCCAATACACCAATTCCTGAAGGGATTGCCGAGTTTGCTCATTTGGCAACTCCAGAAGAACAGATGATTATGCAACAGGCAGGTAACGTACCTCTGTCGCAACTTGATGATTTTCTGGGAGGACTGGAAGAAAAGTATGGCAATGCCACCAGTCTGACAGAGGGACCAAGTGTTATTCCGGGTTCTCCACAGATCGAACCAGCCGCTATTGCTGCTCGTAATATGGAGAAGCAGATTCATGATCAGTTACTGGATACCAATGCAACGAATGTTCTAAGACATGCAATCTTTGAATCTTCCCTGTTAGGTACAGGTATTATCAAGGGACCATTCAACTTTGACAAGACCGTTCATAACTGGAAGATGGAAGATGATGAGAAGATATTTGAACCATATGTGAAGACTGTTCCTCGAATTGAAGCTGTATCCTGCTGGAATTTCTATCCTGATCCTTCAGCCACTAATATTGAAGATGCCGAATATGTAATACAAAGGCATCGTTACAATCGGGAACAACTCAGAGAGCTTGCCAACAGACCCTTCTTTAATGAAGATGCCATTGAAAGTGCTCTGGAGTATGGTCCTCAGTATCAGGAAAGATACTTTGAGAATACAATCTATTCAGAAGACCAAGACCCTCTCTATTCAGAAAATAGATATGAAGTATTTGAATACTGGGGTACACTGGACCTTCATCTTGCCAGAGAAATAGGACTTGAATTACCAGACAGTATTACTCATATGGATTCAGTACAGATCAATGCATGGGTAGTCAATAATAAGATTATCCGTTGCGTACTTAATCCTTTCGTACCTGCTCGTATTCCCTATCATGCATTCCCCTATGAACTTAATCCCTACCAATTCTTTGGTGTGGGCATAGCAGAGAACATGGAGGATGCACAGCTTCTCATGAACGGCCATATGAGAATGGCTATTGATAATCTGGCTCTGGCCGGTAACATGGTATTTGACATTGATGAAACACAACTTGTACCCGGACAGAACATGGAAGTTTATCCGGGCAAAATCTTCAGACGGCAGTCTGGTGTTACTGGAACTGCTGTCAACGGGCTTAAATTCCCCAACACGGCTCCAGAGAACCTTCAAATGTATCAGGCTGCACGACAGCTTGCAGATGAGGAAACTGGGATACCCTCTATCTCTCATGGACAGACGGGTGTAACAGGAACTGGTCGTACCGCTGCTGGTCTATCAATGATCATGGGATCGGCAGGACTCTCGATTAAAACTGTTGTCAAGAATATAGATGACTATCTGTTAAGACCTTTGGGAGAAGCATTCTTCCAATGGAACATGCAGTTTAATGATGACAATGCCGAGATTATGGGTGATCTTGAGATTAAGCCTAGGGGCGTTGCATCTGTCATGCAAAAGGAAGTCCGCAGTCAAAGACTTGTAACACTGTTGCAAACAATTGCCAATCCTCTTCTGGCACCTTTCATCAAGATTCCAAATCTTATGAGAGAACTTGCAATCTCTCAGGATATTGATCCTGATCAGCTTGTGAATAATACAGATGAGGCAGCAATATTTGCAGATATTCTGAGAGGTCTGAATGAACCCACTAATAGCCCGGAAGCTGCAACACCTAGTCAACAACCCGGAGGTATGGGAGCCAATGCAGGAGTACCTGCTGGAGCAAATCCAATGGACCCATCAGGCGTTGGGGGTGGAAATATCGGAGTTGGAGTTCCGCCGGTTGCAGGGGAAGCTGGCTTCACTGGAAATGATCAAGAACCTCAAGGACGTGGTCCAGTCTAATATTACCAATGATGATATATTAAGAAAGCAAGATAAATATAATGCCCATTAATGATTATATAGCAATGCAAGAATTTGCAGAACAAAATAAAGAGGAAATTCCTGAATATCTTCTTTCTATAGTTGATTCTACTATATATGATCAAGGAGAAGGTTCTCTTGCTCCTGAAGCTGCTCCTGATCCTAATTTTGATTATAGTCAAACAAGTTTAGCAAAAGCTCTCATGGAAATAGCTATGTTTTTTACACCTGTAATTGGAACTGTTAGGAGTATACACAAACATGGAAAAGCATTGGTGGAAGCATTTGATGCTTTTGGAGAACCTCCTCCTCCGGGTCAAACTCTTGCAGAAAGATATGGAGCACTTATTGAAGAATCCAAGCGTTCTGATCCCAATAGGGACGTTGCATATGGTTATATAGGTGGTCCTAATTCTTATAGTTTACCGGGAACAAGTTTTTCAGGAGAGATATCTGATCGAGATGTTTTAGATGCAGAAGAAATATCTCAAGAAAGAGGAGAACATGGAGTTGGACAACAAGTACCCAAGCCCGAACCCGAACCTGCTAAATCGACAATAATAGGTAGTAGCAGAGACGATGATTTAGGTTATGGTGCAGCAGCATTTGGTGCAGCACACGCAGAGGGACAACATGGTGAGCATGGTGTCGATGCTCCCAGTGCTCCCGGTCACGAAAGTCCGGGTGGAGATTATTTTAACACTGGCGGAAGAGTAGGTGCTCTCATACAGCATCTTCAAACGGGAGGAGAAGCAGAGAATGCAGATACAAACATGGAAGTTGCCAATGTTCCTATGGGGGTTGTGTCTGATGCTGATGGTGCTCCCGGTCCCTTTAGCGGAGGTACAGGAGTTGAAGATGATCTAGATATGGAAGTAGAAGCAGGTTCCTATGTTCTTAATGCGGAAGCTGTACAGTTAATTGGAATTTCAGATATAAATGAGGTAATTCGTGATGCATATTCTATTGCCGTGGCACTGGGTAAAGAAGTGCCTACAGACTATGATCCACAAAATAAAGTCCCTATTCGCATCTCTAATGGAGAAGCTATCATACCTAAAGCGTTGGTAGAAATTATTGGTCTTGATAAGCTGGAGAAATGGAACCAGAAAGGTCTTCAACTCAGGAAACAAAAAGAAAAGTTCATGGCTCAACAGCAGCAGCAACAGCCACCACAACAGCAACAAGTAGCATCTGAAGCTCCTATGCAACAGCAGATGGGACAGCTTATGGATAGGGGTGGTGAGGTTGAAGGAGATTTTGATATTCCTATGTCTCAAGCAGATGCACAAAGAAAAGATGCAGAAGAGGCATGGGAAAAATTTATGTCAACTACTGAACCAGAAAAGCCTGAACCATCAGTAATGAATAGTCGTGCTGAACCATTAGTAAAGACTAGTTCTTCTGAAGTAGAACAGTTATCTTCTGATGATACTATTCTTGGTGGCAGCGGGGATGATATTCTGGATAAGAAAGTACAGCCAGTACAAGTAGAAATACCAGAAGTATTACCATCAGTACAACCTAAAACACCTACATCACAACAAGAATTGGCTGAACAACTTCGAGAAGGTTACAGACGAGAACATGAAAATTTAATTGCTACTGCAATTAAGGATATACAAAGTAAAAAATATACAGAAGGAAAACCATATAAAAGAAGAAATATAAGTGCTGCTATTGAAGCAGTATCAAAAGTATTAGGTGGGAGTCCTAAATATAAAGAAAGAACAGCAACATTTTTAACAGAAATTGCTAATGCAGAAAGTTCTTTTGGAGGTAATCCAAAGACGAATAAAAAAGAAAGTAATATATTAGGTCCGTGGCAGGTAGGAATGGGAGATAATCAAGCTTATACAGAAATTAAAAGAAGACTTGAAGTCTATGAAAAAGATCGTAAAAATAAGAAAACTAATCCTAGATTTTCTTCATTAAGAAAAAATTTAGATAGCTTTAAAGTAACATCTTGGGGAAAAAATATTAATTGGGAAAATCTTTCAAGAAAAGATATGATGAATCCTTTGGTAAATGCCACTATTGCTAGATTATACATATCTACAATAGATGAGAAAGATATTCCTGCTACTATAGAAGGCAGAGCAAAATTTTGGGCAGAAAAATATAATACTTTAGCAGACAAAAAAGGAACTGCTGCTTATTATTTAAGTAAAAATTAAAAGATTTCGTCTGGATACCCGATAGTCGGCCCCAGACATTAACACCAAATAGGGACACCCAAGTTTTCTTGGCCCCCATAGGAGGTAAAGACCATGACTGATATTAACACAGAAGAGGAAACACCAGAGCCTACCCCATACCAGAATGCCTACAGGAGAACACTAATGGATGATGATCCTACTCCTGAAACACCAGACCCTGAACTTCTTGACCTTTCAGATGGAAATACTCAAGAACTTGAAGGAATGATACAGGCACAGGACAGTAAGGAGCATGATTGGAAAAAGCGTTATAGTGATCTGAAGAGCTATCATGATCGTAAGAATAACGAATGGCTCCAACAACAGGAACTTACTCAGGCCAAACTAAAACTGGCTGAACAGCAAGCTTCCACTCCACGAAATCTTCCAAAGTCTACTGAAGAACTGGAAGAGTTCAAGACTGAATATCCTGATGTTTATGATGTTGTGGAAACCGTGTCCAGACTTGAAGCGGATGCTCGTATGAAAGAAGTGGAGGATCGAATTGAATCTCTACGGAAAGCAGAGCAGGAAGCACAGGTCAGAACAGCAGAGAAGGAACTACTTTCAGTACATCCAGATTTTCTAGAGATCAAGAGTGATTCTGAATTTCTCACATGGCTGGAAGAACAACCTTCAAGTATTGCTGATGGTATCTACAAGAACAGAACAGATTCTAAATGGGCTGCCAGAGTGATAGACCTCTATAAATCTGATAAAGATATTGGTCAAAAGAAAAGAGGAAGACCCAGAAAGACTGAAGCTGAAGCTGCAAAGGCTGTAACTAGAACAGAAAGAGCCTCTGCCACTTCCAGTGAAAGTGAAAAGAAAATCTGGACTTCCACTGAAATTGCCCGATTAAAGCCACATGAATTTGAGTCTCTTGAAAAGGAACTTGATAAGGCAAATCGGGAAGGAAGAATTATACCATAATAAACACAAGGAGACTTAATCATGGCTGAATTTAGTTTAGCTGCTGGTTATCAGAATTTACCTTCGGGTAATTGGGTACCGGCAATTTACAGTCAGAAAGTACTCAAATTCTTCCGGCGTTCTTCGGTTGCAGAAGCTGTAACCAATACCGACTATGCTGGAGAGATTGAGAACTTTGGTGATACTGTAAAGATTATTAAAGAGCCTTCAGTGACTGTGTCGTCCTACACTAGGGGTGCTGTTGTAAACACCCAGAATCTTGCGGACAATCAAATTACCTTGACGGTTGATCAGGGTAACTACTTTGCCTTCAAGGTTGATGATGTGGAAGAGCGACAGAGTCATGTAAACTGGGAAGCTCTTTCGACTTCTTCGGGTGCCTATAGCTTGAAGAAGGCGTATGATTATAACGTCCTGAAGGTGATTAGTGATAATGCCTCCACCGATACTACAAATCTCGGTGCGGCAGGTTCTGCTATTTCATGTAATACGGGTAATGAGTGTGCTAACTATCTTAGTACGTTCTCCCGTCTTCTGGACGAGGCTGATGTTCCTGAAGACAATCGTTGGATTGTGGCACCGCCACAGTTCTATGAAATTCTTCGGCAAGCTGATGCCAAGTTAATGGACTCAAGCGTAACTGGTGAAGATGCCTCCGCTCTCTTGAACGGTGCTGTTACCAGTCGTAAGGTTCATGGTTTTAGTTTGTATCAGACTAATGCGATTACTGTTGGTACGGCAGGTGTTGCTGCCAGTCATACTTTTGGACCCTCCACTACAAGTGGCGAGACGATTGTTCTTGGTGGTCATAAGAGTTCGACATGCACCGCTTCTGCCATTGCCAAGACTGAAGTTATTCGTGACCCCGACAGCTTTGCTGATATCGTTCGTGGTCTACACGTCTTTGGTCGCAAGGTAATTCGTGCATCTGGTACTGGATTTACGGGTGTCTATAAGGGCATCCCTGATCTGAATACTTAGAAGGAGGACTGACTTATGGCTACTCATGATAAAACGGGTAAAGGCGGTACGACAGGTCATCCTTCAACGGGTGGTCGTAGACCTTACCTAGTAGAAAATACTAGTGACGTTTCGGACTATGATCCTGCTGCTGGTGACATCATTCAGATGATTGATGTTCCTGCTGAAACGCTGGTTATGGCGGCAGGGCTTGAAGTTCTAACTGCAAGTTCCAATTCAGTGACCTTTGATCTTGGTATCACGGGTTCAACTGCTGGACATCATGATCCTGATGCTTTTGTGGATGCTTATGATGCCACAGGTACTGGACATGCTCCAATGGATGCCACTGATGCAGCCGCAATGCTCATCGTTAAGACGGCAGATACCATTGATGTTCTAACTGCTGGTGCTCAAGATACAGCCGGTAAGTTTAGAGTATGGGCTGTTCTCTGTGACATCTCAGGTGTTGACGAGACGGATCATAACTAAAAATGATTGTACTGGGGAGAGCCTTCGGGTTCTCCCCTTTACTACAGGAGGTATAGTATGGCAGTGGAAAAGTTAAATATTACTGATATTGATAAACATGATGGATATGCGTCTACCATCAAATCTGGAAATACAGTTTGGAATGCCAGAAGTACACAAAAAGTATACAGGGAAGAAGATAAAGTAGAGATATTGGAAAAAAAAGTTAATGCTATGCAGGATACTCTGGAGAAAATTTTAAAAATTGTAGGATGATATTATATATCTATTATACTTTCATGGAAAATTCAAAACTTATGGCATTTATAAAAAAATATTTCTCTAGACATTCAGTACTAATAGGAATACTTTTTGTATTTTTAATTATTTTTGGACATAGCGCATTGGTGAATGCACAACAGCCACAAATGAGAAGTGGTCCACCCATATATTGTGGCACGAAAAAGATCATACATTCAGGTATAAGAAAATTTGAAGAAACAGAACTTTCTGTCTTGACTAAATCAAATCCTTCAGGATTATATTTTATACTTTTCAGAAGTTTTAATACAGGTTCATGGACTATCGTAGCTTATAATGTTCCCAATCTTTCTCCTGAATATTCTTGTATAATGTTCAGTGGAAATTCTTCCTATATTCTTCCTGATATAAAAGAATTACAAAAATCTTTGGATAAACAAAAGGAAGGTCTGGCTGAACAGATAAATCCATTATTAGAAAGTGAATTATGAATGGCAGATTATCTAACATTATCGAATAGAGTTCTGGAATCTCTCAATGAAGTTACCTTTTCAACTTCTGATTCGGGAACTGAATTTGGTACATCCAGAGGTATTCAAACTGCCGTCAAGACTTTTGTAAATCAATCAATCAATGATATTTATAATTCAGAACTTCAATGGTCTTTCCTTCATTCGGATGGAACACAGGCAACTACAGCAGGTACTGCTGAATATTCTCTTCCTTCCGATTACAGGCATGTAGACTATGATACTTTCATTGTAACACCAACGCAACTTGTATCCACAAATACTTTTGCATCAGATGCAAACTGGACACATTCCAGTAGTGCCATCAGTGGTGGTTTTCTTGTTCTTGATCAGAATGATTCAGCACAACAAACCATCACCTCATTTGTGGATAATCGTCAGTACAAGGCTACTTTCCGAATTACAGGAAGTACAGTCACATTAAAAGTGGGAACAAGTTCTGGTGGAACACAAATCAAGAATGAAGACTTTACAATATCAAATACAGGGGAAGGGGAGGTACATACCACAACCTTTGGGGCAACTGCATCTACTCTTTATATAACTCTGGAAAATGGAACTAGCACACAGGCAAATGTAGATTTTATTAATATCACGGAAGATACAAGTCCTCAAAGACTCAAACATATTACATATGAAGAGTTTGCCAGAAACTACAGAGAGACAGATGCATCCATTGATTCCAGTAGCTATGATACTCCTGAATATGTTTATCCAACTCAGGATGGTAAGTTTGGTTTGCATCCAATACCTGACAGGGGTAACTATACTGTCCTGTTTGAATACTGGACCACTCACACTGAGCTTTCTGCCTATGATGATACTCCAACTCTGGCAACTAGATATCAAGATATAATTGTCAATAGAGCTAAATATTATGCCTATATGCTGAGAGGTGATATAGAGTTTGCATCAATGTGTCTGACTGAATATGCAAAGGGTATTGAAAGAATGAGAATTGAACTTATCAACAGAGATGAAATAATGAGGTCTGTCTAATGTATGTAAATCCACAAGATGATAAAGTAAAGCAACTGCATCCTGATATTGGCAGGAATATTCCACAGGAAAAACTGAAACTCGGCACGAAGATGAAGTCTGGTGGTAAGGCCAAGAAGTATAACTACCGTAGAGGTGGCCTGACAACTTTAAGAAAACCTAAAAGGGGAAAGTAATATGGCAGATAAAGAAGAAAGAAAAGCAGCAGCCCGTGAAGCTAAGAGAAAAATGCGTGATGTTAAAAGAGCCATGACATCAGAAAAACGCAAAGCTTTCAGAGCTAAAGAAAAAGAAATGAGAGAATATCAGATGTCTCGTCTTGACAGGCCGAATATTAAAGTAATTTCACCAGAAAGACGGGCTGAAAGACGGAAAGAGGCTCAAGAAAAAAGAGAGGAGAGGAACTTAGCAAAACACTTTGAGGCTCCTTCTGCAAGAGATTTAGAAAGTGGTGAAAGAAAAACTGCTAGGCTTGTAGAGAAGAGAAGGAGAGAGAGGGCTGCTGCTCTTATAGCTGAACTTAAAAAAATTGCTGATCTTCCACAACGAGAATCTGGTTCTTTAGAAAAATTTGATCGTCCAAATCTAGTTGCTAGAGAACACATAACAGCGGATCGTCCATCAGGTATATCTACACCATTCCAAGGAGTAGAAATAGCTAAAGGTGGTCAGGTCAAGAAGTATGGCTACATGGGCGGTGGTAAAGTCTATGCTCAACCCAGAAAAGCTAATTATAAGGCAGGATAAGATAATGACAAAAAAGAACAAGTCAATAATACAAAAATCTATTGATAGTTTTGAAAAAGCTCGACTAAAAAAGAAAAAAGAAGAAGAAGAAAAACAAGAAACACCAGTAAGAAAATGGGGAAAAAAGTATCAAAAATCTATGAAAGAAGAAAATTTATCTAAAAAAGAAACTCCTCTTGAATATAAACTGAGAAATGTACCTGATTATATTTATGAATCTATAGACGAATTAAAAGAAAAACCTGCTAAACGTGATCCTAGACGTGATCCTTTTAGGGGTAAATATAGTAATCTTGTTAGAAAACCTAAGAGACTAAAAGCTTAATGGCAACCAGAATTATCAATGCTGCTGTTGCTCTGTCAGATACAAACTTAACAACTGTATATACCTGTCCTTCCAGTCACAGGGCCATAGTGAAAGAACTTTGGCTGACAAATGTGGATGGTACAAATGCAGTTGATGTCACAGTTAAGTGGACAGATACTTCTGCCAGTGCAACATTTGCCATCATAAGCACCAAGTCTGTGGCAGCAGATAGTTACCTTCGAATAGAAGGTGCAAATATAGTTCTGGAAGCAACAGATATTCTTAAAGCACAGGCAGGAGCAGCCGATGATCTTACCGTGTCAGCTTTCATAGAGGAAATTTATACACCCTGATGGCAAGTAACGTACAAGCATCTGCAATATCAACAGACGGAGGTCTGGTTCTGGATCGTGATCCTTTCTCTATACCTCCGGGTGCTGCTGTTATTCTGGAGAACTATGAACCGGATGCCGATGGTGGATACAGTCGTATCAAAGGTACATTAAAGTATGACAGTAACGAGTTGAGTAATGCCACTATCTCCGGTGCTGGATCAGGGGCCATGTTAATGACGGCCCTCTTCAGTACTACCGGTGGTACAAATATGGTTCTGGCAGGAAGAGGTACTATCATAGCCAAGAGTACCGGCAGTGGATGGACTTCGGTACAGACAGGCAGAACAAGTGCAGAGAAGTATACATTTGCCAAATATAACTTCAACGGTACAAATAAGATTATCGTGGCAGATGGAGCCAATGCTGCAATGTCATATGATGGTTCCACTGCCACAGCCATTACAGCAACAGGAGCACCCTCCGATCCAGAAAGCGTGGAAGTATTCAGAAACCATATTTTCTTTGCTGGCATGGGCAGTAATAAACAGGAAGTAGTATTTGCCGCACCCTTTGCTGAGAATGACTTCACGGCTGCAAATGCAGCAGGGTCTATCAAGGTGGATAGTCCGATAGTAGGTCTTAAAACATTTCGTGATAAGCTGATTGTATTTTCCACAGATGAAATTTATCAGATTACAGGAACGGGCATTGCAGACTTTCAGATGAAACCCATCACGAGAAAACTGGGTTGTCTGGACAGAGGATCAATACAGGAAGTGGGTGGTGATATTATCTTTCTGGCACCGGATGGACTAAGAACAGTTGCCGGTACGGAAAAGATTGATGATATTGAACTGGGCACAGTTTCCAAAGCTATTCAGAAAAGAATTAACGAGATTAATTTTGAAAATATTTCATCTCTGGTCATAAGAGAAAAGAGTCAATATCGTTTATTTTATCCTGAAGACGATCAGGTAGAGACAAGTGCAGAGGGAATTATTGGTACTCTCAAGAGAAATCTGGAAGGTAACGTGGGATTTCAATGGGCAGATATCAAAGGTGTAAAACCTGCCTGTACAGATTCAATGTACTTTGGAACAACGGAATATATAATTCATGGCGATTATGATGGATATGTCTATCGTCAAGAACAAACAAATAGATTTAACGGAGATGCCAGTGATAGTACATCAGGTACTGCAATAGAAGCGGCATATAAAAGCCCAGATATTACTTTTGGTGATGCAGGTGTCAGAAAAAGTATGCAAAGAATACTTCTCAATGTAGAATCGGAAGGTGATCTGGATTTCAGTCTCTATATGAGATACAACTATAATAACTCTGATACGCCGCAGCCTTCTGCAATTTCTATATCTGAAACATCAGGTGTTGCTGTTTTTGGTAATTCCCTGTCAACTTTTGCCACAGCAGTATTTGGTTCTTTCGGGTCTCCCCTGATTAGAAAATCAATTGAAGGATCAGGCTTTTCATCAGCAGTACATATTATAGATACAGCAAGTACAACTCCCTATTCACTTAGAGGATTTCAATTAGAATATACCCCCGGAGGTAGATATTAATGGCTATTCAAGGTTACGATAAAACTGCAACATACAGTAGTATAGCTACTGGAAATGTAATTGAAGCTGCATACTTCACAAATGAATTTGCAGAAATCTTTACTGCATTTGCAAAAACAAGCAGTACAAGCTCCAGTGGTCACAGACATGATGGCGGTGATGCAATGGGCGGATATAATGCATTGCTATCAGATAGTGATAATGATACTAAAATCTCTGTGGAAACGATTAGTATTTCTGGTGGAGCACCCAGTTATACGGATAGTGATACGATCACTATCGTTGCGGGAAGTGCCACGATTGCAACTATTGATTCAGGAGATATCAACGTAGCTGCAAATAAAGGGATAACCTTTGGCGATGACGGGGAAAAGATTGAAGGGGACGGCACTGATCTTACTATTACAGGTAATAATATCAACCTTACTGCCACCGCTGATGTTAATATTCCTAGTGGGGTGGGTGTCACATTTGCAACGGCAGAAAAGATTGAGTCAGACGGTACAGACCTTTCAATTACAGTCGGTAGTGGAGGAGACATCAATATTCCAGCGGATATCGGTCTTACTTTCGGAGATGACGGGGAAAAGATTGAAGGTGATGGCACTGATCTTACAATTAGTGGTAATAACATTAATCTTACTGCTACTGCTGACGTTAATATTCCTAGCGGAGTAGGAATTACCTTTGCTACGGCTGAGAAAATTGAATCTGATGGTACGGACCTTAGTATAACTGTAGGTTCAGGTGGTGATATCAATGTACCTGCAAGCATTGGTATTACATTTGGTGATGATGGTGAGAAAATTGAGGGTGATGGTACAGATTTGACAATCAGTGCAAGTGCTGATCTAAACCTTACTGCTACTACAGATATTAATATTCCAGCTAACGTAGGTCTTACGTTTGGTGATGATGCAGAAAAAATTGAAGGTGATGGAACAGACCTTACTATTTCAGGTAATAACATTAACCTTACTGCAACGTCTGATGTAAATATTCCAAGTGGTGTGGGCCTTACGTTTGCTACTGCTGAAAAGATTGAATCTGATGGTACTGATCTTACAATTACTGTAGGCTCTAGCGGTGATATTAATATTCCTGCAAACATTGGTGTTACGTTTGGAGATGATGGCGAAAAGATTGAAGGTGATGGAACAGACCTTACAATTAGTGGTAACAATATTAACCTCACAGCTACTGCCGATGTTAATATTCCTAGTGGAGTTGGCATTACTTTCGCTACAGCAGAAAAGATTGAATCTGATGGTACAGATTTAAGCATAACTGTTGGCTCTGGTGGTGACATTAACATACCAACAGATATTGGTCTTACGTTTGGTGATGATGGTGAAAAAATAGAAGGCGATGGGACAGACCTTACGATATCCTCTTCTGCTTTAGCTACCATTGATGCCGGTACTGATATTACTCTTGATGCAGGTGGTGGAGATATTTTCTTTAAAGATGATGGTACGACATTTGGTAGTGCTACTAATTCAAGTGGTAATTTAATTATTAAATCTGGTACTACTACTGCCCTTACTTTCAGTGGTGCCAATGTTACTGGTTCTGGAACTCTTGAAGCTACCACTATTACTGCCAGTACTGCTTTTGTACCTGATGCATCAGGTGGAGCAGATTTAGGTTCAACCAGTCTGGAATTTGGTGATTTATATATTGCAGATGATAAGAAAATTTATTTAGGAAGTGATCAAGATTTCTCTATTGAATATGATGAAGATGGAAATGATACTACGGCAATTGTAGCTTCAACAGGTGTTTCATTGGCACCTCATGGAACAAGTTCCGGTAATACTACTCCTTTACAGTTTCAGGAACTGGCTGCAAATGGAGCACATTATATTGGATTTAAAGCTCCAGATAGTATTTCTGCCAATGTTACATGGACATTACCTAATGCTGATGGTTCAGCAAATCAAGTTATAAAAACTGATGGTAGTGGTACATTGAGTTGGTCAACGGCTTCTTCTGGTGCTGTCACAGCAATTAATAATGCTACAGCAAATGAACTTGTAACTATAGGTTCTACAACTACAGAATTGGATGCAGAAGGTAATTTAACCTTTGATGGTTCTACATTGGCTGTTACTGGTGATGCAACTATCAGTGATGAT